>Ga0209976_10001744_pt1 | contig 12707 bp, 12 predicted proteins | sample SumtaG_FD_182806 | JGI IMG/M metagenome (GOLD analysis project Ga0209976, IMG submission 182806) | Deep subsurface microbial communities from Indian Ocean to uncover new lineages of life (NeLLi) - Sumatra_00157 metaG (SPAdes) (version 2) | ecosystem: Environmental > Aquatic > Marine > Oceanic >...
AGAATCGCTGTTCCTCCATCAAAAGCACCGTTCTAAAAATTCCATAGTTTCTGAGTAGCCAGGCTACAACCCATACGACTAGACAGAAACCAGCAAATCCAAGAACTACAATGACCGTAAGAAACCAGTTATTTACCAACCAGTCCTTAAGTTGTTCCCAGTTTGGATCGCCACTTGTGCCTGTTTGTAAAAGTAAACTTACTATCATGAGGTACATTATTTGCCTCCTAAGCAAAAATTATTTTGGGAAATTAGTTAATTTTGGGATTTACCTCCTTCCTAGCTTTGAAATAAGCTAAGGTGATTTTCTCCTTATTAATTGATTAGACTTAAAAATCTAATTTTCCCCCATCTGTTACAACTTCATAGTAATCTTTCAACCTTTTTGGAAAGCCTGGTTCGACAATAAAGTTACCTTTTCTACAACTTCTGTATCCGCCTTCATAAATGAGAAGAAACTCTCTCAACGAAAGTAGATCGTCTTCGCCCCTGCATTCTCTAAACATTGCTTTTTCGGAATAGCTTTCCCAGAGTCCGAGCCAACACGTAAATTGGATATTAAAATCCATTCGCTTTTTACTTATACACCCGAAGTCTGCAACACCGGGATATCTGTAATAGTTCGAAGCGCCGGATTCTTCAATCCAGATGCTCATACTGATTGCCGGGTCATAACCTGCGCTTTTAGACCGTCTTACAACTTCGTTATAATTAAGCCTTATATTTCTATAGTTAGGCTGCTGAAGTCGTGACTGAATTAGAGCAGTTATCATGTCATCCAAGGGAAGCAATATTCCGCTTCCATAAGGACCGTCTCTCGCAGGTGGAGAGGGAAATGGGATATTAATGCCTGTAAACTCTTCGATTGTCTCGATAAGCTCATAAGCCTTCTGAACAATTTCGAATTCCCACAGACCTTCCCAAGCTGATTCTATTGCCTGATTAATAACGTATATCCCAAATGCAGTACCAATTGCAGGTACAAGGATAACGATTATCAGAAGAATACAACCATACTTTAGGCAACACCTCTTGAAACTACGAGGTATCAATTGCCAGATACAAAAACTTACTACCAATATGTCTATGACCGGTGTAACTTTTTCTGCAAGGAATACTAAATAAGCTATCCCTACTACCAGCCATATCCACTTCCAACTTCTGTTGTCGCCAACGTATACTACTTTTGTCGGATACCGTGTACGCATGAATGCGTTTACAAATATCGTTCCTACTACCAAGACTGCTGACAATAATAGAAGCCAGTTTTTAATTGTTGATTCTCCGCTAAACCAAGTAGAGAAACCGTGATAGCTGATGTCTCTTATAATGCTTGGTATAAACAATAGGAAAGCGATTAGGACTACGGTCCAATTTTTACTTTCATTGAATACATCACGGATAATCTTTTTAATTAATGGTAAGTTGTCGGCAATTCCCAGAAGAAACTGCCCCGTCTTATCTGATCTTCTAAAAAATATTAACCAGATAAGGAAAAGTAGGAATACGATTCCCAGAACAATTAGTAGCCAATTGAAATTAGTTGCGGGTGATTGTTCATAGGTTTTTACGACCCAGAGCCTTATGATGTCTTCCTCGATCTGCCAATTCAGTTTTACTGAATAAAGATATTGATTATCTATCTCAATGTCCTTTTCCCTATCGTTCGTACATGGATATTGATCTGTTGGAATGCACACAGTGCAATTCCACTCATTTGGAACACCTGGGATTGGCGATTGATGAGTCGGATCGTCACAGACTACAACTAAACCCTCGGAGGATAACACATATGCGACCATACTCGCCGTATGACATGCTCCGTCACCAATACCAAAGCCGGGTGGTATAACCATTCCCTGACCTTGTTCGTAATCTTCAGTGCCATAAAATTCATTGACACTAGTTTCCCCTGGTTTAATTTCCCATGAACCGACAAAGTTCTGAAGATCCATTTTCAGCAATTTCTCCAAGTCATACCCGGAACTTACCCAGGCAAAAAAAACTCGGATATTATGTTGATATTGGATGTTCCCGGGTTTCTGATAAGAAATCCGGAATTCATAGATTCTGGGTGGTTCATGAACAGGCGGTTCTTCGTCGGGAGGTTTAATTCCCTTGAAGAAATTTGTAATCGACTCTATCGCCTTTTGAATCCGCTCAGTGATCTTTCCAAACCAATCCTCTGTTGGAGGTGGTGGTGTTGGAGGTTTAGAACCAGGCTTCGATCCAATGCAGTTCCAAAACTGGTCATGGTCCGGAGTATTCGTATTCGTTTTCATATTCCGAAACCATAGGTGCGGATGGGGAATCCCATTCGCATTACCAATTGAATCATTCAAAGCCAATTGTTCACCGGCTTTATACCCTTGAAATTGCCTAGCTGTTATATTCGCATGAAGAAATCCCATCTCCCATGTTCTTTCTTCATTTTGAAACTTTAATACTGTGTTATTAAGCCCGTCTTCCCCAATATAGGAAACAACTCCGTCAAATGGCGCCAAAATTGGTACACCTTTTGCAGTAATTAAGTCATAACCTGTTATTGGTGATAAGGGTGTACAGGAACCGTCTTCACATCCGTGATGATATCCTCTACTACCCAAATACCAGTTCGTTCCTTTCGGAAAAACGAAACAAGGCCCTTCGGAGTATTGTGATTCACCTAAAAATTGAGGAAACAACGCGGCAAGGAGTATTATTCCAAGCGCGCAGAAGAAAATCTTTGCACGCATTGGAGCACCTCCCGTTTGCGTTTATATTCTTACCTTTTAATCTTCCAGTCGTATATCAGCTTGCAAACAAACATTGTGCAAACAAAATTCGCTGCAACATATGTTGAAGCACAAGCAAGAATTGCTGGAAAGCCGATAATTATTAATACCGGTATGGTAATTAAGGCCAATGGAACCAAATATTTCATTAATCCCGGAGACTCTTGGGCAATTAATTCAATTAACTCCCATAATTTGATTGTTTCCATACTCCACTCTCCACTTTTCGTTAATTGGTTTATCAGCTTAAGGAACCATTCCAAAAAGCCGGTTATATGTAGATCTCAAGTGCTGCAGTCACCCGAGACTAAGAGTCAACCTTTGTTAGGTTATTTTTTTACGTTTGCATTTCTTGTTGGTGCACTTGCCATTTTTAAGAGCCCACCCGCAATCACATCTCAATAATGCTTTACAATTAACACATCTTTTTCGATTTCCGTCTGATTCAGGTTCTCCACAGCAAGGACATAGCATTGAAATGTCTCCTATTGAACTAACTATTTGATAATAATCACCTTCGTATTTCTGCAGAATGAAAGGTGAATAAGAACTTACACATAAAGCCAATTAACTTTTTTAAAAATCCTTCATTCACTTGTTAAAGAGCAATTGCTGCAAGGCAGTTGCAACAACATAAAACTTAATATGGTTGCCTTTATAACAAAAAAAGAGCCGCAAAAGGCTCTTAAAAAGCTTCCATTATTACTAATATATTAACTAACCGTCTAAACATATATAAATATTTTGAAAAATTAAATAGATATAACTACTGCATATCATATGATTATAGGCTTCCTGCAGGATTGATCTTATAATACTATATAATCAAAATAAGTCAAGGCTAGTGGCTTAGTTTGTCAACACGTTAATATAACTTATAGGTGAAGTACTATAAGTTTACATACAAACTCATTCAAACATTTAACATTTTTCGACTTTTTTTTGAGGTACTTTCATAAATTGATTACCAAGAGACCCTGTAATTGGTAATGTTTCTCTTTTCTACTACTCTATTTTCGATTTTGAGAGTAGCTCAGTTATGTAGGTTACTGATGAAGAGTAAAGAGGAAACAAACTTGTTTACGTAGAGTAGTAGAAATTGATATGGAGTAATATTTTTACTTAGTGATTTGAAAAATATGTAGATTTTTTGAAATGGCATTTTCACACCATATTTCACGGACGGTTCTGTACCTGTAAATGAAGAATATTACGCCATTTTTTGTAGTGCTTTTAACCTCTCAGTTACCGGAGGATGAGTGTTAAATAATCCCGAAAACCATCCTACTTTTGATTTAGATTTATCCTTAAATGGATTTTCTATATAAAGATGTGCCGTAGCCTTATTTGCAGCTTCAAGCGGTTCACGGTCACTCTCAATCTTTTGAAGAGCCGAAATAAGTCCTTGTGGTTGACGTGTTATTGAAATTGCCCCGGCGTCCGCAGTGAACTCACGACTTCTTGATATTGCAAGTTGAATCAGTTGAGCGATAAAAGGTGACAGAATTGCAAATACAATACCGAGTATCATAAAAACCGCATCTATTTGACTTGATTTTCTGCTTCCTCTTCGTCCTCTGAAACTTACTCTTAGGAAAAAATCTGCAATGAGAGCGATTGAACCTACTAGAACGGAAACTATTGACATAAGGCGAATATCAAAATACCTTATATGGGAAATTTCGTGTGCGATGACTCCTTCAAGTTCCGACTTAGTTAATTTCTGAAGTAATCCGGTTGTCGCGCATATAACTGCATGTTCAGGGTCCCTACCTGTTGCAAATGCATTGGGGGCAGTATCTTCGATTACATAAAGTTTAGGTTTTGGAATTCCGGTGGCTATACTTAAATTCTCGACAGCTGTATAAAAATTAAAATGTTCTCTTCTACTTGCAGGTTTTGCACCGGATATTTTAAGAACGATCTTATCGGAATAATAATAACTTCCAAAACTCATTAATCCGGAAAGAATCAAAGCAATGCCGACAAAACCCAATCCTCCCGGTTCATAACCCAGATAAACCGAAAAGGCTTGGGACATTACATAGAAAACAACTGCAGTAAAAATAAGGAACAACACTATAACAATAGCGCTTTTCCTTTTATTAGAAGCAATCGCCTCGTAGATATTTACCATTTCTTGTACTTAAGCTTGAACTTATAATTTAACCTTAGGTGTTTTTAAATCTGACGCTTTAGTTTCGACATGTTCACCTGATTCCGGAGTAATAAGCCCTTTTTGCTCTTCGAATTTAAATATGTTCGCAACAACATTTGTCGGAACACTAACTCGTTTAACATTAAAGTCAGCTGTTAAGTCAATAACCAGTCTTCGGGCGTACATAATTTTATCTGACGTATCTCGAAGCTCATCCATAAGTTTGGTAACAACATTTGACCCCTTAAGTTCGGGGTTGCTTTCAACAATTACTTGAATATTTGGCAAAATTGATGCCAGTTTGCTCCCCGCATCAGCCATCTTCTGTACGTTTCCCGATTTAACAGCAGCGTTTATAGCGCGTCGGGCATCTGTTAAATCCTTGTAAATACCCTTCTCGTGTTTCAAATATCCCTTTGCCGAAGATTCCAAATTTGGAATGAGGCTTGCTTGTCTTTTTAGCTGATTTCCAATTTCCTGAACAGCTGCTTTTATTCTTGCCTTGCTTGAAACAAAAAAGTTATATGTGGAAACTACCCATATTAATATCGCTACTAGTGGAATTAATAACCAAATCATCTTTTTCTCACCTCCTCGAGTACATTAAAATTATATTATATAATACGACATCCGCCAATAAAACTTGGCACAAGGTGTCCCCGCAGCAGCGGGGCCAAAAGTCGAGTGCGAAGTTACGGCGGACTTTCTTATTCTATCATCTTCTTAAATTCTTCAAAACCCCTAGTATTAACCATGTTGTCTTTTGTCGCCCAACCGCGCCTCGCAACATACACTCCATATTGCATATTATCCATATGGTCTATATGATGAGCGTCAGTTCCTAGCGTAATTTTAATTCCGTTACTAATTGCTTCCTTTACAAGAAAATCAGGAAGGTCAAGTCTCATTGGGTCCGCATTGATTTCAAGCCATTTATTATTACTCCTGCAATAGTCAAACACTTTTTCCCAATTAATTTCAACTCCTTCACGCTCCCCCAATTTTCTGCCGGTGGGGTGGGCGAGTATCTTTACTTTTGGATGCTTTAATGCATTAAGTATCCTTTCTGTCATTATTTCTCTACTTTGCCTGAAACTTGAATGAATTGAAATGAGAGCAAAATCCAATAAATCTAATGCCCTATCATTTATTGGTAAATTCCCGTTTGGAAGTATATCAATCTCAAGACTATTGAACACATATTTTACGCTATGTTTTGATTTTCCTTTTAATGTACTATTTATTTCCTCAATAACATCTCTTTTTCTCTTAATTAGGTCATATAATTGATTGTCTTTATGTTTACTATGGCTGGGATTATGTTCTGTAAAAGCAATATACTCATATCCTAATAAGTCAGCCTTTTTAATAATATCTTTCATTGAGGAGGCGCCTACATCATGACTTGTTTCAATATCGAAGTCGGAGTGTATTTGCAGGTCAGCTTTTACATCCTTTAGTTCTAATAATTTCGGTATTTTATTACTAATTGCCACCTCTATTTCACCCATATCTTCTCTGAGTTCAGGAGGAATCCACTCCATCTCCAAATAATTATAAAAGTCCTTTTCCGTACTAAATCCTTTTACCTTTGACCATTTATCTTTTACTTTCTTCTTTATCCCATACTCGCTTAAACTTAAACTGGGACTTAAACCTTTTGCATACTCTCTAAGTGCAATATTATGATGTTTGCTGCCCGTAAAATGTTGAAGCAGTGCTCCGTAACCTTCCGGCCTTTGTACCATCAAATCAACTTGGATATTTCCGGGTAATATTATTGATGCCGTATGCTCTCCCCGCTCGATTACTCTATTTGCATTTTTATAGTTGCAAAAGTGCTCAATAACAACCTTTGGATTATTTGTTGAGACCGCCATATCAATATCACCAACGGTAGAAGCTTTTCTTTTTAAACTTCCCAATGTGTCGACTCTCAGACATTCTTTTTTCTTCTCCATCCATGAAATAATCTCCTCCGAAATATGTATAGCGTAATTTAGAAGATGGCGTTTCTTTCTACCCCTCATCTCTTTAATTGACGCGATAAAAGCCTCTTGAGAATCCTTTCCAAATCCTTCTAATTTCTCAATTTTCCCTTTTTCAGCTTTTTTCAACAGGTCGGCTAATGGTTTCTTATTAGACAACTTTAGCTTTTCTACAAGTATTGGTGCAGTTCTTGGCCCTATTCCGGAAACTGTAACTAGTTCAAACACCGAATTGGGAATACCCTTAGCAACTTTCTGAAAGTGTGTAGACTTACCTGTCTTAAATATTTCTCCCAAGTGACTTGCGATTGCCTCCCCTATTCCCGAAACATCGGAAAGACTTCCCTCATCCCAGAGGTCCTTTGCCTCGCTTGATAGATGTTCTACAGCATCAGCGGCTCTTTGGTAAGCGATAATTTTGAACCTGTTTTTATTTTTGTCCTTTATCTCGTAAGCCGCAGCAATACTACGCAGAAGCTTTGCAATCTCAACATTATTCATGTCTTTATGAATATTCATTTAATCTAATTATAGTCTATCGCTTAGGAAAAAATAATTAAATCGCTAAAATGCAAACCCACAATGATGACGGAAAGATATAGGTAAATTTAGTATTAATAAATATGATCCTTAATAACTTAGAATTTTTATGACCAGATAACGCTCGGTACCTAATTTCCTCCCGCATTTTGACTATGGAACCTACTCATGCTATATTTCGTCACACCTACAACTTAACATGAATTTAGAAATCGAGGGGAATTGGCCAACTAAAAGCACATACTCTTTCAGTCTACTTGAATCCATTAATAAAATTACACAGAGTGTTCTAGAAGGTCAGAGATTAGTTCCCGACTTGGGCGGCCAAATAGTATTCTTCACAGAAAAAAATGAACCAATACGACAAGCGACAATAAAACACTGTGGCGAAGATATCGGGGATTTATTAAATCATATTAAAAAGCGCAAATTCAAGGCAGAAAGGGACATACATGTTTTAGCGATGGTAGAGGCTAAACAACTATTAGAAACTATCAAAAAGTAATTTACCTCCTAAACTCTAATTATCACATTTTCCTCCCGGCATTGGAGCAGAGGGATACCCGTGTTTCACCCATTGTCCCTCGACACAAATCCAATCATCCTCGGGCCCGCCAATAACAAATCGAATAAATAACCAGGCAGTAATTATAATAAGTATCCAAAAGAAAACTTTTCTCATACTCAAATTATATCAATATCCGAAGATAAATATTGAATCTCCCCGGATTGGGCTTTTCGTGAAGCTCAATATTTACTCCCAATAAGTTTGGAGGGGACTGAACATAATTGGCCTATGTAAGTAATAAACAGTAGCACGTCCGTATTTTGTTGATCTATAATTACTCAATTCCGAATTATCTAAGTCGCTCCTTTTAGCAGAACTACTAACCAATATGTCATAATTATTCAAGGTGCCTAGTATATTAATGATATTTTTGCTGTTAACGAACACAATTCTTCCATCATTAATCAATCTTTGCATTTTATCTTTCCCCAAATATCGTACCAATGTATTACTATAGACAGAAAAGACTTCTCTTTCATGATAAATTACACGAGAACTATCATTATCATCGGTGTATGCAAGGACGAACTTCAATGCATCTTCTGTCTCATTCTTTAAATAATTCTCGACTTCTCTTTCATAATAAAAATAATTATGCAACTGATAGAAAACTACTCCAACCACCAAAAATACACCCACTATAGCCAAAACAGATCCCACCTTGAGGTGTTTTTTCAAAAATTCACTCTTATGAAAAAAAACAATATCTACAGCATATGTTATACAAAAATAGATAGGAATAATTGCGATATAATTCCTAGTTGGATTGGGTGCACCTATCCAAGAAAATGTTCCGGGGATGAGGGTGATTGGCAGGAGCAAAAGAAACAGCAATGCAATTAACGAGTGTTTCTTTATAATATTTGTAACTAATAATATTATACCAAGCAAGAAAAATGGTACTAGGAATTTAGGATAAACAATAATATCTTTACTCCAATAGTTTTGTACAATTATAGATTTGCCAAAGGCGTTATAGAAATAATCCCCTGACAATATCTTTAACTGCTGAACGGTATTTTGAGTTACCTTGTTCACTATTTCTTTCATACCTATCCCGGAATTGTATTCATTTACTTGAGCTGCAATACTTTCGCCTCTTGCATAAAAGAATGACGAAATGTCTGTGTGGAAGTAACGAACTTGTATAAAAATTGCACAGGTTATCGGGAGCAAAAACAAAAATACATGTTTAAGTTTAAAACGCGAACTTTTTGAAAAATAACCTATCAAAACCAAAAAGATTAGAATTAATGCAACAACCCTAATTATTACGTATCCGTATGGAAACAATGCGATTACTAGTCCACCACAAAATGACAATAGGGACAATTCATCCTTGCTTTTAAACATCAGCATCACAGCTGATAAACCTAACAATACGAGAGATAAGCTGATATTAATTACTCCGCCTGACCTCTGAAAAACCAAAAACCATGGGGTAGAAGCCAGTAAAATTAGAAATATCAATGAAAACCTTTGACCAAAGTGTTTCTTTACCGAATGGTAAAACACTATCAGACTGAAAAATGTAATTAATGCCCCCACAACGCGTACGCCAAACAGATTAAATCCAAACAAACGCAAACCAGTCGTAATAGTTGCTATGTATACCGGAGACCTAAACCCTCCATGCAAATGCATGTCAGTCCACCGCCAAGTTACTTTGTCAGAGACATCTACGTTGTCTAGCACCTTTATGACTGCAGGATGAATAGTGTGTTCTACAACTGGAGCAAAGAAATTTGGATACGTTCCAAGTTTATAAAAAAGCGCAAAAAATATCACAAAAAATATTAAGATTGTCAAAACACTTTTTTTTGTTAGCAAGCCCAAAGAGAACTTTTTCATACCTAAAGTATAGCAAAATTGGCACCTACCCTAACACCCGCTCGCTTTTGGAAAGAGAACAGGGATTGAAAATGTTTTTCGCATAAGATTTTTCTTGTTAGCTGAATGCATTGCCGCGTAAATCAGGTTACTTCCGAGCTAACTTTTCAGTTTCTCCATTCCATAAGCTTCTTCAAATTTTCGCACTGATTTTTCTAAAGCTTTAATACCGTCTTCACTTAGCTTCACTTTTTCACCGCCTATCAAGTGTTGCCATGGTTTCGGGATGTTTATAATTGTATCGTCACCTTTTCGTGTTTGTTTTCCAACACTCAAAAGGACTAAACAGCGGGCCCCGTAGTGGTGTGGATCGCGGGTGTCAATTAGATGTTTCTGAAGCATAGGCACCGGAACCGGAAGATTTTCAATTTTTAATATTTCTTGAAATAAGTTATTTTCATATACTTTTCGAGGATTATGTCTTTCATCTTCGCTCCATCTACTTTTCTTTTTCTGCTTCCCCCAAAAATCACGACGAAATTTTTCTATCATGTCCCACAGTCTAGCAAAGGTAATAATCTTGAGCAAGGAAATTGATTTCTTGCCATGTTGTTTGTTTGAACTTTCCCATCTCAGCGTTCATGTATCAATTATACCAACCAACCCCGCATCGTTGACGATGTTCGGACAAGATTTTTGCAAATCTAGGCAAAAATACTTAGATTTTAAGAAAATGCAACAGATTGTAGATTAGAACCGCTGGCCATACAAGGGCTTTCAACAAACCAATCACTCCCGTCCCAAAAGAGGTTGCCTGTTGAATGAAATAGACTGCTGCACCTATAAAACCCAAGCACCAAACACCACCTGCAACCCCGGTGCCGCCATGTCTTTTTATCCCTTTTCTATCTCCACAATCCATATTTTCTAGTTTTTTAACTCCTTCCTCAATCACTTTCTTTATTTTCTCTTCATCGATTGAATATTTTTTATCAGCCATTAATATTCACCTCCTTCTTCTTTAATAATATCACAAAATAATTTTGCATTAGTTGACTGTGTGAGAAACTTTTTTAAGTACGGCTATTTGATTACAGATGGCCAAAAAGAACAAACCCGCCTAACGTTATAAAAGTAGTGATAATTATTCCTGCTATAAGTTGATTAACCGTGTGTCTTTTTAATCTTAATCTCGCCCAAAAGATTGCTGGGACGACAAAATATAGTACAGGAAGATTCCAATTAAACAGGAAGTTGATTATTAAAGCTGCAGCAGTGTTTAGGCTTGTATGTAAACTTATTTTCCAGTAGTTAGTTATGGCGAAAAGACAAATTAGAAGGGTAATAAAGATATAAATAGTGAAAATATTAAAGCTATTTTGAATAAAGAAGAATACCCCGAATATAAAAAGCAATACGCTTATCAATAAATAGTTTTTACGAGGGACTGACCTTCAAACTGGTCTTTGGTGAGTATCTGATTTCCTTCATAAATTACCGAACCCCATCTCCCGCTCAAGAGAACAAGCAATACGTCAATATAACACAATTTAGATACGACTGATTGTTTTATCATTAATATAGGGTATAATAGTTGCAATATGACCGCAGAATATCCAAAAGACAATGTTTTCAGATTTAAATCATCGTCCATGTTTAATGAAGTAAGTGAATTGGCAGATAAGTTGGATATTTCAGAAGAAAAACTCATCAATGCTGCAATTACTTTATATGAGTGGTCGGTAGGTGAAATAAATAAAGGTAATGATATTGCATCTGTCAAAGATGATGAGATTTTGTATAAAGTTTCAACTGCAGAATTTAACAGACTTACGGATAATCTAGAAGATAGAGAATAATTTAGTATTTCACTTCTTGAAATTACCGACCCCATCTCCGCTTAAAAGCACAAGCAATACTTCAATATAGAATATCTTTATTCTGACGGTATTAAATGATAAAATATCGACGATGACAAGTGAGCACAAACCCGATTATCGAGCATTGAAATTAACCACTGTTGCTCACGAGATGGGCATAACACCTGCTGAAGTACTAGAGATAGATGAGAGTATTGAACAAGTGGTAAAACAATTAATAATTGATGAAGGATTAGTTACAAATGAAGAAGAAGCAGATAAAGCAATAGAAGGACTTTTTTTACTTCAACCTGATGGTACTTCTTATTTTGATAAAGCATTTTTCGACCAGTTCTATCCAAAAGAAGAAGGATTTTTATCAAAAGTAAAGTCGTTCTTCAGAAGAGATGAATAGAGGAACTTCAAGAGGAGCTTCTCGACAGTTGGCGAGGCGAACGGGACTTAGATAGAACCATTTATCCTACACCGGCTCTAATGATGGAAACATTTCCTAGCTTCAATCAGCAGATTGCGTATGTTTAAGAACTAGAAAGTATTATATTAAGTTTTCCGAAGGACTTTATCAGAAAAATATATTGCCCATAATTAAGGCAATGTAATAGGTAAATTAGTAGACAGTGATAAAATTTGGTTAGCTTTAGCCAGGAAAGAATAAAGTATACTTTCTGATAATTTGATATAATACTCCCAGCTGCTGAAAGGCAGTTTTTTTATGAGAAATATTGAGTTTGAAATGTCAACAGAAAAGCGATTTCCTTCTGACAAGCACGAGAGCACTTATTTTAGTGGAAATATTAATCTGGAAATTGGAAGCTTGAAAACCAACGCAAATTTAATTGTCGATCGGTTTTTTGGTACTGATTCCATATTGCAAGAAAATGATAGAAGAAATGTTAAGGATGCGGGTCGTGTTATTGAAATACTAACTCAGGGGAAATTGCAAGACTACGCTTTCGATTCAAGTTACAA
>Ga0209976_10001745_pt1 | contig 12698 bp, 28 predicted proteins | sample SumtaG_FD_182806 | JGI IMG/M metagenome (GOLD analysis project Ga0209976, IMG submission 182806) | Deep subsurface microbial communities from Indian Ocean to uncover new lineages of life (NeLLi) - Sumatra_00157 metaG (SPAdes) (version 2) | ecosystem: Environmental > Aquatic > Marine > Oceanic >...
CATTACCTGCGGCGCTTTTTGTTTGCACTGCGGACCCGCTGCACGTGCTTGCGCACCGGGTTGGTGAGTTTGCGGAAGGCGTTGTACGCCTGTGGTGACACGTCGCGAGGGTTGGGTGCCCCGCCGGACATCATCCGCTTGGTGAATTTTGCCTCGATCTCGTCGAGGATGTCGTACAAGGCGAACGCTTCCTCGTTGGTGAGGGTTTGGCGTACGTCGATCATTCTTCCTCCACTGTTGGGGTAAGGTTGGGTGCTCGTGTTCCACACTGCGGACACACCACAGTGCTCTTGCTCGTCGGCTCCATTGGCACGCCGCACTCGTTGCAGGTCATCGGATCAGCTCCTCTATAATGCAAGTCGCGAAGCCTATCCCCGCGCCCACGAGAAGCTTACCACCCATCGCTGCGGCGGTCAAGGTTCCACCTGCCACGCACACGGCGCGGCCCTTCAGGTTGCCAAACAGGTTGAAGCGTAGCCGCTGCTCATGTCGCTCGACCAGATCCATCGCAGTATCGCGTTGGTTGATGGTCAGGACAAGGAGCCGGTCAGCGTCGTCCAGACGTTGCTCAAGGCGAGCTGCATATTCACGGGAAGCTTCGAGAAGCTCCGCCAGAATATCGCGCTCGGCGAGCGCCGATACCGCCACTTCCCGTTCCGCTTGCATAAGGGCGAGAATGCGCGGATCAATCTCTGTACCAACCAGTCCGGCCTCCAGAGAATCGCGTCGAACTGTTGCCTCTGCTGTTCGCGTGCCTTGTCTGTCGAGCTGGCGTGTGAGCTGTGCATTCGCCTCCTCCAGTTGTTGCGCGTACGTCGAGTCGAGCGTACGCAGGTGATGGTACTCGCCAAGCTCCACGTCGAGAGAGTCGCGGTCGACGCGGAGCACACTCATTTCGTTTCGCAATTCTGTGAGGGTCGAATCGTTCAGCCTCACGAAAATTCCGAACCCTACCACCGCCACGGCGGCAATCGCCAAAACTGCACGGGAGAATTTACTCATTTTCAGATTCCAATCCTTCCGGCCACTTGACGCACGCCTTCGTGTCGCCGTTGTTGATGACCCATGCGCAGAACGTCATGGGGCGCGCTATGCGCAGCGGGTACGTCACGGCGACGGTCGTGCTCGCCAGTGAATCCGTCTGCAGCCAACCGGCCTCAATGATGTCCACGCTCCATGACACCCCCGCCGCCATGTCGTTGAAGTCGCGTGCGAAGAACACCACCGTGGTGTCCCGCTCGACGACCATCACGCGCATGTCGTACGGCGTGGGCTCGGGGGCGGTCATCTCGGCGCACGCTACGCCGACGAACATCCCTATGAGGAACAGCTCCACGTGGATGCGCTTCATAGCAACTCCTCCCGTTTCGCGGCGCTGCACTCCTCCAGCAACTCGTGCGCCTTGTTGACGAACGCGCGCTGAACCTCGCGGGAGCACATGTAGTCGCGCCCCACGAACCGCGTGTCGCTCTCGCGCTGCCCCTCCGCCCTGTCGGCCGCCTTGATAAGCACCTGCCACGTGTACGGGATAAACTTGCGCACCCCGAAGTACACGTGGATGGCCGTGTCGAGCCCCAGCTTGATCGCCGCCACGCGCTGCGCACCGAGTGCGTACGCCGCGGGGGTGGGGATGTCGCCGAGGTATGCCTCGTGCGCGTCGTGCAACAGCGCGGCCAGCTCCAGCTCCGGGAGACACCCGGCCTCCGCGATTCGCGCCGCGACGCGGAGCGAGTGCTCTGCGACCGTGAGCGTATGCCCCGCGTCACCGTCCTTGATGTGCCCATTCCATCGCACGATCCGCGAGAGCGAGTGCGCGATGTCTTCCAGGCTCACATCATCCGCGCGCGGGTTCAGCAGGTACATCATCCGCCCGGTGATGGTGCCAATGTGGGGGCGCACCTTGTCAAACTGCGCGCCCTCCACTTCGTGTCCGTCGATCATGTTCCCTCCTATTGTATGACGTTCATGGGGTCGCCGAATGCGGCCCCTGGCATTGCAGACGGACCCACGATCTCGATCCGCTTTCCGAAGGGGGGCTCCCACTCCCCGGCGATCATCGCTTCCTCACGCTTGTCGTCGCGCAAGCCAATGGGGATCTCCATCTGGCGACCGAACCGCTCGCTGAACATCAGCAGCGACTGCGAGGGTTTGTTGCCGACCGACAGTTGGTTGAGCGCGTACCCGTCCGTCATGTACCACGCGCCAGAGTGCCACGCCTCGCCCTGTGCGGCCGGACGTTTCATCGGCGTGTGGAAGTGGCCGTAGAAGAAGTAGTCGATCACTTCCCCCTTGTACGCGGCGAGACGCGACACGCGCCCCTCCCGCTTCTCGAAGCCATACCACGGAATCCCCATCTGGCCGGTCACGCCGTGCCCGTGGTTGAGGTGACAGCTCCAGCCACGCACCGACACGTGCGCGCTCCAGGCTTGCGGTGCGATGATCTGCACGCGGTCCGCCCACTCGCCACCCTCGAAGCGCAAGCGCATCGTCTCCATCACCAGATAGTCGACGTTGTCGTGCGGGTCTTCCCACTGGTTCATGCGGGTGGTGCGCCCGTGGTTGCCGCTCACGCCAACGACGACGATGCGGCGGAAGAACGGAGCGAGGTACGCCAGCGCCTGTGCTTGCGCGTCGCCGATCTCGATGGCCGCCTTGAGCGTGTTCTGAAAATGGTTCTTGTGCTTCATGTCATGAATGTCGCCGTTCGCTGCGTCGCCCAGGTGCCAAACCCAGAGCGTGTCGAAGTAGTAATTGGGAAGGTGGTGCTGCGTGTATCTCTGTATCACCTTCGCCCACTCCCACAGGCGACAGCGGAAGATGTTGAAGTCATACCGCTCCAGCCCCCAGGTGTGCTCGGGGAAGATCACGCGGTCCGCGTGCTGGTCACTGAGCGTGACGACGGCGTCCACTTCCTCGCGCCCGTCTTGGTGCTTGCGGCCGGTCATCTCGATGTCCGGGTAGGGTATCGGCTGCACTAGGTTGGGCAGCTCGTCCGTGAGGGACATCACGATGCCATGCTTCCGGTCGTCGTGCTTCAGTTTCGCGCGCAGTGCTGAAAGCTCGTCGCCCTGCTTGACGGTCTTCCGTTCCAGCTTGCGCACACGCTCGTCGGTGGGGTCGGCCGGTTCCTGCGCTGCGATGTACGCGCGCCCGGCGTCCGCCTTCTTGTCCCGAAGCCACTGCGCGTTGCGCGCCTCCGCTTCCTTCTGCAGCACGTCCCAGTTAAGGGTGGCGGTGATGCGGTTGCTGAGTGTCTTTGACGACATGCCCAGCTCCTCCGCCGCGCGTTTCCACGCGCCGCGCTTGCCGCCCCGCTCGCACTCTTTGAGGTACATGCTCGCCGCTGCTAGGACATACTTGGGTGTCCATTTCGTTTTTGCCATTACTTCCTCCGATGTAGTGGTACTGGTCTGCCCGTCGCCTTCAGAGCCTTCAGCTCGGGGTGTCCCCAGTGCCTTTTGCACACCGGGCAGATGTGAATCTTGCCGTGTCCTACAACCAATGAGCACGCGCAGATGTGCGCGCGCTGTTTCGCGCTCTGGCCGTGCACCGCATCATACTCGGGGCACGGAGAGCTGAAGCTCCGGGGTCGTCTAGCCATGAGCGTGCCCCGTTAGCGCGCCGCTGCCCGCCTTCCCTACCATGCGGGACTTACGTTGACGCCGCTTGCTCGGCCTCGACCGCTTTACCACGTAGCAGCGGCAGTCGTCCTGCGCGTGAAACGGCACGATGCGCACGAACGTCTCGATCATGTCCAGCGCAATGCGTGGCTGGAACATCATGCGCCCCTTGCACGTCTTGCAGCGCCCCGCCCTGAGTCCTTTCCTACCGTCCCTGAATCGCATGTTGCATCCTCCGGTAAAGTGTCCAGCAGGCCCGGCACCCACAGCGGGGCCGGAAGATTCCTTGATACGCCTCGAAGTACGCGCACTCCTCGCGCCGGATGGGATCGGCGAAGATGCGGTCGTGCCCCTTCTCATACTCTGTCTCGTCGCTCTCGCGCTGGCGGATGCCTTTACTCATGCGGCCACGCTAGGGGTTTGTCGAAGTTGCTGCTGTAGGTGAGCGCGCGATGCTCCGCCCTTAACTGCAGGGCCTGGAAGAACGCAAGCTCTCGCTGACGGCGCCGCTGCCGCACCCGGTCCCGCACCAGAACGTACACGCCGCCCAGGATGCCGCCGACCAGCGTCCAGAGGAACACTGATAGATAGAACGTCATAGTGCTAGCCATTCCTTTCCCACGTCGCTCACGTAGCGGTCGCCCACGGCGATGTTGTACCGTTGGCCGACGTACTTGCGAAGTGAACATTCGATGTTGAAGTTGCACGGCACCAACTTCGAGCGCCAGATGTAGGCGCCGTAGCAGACGTTGATGCGCATACTGTGAATGAAGTCAGAGCCCTCACACTCGGTGTCGTAGTCGCCGTAGTGGCGCACGTTCACTTGCATGGCGCCGACGCAGCACCCGGTGCTCGACCACGCGTACGGGAGCGCACGGGTGTTCTCCGTGCGGCTTATCGCGTACAACCATTGCGGGTCTACACCTGCCTGTCGCGCGTACAAGGCCACCCAGTGAGCCCGTGCCAGCTCCAATGCTTCGAGCGTCACGAGCGTATCCAATTCGGCGGGGGGCTCTACCTCGACAGTGTCCACAGCGGTAGGGAGGTTCCGCAATTCATTGTCGAGGCGCACGCCCTCCGCGGCGGCATAAGCTATGACTATTAAAAACGCCCCCCAGAAATAAGTCATAGCTTTTGATTGTGTCTTGGTCATTGCACCCATGCCTGTGAGGAGATTAGCCGCGACCAGATCTGGATGTGCAACTCGCGGCCGTCAAGGACGAACGTGCCAAGCTCGATGCTCCCGGCCCCGCCAATCAACTCCACGAGCACGGTCGAGGCGTTCCCTACCATGCTCACGCTCAGAGTGTCGAGGGTGTGCCCCGTCACGCTGCCGATGCGCCGCCCGTCGATGCGGATCTTGGCATCGTAAAAATTGCGGTTGTCCACGATGACGGGCGTGCTCTGCACGCCGCGGTGGAACTGGCCGGTAGCGCACCCGGCCAGCAGGAACAGCAGCACGTACGGTGTCAGCTTGGCGCTGCACCGCAGGCACTTGGTCACGCTCTGTCCATGCTGCAGGTCGCGCGGTTTGCAGCCGAACAGCGAACAGATGAAACTGGAAAGTGCATGGAGCATGGTCACCTCACTTGTAAGGGTCGTATTCGGTGTCGCCCGCCATCACCACAATCTGCGGCGTGAGCGTATGCAACACGTTGATGGTGTCCGCGTGCACGGCGAGCACGTCCGGCAGTCGTCGGTACGCCTGCGGTGCCTCGTCCAGCCCGCCGCCCCGAAGGACAACGTCTTCCTTCTGTAGCCAGCCGTACATCATCTGCGGCGAGATAAGGCCGGGCGTCTTGCACTCGCCAGTGCGGCGGTGGTACTTGCCCTTCGCCTTCGTGCGCGACATGACGCGCCCCGCCCCATGCACCGTGCTCCACATCGTCGCCTCCGCCATGCGCTTCGCGTCCATGCTCTCTGGCACGCGCCCCTCCACTATCACGGCGTTGTCGCCCATAGAGCCGCCGATGAAACCGCGCTGCCCGGCCCAGGCGGGCGTGGCACCCTTCCGCACGACCACGACGCTCTGCAGACTCCAGCCGGTGTTGCCCGGCTCGTCCGTGGGGATGTAATGTGATTCCTTCCACGCGTCGTTGTGGTTGTTCTCGACCGTGTCCACGATCATGACATGGTCGCCGAGGATGCTGCGCACCTTGTCACACACCCACGCCCGGCCGATGCGTGCGTACTCGGACGCCAGCTCTTTGCCGGTCCAGTAGAAGTCGCCGAGGGGCGTGTCCAGGTCGAGGAGCGTCTCCGCTTCCTTCACCTTGTCGGTGTACTTCATGCCCTGCGCGAGCGCCATCGTTCCCATCGCGTGCTTCCACCCGAACCCGCGCGAACCGAAGTGCACGCCGATCCACACGCAGTCGTCTTCATCGGTGAAGATGTCGACGTAGTGATTGCCGGAACCTATAGTCCCAAGCTGCGCCCTAGCACGCTGGACATAAGTCCCTCGCTCGATGCTGTTCCGAGAAATTTCATCCCACCAGGGGTGCTCGAAGATGCCCCCGCCATCTGGGAGAACAGCGCATCGATTGGATTGCCCAATCCCGAAGCTAATTGTGCTTGCGATCTCATCCGCGATTGCATGTCGGTGCAGGCGCAGGTCGGTGGCGGGGTAGTTGGTTTTGACGGCGGTGTTTCCGCAACCGATGTCGAACCCCACCCCCGCGACCGAGACTTGATTAGGATAAGCCGCGACTCCTCCGACTGGCATAACATAGCCAAGGTGTCCATCGGCCATGATGGAAACTCTAGACGCGCGTGTTGCAACGTCGTCAAGTTGGGCGAGCGTGTTGGCGTCATGGGTGCCGAAGATTGCGATTCGGTTATGGTAGTGCATGGTCCCCCTCTCAGAAGGTCTTCCTCCAGTTGTGCTAAGGCGTCGAGGTACGGTTGATCCGTTCTCTCGGGTGCGACTTCAATTTCTGGAATTTTGAATCGGTCCCAGAGCCATCGATTCAGTGCACGTGCCCAGCGCACCGTGGTCCAATGCTGCCACCAGGGCGGGATCTTAACCTTAGCGGGGGCCGGGTGCACGGTCAAGGTGTTGCTGACCGGGGCGCCCTTCATGGCGCGGTACTGGGCGTGCTCCAGGGACACCCGGCGGGCGCGCTCGTAGTCGCGCTGGCTCTGCGTGACGCGCTCGCCCTCCATGGGGCCAGTCGCCCAGCGGTGCACGCCCACCCTGTCCTGGTAGCTCGCGACGCCGTCACGGTACGTCACGTCGTGCTCGCCCCAGTCGTCCCGGTACACGGCCTTGGTGGCGCGCCTGGGCAGCGTGTATGGGCTGTCGTCCGGGTCGTACACCGGGGCACCTGGGGAGAAGGAGCCTACTGCCATGGCTCGGGCGCGTCGCCGACGTTCTCCCATCGCCCCTCCGGCGGTTGCGCGCCCGGCCGGTCCGTCAGCTCGGGCGACTGCAGGCGCACCATCAGCGCGCGGTCCCACACTGCCCTGGAGGGCGTGCGCACGGGGTGCTCTGAACATGCGTCACCGCACGTCCAGTACTCCGACCACTCGACCAGTATCTCCAGCCAGTCTTCGTAGCTGCAGGTCACGCGCGGCGTGTCGGTTGATACTCCGTAGGTGCTAAACATGGTTGTGAAACCTTTCCTTGATGGCGCGGAGCGCGCTCCACAATCTCATGCGGGCGACGTTCCAGCAGTGGTGATCGATGTACACGTTCCCCCAGAACCCGCGCGTCTTCTCCTCCGCTTCCTCCATCCCATAGAACCAAAACTCGCGGCCGTTGATGTCGTCGAGCATGGCCGCGAGGCGCGGGATCAGTGACAGCGCGTACTGCGTGGTGTGCGCGATGATGATGTTGCGACGGGTAGTAGAACGCGCCACCCGCCGCAGCATCCTCTCGGTGCGGCCTGTCTGTCGGCCGCCGTACTCAGCCATCCCGCAAACCTTCGACGCGGGACAGGTCGAACATGAGCGCACGCGTCTGGAACTTCGGCGCGATGGCGCGCGGGATCAAGCGGTGCGTCGCGTTGATGGCTTCCACCTTGTCCTGGATGTCGGCCAAGTCGGCCATGTACCCGTTACGCTGGTCACGCACGATCTCCAGCTCTGCGCTCAACTCCGCGAGGCGAGCCCGCTGCGCCGCGATCAGGTTGTCCTTGATGCGCATGGTGCGCGCGTCACCCTCCACGCGGCCCTTGTACAGATTGATCTTCGCGTCCCGGATGCGAAGTTGCTCGCGCAGTCCGGCGTTCCGCGTGGTCATGGCGTGGAGCTGCGCGCGCAGTCCCCTGAAAATTTTGAACATGATTCAGATCTCCCCATTGATGTGGTCGCCGCAGTCAACGATGACCAAGTCACCGGACTCCACCAACGCACGGAGTGTGCGCTGGTAGGAGCCCTGCAGGTGGTAGATGGTGCCGTCCGCGACTAGCTCGCCGAACAGCTCCACAACTTCGTCGTGGTCCAGCTCTCCGTCTTCGTACGAACAGATGCGGGACACGATGTCAGCGGACGGTTTCATGTGTTGCTCCACATCTCCACGCTTACGGCGCGGATCAGTTTGTTGACGAGCAAGCTCTGAGCGTGCGCGCCAGTGGCGTTCGCGAATCGAACGCGCAGTGATTCGTAGTACACGGCCCCCGCGGTGGCGACGGGACGAACCCGCAGGTCGTCGCAGTCGTCGCACACCGATTCATGGCAGAGGGTACACATGTCCTTTGGCACTACCGCGGGTTGCTGCGCGGCAGGGTAGCCTCGCGCTTGCGGTAACACTCGCGGTTGCGGAGCATGGAGAGCAGGTCGCTCGCCCGTTCCGCGTCGTAGCAAGTGCACACATCGTAATCGATGGTTGCGTCCTTGCGCTTCTCGCTGATGGGCTGGCCCTGGCGGTTGAGCGGGTACAGCCAGATGGTGCGCCGCTCGCTGATGTGCCACTGGTCGTTGCTCTTGTCGTGCTCCAACCAGAACGCGGACTTCGGCTGCTCGATCATGTCGTCGTACAGCTCTTTGGCTTCTGCGGGTGATACATGCATGGCTTACGCCTCCAGTGTGTAGCGCCACTCGGGGCGCTGTGATGTCCGCTTCTCAACGTACTCCTGCACGGTGTCCACCTTCCACGTCTCCAGCTCCTGCAACGTGATGGGCATGGACAGCGTCTCCCCGGACGCAATGTGCGTCCGGGTCATCGTGGCGAGCGTGTCGGCGAAGTCCATCACCCGCCATCCTTCAGCTCGCTCGCGAGCTTGTCGCTGTCGTTGATCTCCGGGTCCAGCTCGGCGATCAGCGCGTTCACCTTCTTGAGCCCGTGCTCCATGTTGGAGCGCAGCGCCTGCAGCGTGCGCAGCGCCTTGGTCGCGTTCCCTTCGTTGGCGGCCGTGTCGAGCGTGCCGCCTTGCAGGTTGATGTTGTCGCTGATGACGACGACCGCGCGGATCGTGCGTAGGAAGTCGCTGAATGTCATCCTCATGTGAGTTTCCTCTCGGTTGTTTCAAGGTTGCAGGACAGACAGCCCTGCGAGTGAGTGCGGAAGTCCACGTCAACGACTTGGTTGCCGCCGAAGTGTTTGCCGCCGTGTCGTACGCCAACCACGCGCCCCACCATGAACGGCAGGTCGCCCGTGAGGCATCCGGTGCTCTTGAGGAACGCCGCCGTGAAACGAACGTGCGTGCCTTCCTTCAGGTCAGTATGAGGCATGGTATCGCTCCATCACTTTGAGAAAGTTGTCCGTCGCAGCGTCGCAGCGCGCGGCGGCTTCGATGTCGAGTGCACGACGGCACGAGGCCGCGTACTCCCGCTCCCTGCGTGCCTGCTCCTGCTCTTGCTTGTACCGTGCCTCCCCCAGGGCCGCGAACGGCGCGTAGGCGAGTGCTACTGCGGCGGTGACTGCGAACACCACGGCGAACGCCAGCAGTGCGAGCTTGATGAACAGCCAGATCATTTGCGTGCCTCCCTCATGGTTAGATGGTCTGCGCGCAGTCTTCCGTGCAGTGCGCGCAGCAGTTGCACTCGGCTTCGTCGTCGTCGATCTCTTGCGAGAACGGGCAAGGGTGATACTCGTGCTCCGTCTCCTCACACTTGCAGTGCTTGCAGTCGTAGCACTCGGGGTCGTGTTCGTCGTGCTGTTGGCATGGCATTGTTAACGCTCCAGGTAGTAGGTCCAGCGTGTGGGGTCGCCTTCGTTCCAGCGCGCCACCAACTCGGCGGCGGTGTTGACGCCGTGCTGCTGCAGGTCGGCGTGCGTGATGGGCTGGGTCGTCTGCGTGCGTGTCGCGTCGCCGGGCCCGTGGTACACGCGGGTGAAGTACGCGATGGTCGGTGCGTTCCAGTCGTAGCCTTTCATGATGCCTCCAGGCGTTGTGGTGATGCGGCGTAGCGGAATCGAACCGCGCGGCCGTGGCCTGCCGCCGGGCGTTACCCCGGCGTGTGCATGATGCCTCCCGCGTTGAGTGAGAAGGAAGCCGCGTCATGCGGCAAGGAAGCGGTGGGACTCGAACCCACAGGCCACCGCAGTGGCCTACCACCTTAGCAAGGTGGCCCCTGATCCAGCCGGATCGCTTCCGACGTGCGCTAGCTGTTGCTCTCCGCTTCCATCTTGCGGAGCTTGAGCACGGCCAGCTCCAGCTTCGACACCGTCTCGCGCGCATTGCGCAGGTCGGCGTAGAGCTGCGACGTGGCGTACGTGCCGAGGAAGTCCTGGCTCGCGTCGCGCAGGTTGCGCACGATGCGACGTTGGCGCACGATGTCGGCGCCAGTGTAGCGTGGCACCTCGCGCGTGTTGTTCACCAGGAAGTCGCGCAGGTTGACCACCTCGAAGACGCCGTCTTCCTCGATGTCCCGCACGAGTGAGCGGATCGCCTTCGCGTCGCCCTTCATGCAGAACACGCCGCCGCGGAGCTGGTTGCCTTCGCTCCAGACGGTGTAGTGCGCGACCTTGTTGCCCTTGCTCTCGGTGTGGATGAATGCTGATGTTCTCATGGTGCGTTCCCCCTAGTTGTCGTTGATGATAATCAGCGCGTCCGGGAACATCCGGATGCGGCTCGTGAGTGCTTCGGGTGTGGTGTCGCGGGTAAAGATCATCGGCTCGCCGTTACGGTCGAGCACGGGCCGCTTCTGATGGTAGTCGTATGCGATGTAATACGACCACGGCGCGGGCGGGTAGTCGTTGTGGTCGTCGCGCTCGATGCAGCCAAGCTCGCCGTCGTAGTTCTCCACGATGTAACCGAACGACTCCGCCTTGAGCACGGCCTGTACGAGCGCGTCGTGCTGGTGGCTGATGCTGCCACTCTTGGCGAACGTCTGTGCGAACACGACACCGTCGCCGTCGTCGTCGTTGCTCACGATGTAACCGTTGACATCTGCGTCGTACCAAACGAATGCGCTCTCTGCGCGGTCGGTCATGATTGCCTCCAGGCGTTGTGGTGAAGCGGGACGTGGGGGATCGAACCCCACGCCCGCGTGCTACACCTGCGTGACGGGACCGACGAAGTCAAAGTTCTTGACGGCCCGCTTGCGAGCGGCGTTGATGTACTTGTGGATCGCCTTCTGCCGTAGCGCGGCGGTCGCGAAGTCGCGAGGTGCCTGCCACGCGCCGAAGTTGTCACCGCCGCGCGTCGCGCTGCAGTGGAGCGTGTAGTACGTGCCGGGCGCCGTGTCATAGCCGAGGAAACCCTTGTCCAGTTCCTCCTGCGGGGTGGGCTCGTACGTCGTCAGCGACGTGGAGTAACGCGCGCCGACCGTGCGGCCCTTGTTGTCAGCGACGCCGAAGTTGATGTAGAACGTCTCGCTCGGGACGTTGCTCGCGATGCGGCAGTACTCGTACTTGGCCGCGATGTGCGGTGCCTTCATGGTGTGCCTCCAGGCGTTGTGGTGAGGTGGGACGCACGGAATCGAACCGTGCGCCCACGTGCTACCACTCAGTCGTTTCGGGTGCGTCATTGAACGGGCGCGTGTCCAAGAACTTGATCGCGTCGTTGAGCGTGTCGAAGAACTCCATGTCCGCATCACCTGCGTTGTACTGCTTGAGCACCGTGAATTGATCGTCAACGGTGTCGAGCATTCCCTTCTCGAACGTCGGCACCTTCACGCACAGGCGGCCACCCAGTATCTCGGTGTGGTCGTCGCCAGCGAACGCGAAGATCTCGATGGCGTCGCCCGTCTCATTGGACACGGTGAAGCCATGCATCGCGAGCGCCTTGCCCAGGTCGTCGTTGGTGAAGGGCAGGTCTTCCTTGACCGCGCTCTGCATGGTCAGGTACTCGGGTGTCGCGTCCATGTTGTCCATGTCGCCGACGATGCCGTCCAGCGCCGCGATGAAGATCGTCGCGTTGCCCAAGCTACTCGGTGCGTCCAGTGCCTTGCGTGCTTGGTCGGCCAAGTAAATGATGCTGTCGAGTAGTTCGCGTGCGTTTGCCATGGTGCCTCCAGGCGTTGTGGTGATGCGGCGAGCGCGGAATCGAACCGCGCTGCCGTGTCTGCTTACGCTGTGATGTCCCAGTAGCCGGACCCGCCCGCGGGGAAGCAGCGGAACCAACGCTGCGAGCCGTCGTTCCAAACAACCTTCGTCAGCACACCGTCCAACTCCACGATGGCGTGCAGCACTTTCATTCCGTCCATCCAACCATCACTCTCCATGTACGTGTTGTGCACTCTGTACCCGGCGTTGGTGAAGGTGGCGAGATCGATGTGCGCCGCCGCGTTGTGCCATTCGATGTACGAGGTGGGGATGGCGGTGAATCCTGCGCGCCACGCCTTCATCGCGTCCTCGATGGCGGTCGGCAGTGCCAGCTTCTTGCGTGCGGTCATGATTGCCTCCAGGCGTTGTGGTAAAGCGGCGAGCGCGGAATCGAACCGCGCTGCCGTTCGTTCTGTTTCGTTGCGTCACTCCGGCGGTTGTCAGTTCCCCTGCGCGCCCTGCGCTTCGATCCCCGTTGGGTTGCTGCGGTCGTCCGGTGCGGTGTCAGTGCACGGTCCCGCGAGCGGGGTGGGCCCTGGTCCTCGCCTTCGTTGTGGTTCCCGGTTCTACCGCTCGGGGACTCTGTCTGTCCCCTGTCGTCCGGCGGGTCTTTGTCGGCAACGGCCCCTGAGGGTCTGCCATCCGGTAGC
>Ga0209976_10001746_pt1 | contig 12694 bp, 14 predicted proteins | sample SumtaG_FD_182806 | JGI IMG/M metagenome (GOLD analysis project Ga0209976, IMG submission 182806) | Deep subsurface microbial communities from Indian Ocean to uncover new lineages of life (NeLLi) - Sumatra_00157 metaG (SPAdes) (version 2) | ecosystem: Environmental > Aquatic > Marine > Oceanic >...
GGCGCTTTTTTCAATTGAAGTCAGATTTTGAACTGTGGGCGTAATAATATTAACATAATTGATGGTTTTATCTTTATCTAAATGAACTTCATGATAAAGCCCGCCACGTGGCGCTTCAATAGTTCCAATTCCTTGAAAAGATGGATTTTTTGTTGGCTTGACTATTTTTGGCTCAAGTTCCATATCAAACAATTTTCCGATAATCCCCTGCGCGTTTTGATGATATACTTCAATTTCAATTGCTTGGGCTAAATTATTATGAAATGGATTTTCAAAATCTAAATCATATTTTTCTTTAAAATCTCCGTAAACTGCCAGCCGAGCCAAAGAACCAACCAATATTTCGTTTCCTTTATATTTGCCGAATTTGGCTGTGGAATAATTTTTAATTTCTTCCTTAATATCTTTTTTATAATTCTTTACCAACGATTCCATTTTGCCAAAAATATTATTAGACGAAACAGCAACAATTTTATTATTCATTTGAGCAACTAATTTTAAATTAACTTTCAGTTCTGGATAATCTAATCCAGCGCAAAGTTCAACTGTTTTTTGGACTGCTGATTCTGTTTTTTCTAATTTTTTAAGCAGGTTTTTTAGATCTGTTTTGCTTGGCAATTTATGAAAACCGCCAATACATGTTCTGGTCGGATGAACAATGCGGCCAGCGACAATACGGACAATCTCGTCTGAAACTTCTTTAAGCGCTAACGCGTTCTTAAACGCCTCTGGATTTTTCTTGGCTAATTCAGTTCCCCTGTCAATGCCTAAATAATCAGGCAAAGATAAAAAGAAAAGATGCAAAGCATGGCTTTGAATCATCTGTCCGCACTGCGCTAAATCACGCAATAAAATTGTTGTCTGATTTGGCTTAATTCCCAAAGCATGTTCTAGCGCTGACAAAGAAGCCAAATTATGAGCTGTGGGACAAACGCCGCAAATACGCGGAGTAATCCAATGCATTTCTTCAGCAGTCCTGCCAACCAACATTCCCTCAAAAAGCCGCTCGCCCTCAAAAATATTAAGGCGAACTTTGTTCTTTTTCCAATCAATGGTTAAACTGCCATGTCCTTCAATTTTAGCAATAAATTCATCGTTGAGCATTTTTTTCTCTGCTTAAAAACATCGTAAAATATCTCTCTATTTCTTTTTTATCTGTAATCTCTTCAAGAATCCTTATTAATCCTTCAACATTCGCTTCCTCGCGCAAACCAAAGCATCCATAACAAGGCGAACCGCCGCTGATACAAATTCCTCCACATCCGCCTTGAGTAATCGGACCTAAACAGGGCTTGCCATCTATTATACGGCAGGGATTATTCGCCTGCTTGCATTCAAAACATACTGAATAACTCTGATAAGACGGCTTTTTGCCGGCTAATAATTCCTCAATAATTCTGACTAATTCCTCGTTATTAATCGGACAACCGTGAATCAAAAAATCAACTTTAACATAAGCAGCTAAAGGCAATGCATCAATGCCTCGCGGCTTGTAATTCTCATTGTAAATCTTTTTATACCATTTTTTCCGCTCTGTTTGAGAAATAATGGCTGGAATGCCGCCTAATGTAGCGCAGGTGCCCAAGCCAATCAAAAACTTGGATTTTTCACGCAGGACTTTAAGCAAATCTATCTCTTCTTGTGTAATTGGCGTTCCCTCAATGAAAACAATATCAAAAGGCCCTTGTTCTTTTTTCTCCTGTCCCAAACGCCAGTTGACAATATCAACGCGGCTTTCTAAAATCAAAAGCTTCTCCCGCAGGGAGACCATTTCCACCTGGCATCCTTCGCAGTCGGTAAAATCATAAATTGCTATTTTTGGGTTAGAAGATTTATCCATTGATGACTACTTTTTCTCTGATTTTGTAGTAAAAAGTGAAAAAGATATATTAGAGTTAATAATTTCCTCTGCTTTCTCAAACTCGCCAAATATACCCACATGGGGCAGTTCTTTAAGCTCTTCTATGGTCACCCATCTGTATTCAGTAAAATCATTACTTAATTTCACTTTGTCTACATTTTCCGATTCACAAAGAAAAGTGAAAACCTTGACCGTCTGGTCATCTGGACGAATAAAAGCAACATCTTTGAGTAATACCTTTCCATTTTTAAGTTGTAAACCAACTTCTTCTTCTATCTCTTCTTGAAGCGCCTCCTCTATGGTTTGGTTATCCTCAACCTTGCCACCGGGCACTGTCCACATATTCGGAAACGCCTTTTCGTGTGATCCCCGCTTTACTACAAGGTATCGTCCATCTTTAGACCTTCTGATTACTGCGGTAACCGCCACAATATGAAGTTTATTTAATTTTGTGTATGCCATATTTTTAGTAAATCCTTATTCAAGGACAATCCTTGAAATACAGTCTTTAATCCCAGCTCTTATCAATCTCGTCAAAATTAAAAACCGGGCCGTCCATACAAACATATTTATCCCCAGTGACACAGTGCTGGCATTTGCCAATTCCGCACTGCATCTTTCTTTCCATATTAACAAAAATCCGCCGATCAGAAATTCCCAAAGGCCTTAATATCTTTTCCAAGGCATCCATCATTGGCCCAGGCCCGCACATGATCGCCACTGCGTTAATTGCGTCAATCTTAATAGCATCAATACATCCAGAAACCATACCAACACAACCCTTCCATTCTTTGTCTGGCTTATCCACAGTCAATACTATCTTAATATTCTTTTCCCATTCTTCTAATTTATTTTTCATTAAAAGATCAGTTGGCGTACGGGCTCCATAAACTAAATAAGCACGGTTAAATTTATCTCTGTTAATTATAATATATTCTATTAAAGAGGCAATCGGCGGAATGCCGCAGCCGCCAGTCACCATCACCATATCTTTGCCTTCAATAAAATCAAGCGGAAAGCCGTTTCCATAAGGACCGCGCAAGAATAACTCATCGTTGTTTTTAAGCTGATGCAAGGCCTCTGTTAAAACGCCTGCGCGCCTGATAATTAAATCAACATATGATGCTTCGTAAGGCGAAGAAGCAATTCCAAAAGGCGCTTCTCCATAGCCAAATAAGCTAATCAAAACAAACTGGCCTGGAACAAAAACCAATCCGTCTTCATTTTTTAGAAACTCGCCCTTTTCTTTTTTCAGGCGAAAAAGCTTAACATTATTGGAAAGCTTTTCTGTTTTAACTATTTTTACTTTATTTGGCTTGTATAGATTTTTCATAATCCTTCGTTATCTCGCCCAAAACCTGTCCGATTTTAATTCCAGCCGGACAGTATTCAACGCAGCGGCCGCAAGCAACGCACTGCGCCTTGCCGTATTCTTTATAAGCCCGGACAAATTTATGATAAAACCAATTATAATATCGCTCTTTAATTGAAGGATGAAAATTATGGCCCCCGGCAATTTTAGCGAATCTTGGCAAAGTACAGGCATCCCATTGCCGACAGCGAGTACATTCTGATTCATCCAAGCCAACCCTGTCTTTTATAGAAAAACAATGGCAAAGAGGACAAACATAAGTGCAAATGCCGCAGCCCAGACACTTTTTATTTAACTCATCCCAGATTTTATGATTCTTAGACCAAGCAACTGCTTCGGCTAAAACCTCTGGATCCAACAGCATCTTTTTAAATTTTTCTTTATGAGGATTTTCTTCAGCAGAATATTTTTTAATCTGCGGTTTGCTGATTTGTTCAAAAAACTTGTTATCTGCTAATTTTCTGCCTTTATCAGTCAAAACTAAAACTTGATACTGCTTAGCATTGATTTTTTCTAAAACAATATCCCCGCCCGGCGCTACTCCAACTGACACATCGCTCAAACCAACTAAAACAGAATCTTCTCTTCTCTGCCAATAAAAAAAATCGGCATTGGGTTTTTTCATTATCTCATCTAATTGAGTCATTGCTTCTAAATCAGACAAATCCAACCCGAATAATAAAAGTTTTTCTTGATAAAGAGGACTATCTAATTTTCGGCTTTTGCAATTGAAATTAAAAATCTCCTCTTTTGGCGGGAAAAAATACTGCTTAGGCGGTAAAATAGATTCTTTAACATCAATTACTGTAAACTTTTTCTTTAATTCGCCCAGCCAATTTTTAATTTGTTTCTTTTCAATAACTAAAGCCATAATATCTACGTTTTTTATATAATACCATAAAAATAAAAAAAATAAAATCCTGACTATTAAAGTCAGGATTTCTCCACAATCACATCAATAATTATTCTGCAAGCTCCTGTTCAATGGCTTCCTTAAATATAATATACGGCATATTGCCGGTAATCATCTGATCGTTGATAAAAAAAGTTGGCGTGCCGCTAATGCCTGCTTCTTCTGCCTGATTAAACCATTCTTTGATTCTTAGCTCGTACTTCTCCGAATCAAAACATTGATTAAAATCATCCTGGTTTAAATTCAGCTCAACAGCTATTGCTTTAATATCATCAACTGACTGCAATTCTTGCGCCCGTTCGAAAAGTATATCGTTAAACTTTTGGAATTTTCCTTGTTCTTGAGCACAAAGCAAGCTCATGCCTAATTCCAAAGGAGAAAGCAAACGAAAGATTATTTTAACACGGCCATCATTAACATATTCATCAATAAGAAAAGGCAAAGTTTGATTGTGAAAAGCAACGCAATGGCCGCAAAAATGACTTGAATAATCAATTATAGTCACTGGCGCTTCTGGATTGCCTAAAACAAATTCTTCTAATATTTCTGTTTCTGCAGCCGGCTCTTCCTCCGTGATATTCTCTATAATAGAAGCTGCCTGTTTAATTATCTCTTGATTCTGGCTGCCATACCAGACCACCCCTGCTAAAACAACTATGGCAATAATTCCTAAAACAATTGTTTTTTTGTTTTCCATAAAATCAGTATATCATCCATTTTAAATAAAAGCAACAACTTAATTAATATACAAAAAAGCCGGCCCTGATTCTAAGGACCGGCTTGTTCTCTAACTCATCTATGGTGAAGCTAAAATCATCTTCAACAAAGCCATCCGAATAAAGAGTCCGTTTTGAGCTTGCGAGAAATAATTAGCTCTATTATCTTTATCAACAGCTAATGGCAACTCTCCATCTTCTGAACTACGAGGCAAAGGATGCATAATAATTGAGCCTGTAGGCAGATTCTGTAATACTTGATCGGTAATAGAACATTTATCCTTTATCTCGTCATAAGAGAAAACCCGATCTCCTAAACTTTCTCTTTGAATACGAGTCTGATAAATTACATCCACCTTATTGGCCACTTCTCTCAAATCATCACCCTCAAAGAAACGAACGTTATGTTTCTTCAAATAATCCTTAATATCCTGGCCAATCTCTAATGTCTCCGGCGAGATGAAATAAATGGTCATATCCCTATACTTACCCAAAAGATAAGACAAAGACCTGACAGTCCGACCATTAGCCAAATCTCCAACCATAGCCACAGAAAGACAATCTATCCGATTAAATCTCTCCCAGATAGTATAAACATCCAAAAGGGCTTGGGTTGGATGCTGACCAGTTCCGTCACCTGCATTAATAATCGGCACATCACTGGCTACGGCTGCTCTTTTGGCTGCTCCAGCCTCAAAGTGGCGCAGAACAATAATATCTGGAAAATACATGCTTAATACCTTAATAGTATCCTCCAGAGTCTCTCCCTTGGCAGCTGAAGAAAACTCTCTGGCATTTTCTGTAGAGAAAACTACTTGCCCACCTAAAGTTCTCATAGCTATTTCAAAAGAGGCCCGGGTCCGAGTGCTTGACTGGTAAAACAAAGATATCATTCTTTTGCCTTTTACCCCCTCTTGCATTTTTTTCTTTTCTTCTGATGAGAGATTGCCGTATTTTTCTTGAACCATCAAATCCCCCATCTTTTTAGATAATTGAAAAATATTGCTCAAAAACTCCCGATCAAACTGCTGTGACTCTATGATATGCTTTATGCTTCCCATTCTTCCCTCCCTTTTGATAAAGTTTTTAAAAAACAACTTAGCTTAAATCTCCTTTAATTTAAAATCTATCACCTGATTTAAATTTTGTCAAAGATTTTTCTAATTCTAATAATTTTTCTTTTTCTTTTATTCCTCGATTGTACCCGCTCAACCTGCCATCTGAACGAATGACCCGATGGCAAGGAATTCGCGGATCAGTATTTTTATTCAAAACATTACCGATTGCCCGAAAGGCCTTAGGATGACCAATTTTTTGAGCAACCTCTTTATAAGCCATTGTTTGCCCGCGAGGAATTCGACTAACAACATAATATACTTTTTCTCTAAAAGGCAAACTTTCAAAAATCGGCCTAAAACTTCTCCGATGAATTTCGCATGGACCAAATTTCCTTAATCTTTCTGAATGAAGTTTAGTGCCATAACCTTTATGCTGAGCAAACTCATATTCTGGATATTTACAACCAAGACGCTTCATTAATCTATCTCGATGAACTTTAGCAATAATTGAGGCCAAAGATAAAAGAAGAATTTTTTGATCGCCTTTAATAATTGCCTGCTGTTCTATTTTTAAACGAGGTATAATTGCCCTACCGTCTAAAAACAAAAAATCTGGCTGGTTCTTTAGCTTTTTCAGACATCGTTTCCAAGTTAAAAGAGTTGCCTGCCAGATATTTATTCTATCAATTGTTTTAGGATAAACACAGCTAACCCGCCACTCAATTTTCGGCTCGTCCTTGATTCGCTCAAAAATTTCTTCTCTTTGTTTGGCAGAAAGCTGTTTAGAATCTCTTATCTTTGTTCGCGTTAAAGAACGGGGTAATTCTGAAGAAATTACCACCACAGCCGCTGTTACTGGTCCGGCTAAAGGCCCCCGACCTGCTTCATCAATTCCAGCTATTATTTTCTTTTTCATTTTCTATTTTTCCACCAAATTCAACGGGGTCTGCCCCTCTAAGGCCGCAATAATATTATTAGCCGCCATTTCAGCCATTTTATCCCGCGTCTCTTTGGTGGCTGAAGCAATATGAGGAGTTAAAACAATATTATCTAAATCAACCAAACCAGGTGTCAGCTCTGGCTCGTTTTCAAAAACATCCAAGGCGGCTCCGGCAATCTTTTTATTCTTCAAAACCTCAATCAATGCTTTTTCATCAATGACCGGCCCGCGCGAAGTGTTTATTAAATAAGCGCTCGGCTTCATTAATTTTAATCTTTCCGCGTTAAGCAAATGCCGCGTTTCATCTGTCAAAACAGTATGCAAACTTACAAAATCCGCTTTTTTTAGCAAATCATCCAACTCTTGATATTCAATATTATGTTCTTTTTCTAATTCTTCATTCCGACGAATGTCATAATAAACAATTTTCATATTAAATCCTTTTGCCATTCTTTGAGCTACAGCAAAACCAATCCGGCCTAAACCAATAATCCCTAATGTTTTGCCGGTAATATCACCGCCTAAAAACAATTCTGGTCCCCATGCCTTATATTTCCCAGCTCTGGTATATTTATCTGCTTCAACAATTTTTTGAGCCACAGCAAAAAGCAAACCTACAGCATGATCAGATACTGCGTCAGTCAAAACGCCCGGCGTGTTAGTCACTGCTATTTCTCTTTTCTTTGCCTCTTCTACATCAATATTATTATAGCCGACAGCGTAATTAGCAATAATCTTTAACTGCTTGCCAGCCGCTTCCATTACTTCCCCATCGATTTTTTCAGTTAAAACAGAAAGAATAGCGTCAACTCCCTTAACGCCCTCTAACAGCTCTTCTTTGGATATTTCTCCCTCTGGGCCGACTGAAACATCCCATCCCTTGTCTTTTAATAATTTAATTCCTTTTTCAGGAATCTGACGTGTAATAAATATCTTAGGCATATTTTGTTCCTTTCTTTTTATTTTATTATATCACCATTAAGAGTATTTCCCAATATATAATAGCCAGCAATGCCAAAAGCAACAGCCACATTTAAAGATTCTTTTTGGCCAAGCATTGGCAAATGAATAACTTGATCAGCTCGTTTTAGAACAGCTGCAGAAACTCCTTTGATTTCATTGCCAAGCACTAAAGCCAAAGGAAATTTTGGCTTAAATTTAGTATACGGTATGCTTGTTTTTGTCTTCTCTAAAGCAACTATAGAAACTTTTTGTTGTTTTAATTTATCCACGAGCCGCCAAATCTGCCAATGATGCTCCCAAGGTATGTTTTCTTCCGCGCCTAAAGCGGTTTTGGAAATTTTTGGATTCGGCGGTCTGCCGCAAATGCCGCCTAAAAAGATTTTATCCACTGCCAAAGCATCGGCTGTCCGAAAAATAGAGCCGATGTTTTCTAAACTGCGAATATTGTCGCAAATAACATAGAAAGGAGAATTTGATGTCATAATACAAATTCAAGGTCTGACATTGAATTCATTATGCCAAGAAAAAGAGCTGTTGACCAGTTTTGGCCAACAGCCCAATATGCAATGAACTAATAATCATCTCTAAGTACCGCGCGATGACGACATTCTGCTTTCCGAGCGCCTTCCATCATTTTAGTGGTTACAGGAATTAGATCTTTCTTCTTCGGACTCTTCTTATCAACAGCAAATCCGAGAAGGCGCTTTTTTACTTCCACTCCCAGTTCGGATAAGGTGTTTAAAAAACATCTAACCCATATCTTATGCTCTTCTTCTGAAAGCGACCTTATTGGGTATCTCTCAATCTTTTTGAATAGCATAAAAACTCTTAAAAAAGACGCCCCGGGATGTTCGGAATCAAAGTCGTCACTCCGCACAAAATCTCTAATCACATCTTTAAATCTATTAATACTTCTTATAGAAACTCTCAAAGATTCTCCCATCTTGTCCTCCCTTCTATAAAAAGAAATAAAATATTAAAAAACTATCTTGGCTTCCTATATGATAATATATTATTCTCTATTTGTCAACCTTTTTGCTTCCTGCCAAAAAGTATCGTTGTTGTGAATTTCCTTTAACCAATACCACCACTCCACTCCCCATAAGTATGCTTCATCAAAACCAGTTTGCCGAGTATAACTGATTATCTCCTTAAACATTTCTAAATCCATTGACTGAAACTGTTTTTCCATAGGTGTCTCGTAAATCATTTTCGGCCCCCAGGGTTCAGCCTGTAATTCAATAATAATCACTCTCTCTATATTGGTAATCCATTTAACTAAATTAGCTCTTTTATGATAAAAAACCGGCGGAATCGGATATTTAACATAGCCAAGCCGTTCATCCCAAACAATCCGGTAAAGGGTTGTTCCTAAAACATCTGAACGAAGAGCCGGCGGAACCCAACTGCTCAATTCCCCGCTGGTTGTGATAATAATCGGCCGTCTGCTAAAATCCAATTCTCGAACCAAAGCAATTTCTCTGTCTAAAAACCTCTTATCTAATTCAGGACATTCGCCAAAACCTTTTAAAAACGGCTCGTTCTCAATCTGCCACGCCTTAATTGTTTTATTCCCCTGATAATGATTAACTATTTCAGTCAGCATTGATAAAATTTTTTCCTGCTGTTCTGACTCATCCAAGCCCTCTGCCCAATTGGGAATATGGCATTCTGGCCAGCGAGGCAGTTTCCTGCCAATTGTTAAAATAACTTCTGCTCCTCTTTTTTCCGCTTCTTTAATCTGCCAATCCAAATCAGTAAATATATATTCCCCTTGCTCTGGTTCAATCTTCTGCCAATAAGCAACCAATCGCAATTTCTTTATTCCTAAATCATCAAGAATAGCCAGATATGTTTTCTGCCAATCCAAACCCATTTTTTCCGCGAAAAACTGGCTGAATGTAACCCCGAAAACCATCTCTGGCGCTGGTTTGGTCTGGCCAATAAACATATAAATCAGCGATCCAACTGAACAAATAATAATCAGGAGTAAAAGCAAAACAATAATGCGAAGAATTGATTTCATAATTAAAACATCAAAATTCCCAAACCTAATGCGATGAATAAAATAGCAATAATCTTTTGAGCAACTATCCGATTGCTAATCTTCTCTTTTATAATTTCTGGAAACTTTTTAGAAAGAATAGCAATAATTATTAAAAGAAAAACGTATTGAATGCCTTGAAGCGCATTAACCAAACTAACACTACCTAAGAAAATAGCGTAATTAAGCAAAATAAAAGCTACCGCAGACAAACTTTTGTTAGCCGAAAACACGCCAATTGTTCTAATTTTAACAATCTTAGCTGCTTCCAATATTCTCTGAATATTACCCGGCCAAAAAAATAAAAGGATAGTTCCTAAAACACCGCCCAATCGAATCCAAATAAAACCATTAATAAATGGCTGATGAGTAAAAATAAACTTAGTTAGAACAAAAGAGCCGGCAAAAAGCAAAGCAGACAAAAAAACAATAAATAATCTCTTAGACAAAGAGGACTTTACTGCTTGTATTTTTTCTTTTTGCGGCCAGAGTATTATTATCCCTCCAAGAACAAACAAACAAAAAGCGATTAACTGATAAAAAGTTAATCGCTCGCCTAAAAAAGAATAAGTTAAAATTAAAGTAAAAATTGGAACAGATCCGCCAATGACTGGCGCGATTCTTGATACCTGACCAAGCTGAAATGATTTATAAAGAAACAAAACAGCAAAAGTGAATAAAGCGCCGGCAATAAAACTGATAATAATTTGCTCCAATGGCGGTATTTTAAAACCAAAAGGAATTAGAACTAAAACAAAAATTTGCAAAAGGCCGGTATAAAATGCATAAGCAACTGGTTGAAGCGCTGTTTTGGAAACAATAAACTTATCAACAATAAAAACAAGCGCAAAAAGAAAATGAGCAATAATAGCAATAAAAAGCCAGTTCATAGATTAAGCGCTTTTGTTTTTACGAAAAACAACACTAAAAATAACTACTGCCAATATCAAAACTAAAAATAAACCTATAATTAATAACCACTCTTTAAACAAAACTAAATTCAAAGAAAATCCTGAATAAAGTAAAGCTGAAATTATTATAGCAAAATAATAACTTTTCGGCATAAATAAAAACCACTTTTTATGCCACCAGATATGCTCTGACTTAAACCGCTTAATCCCGTAATAAGGATTTAAAACAAACCATAAAAAATCCCAAGTAATGCTAATCAAAAAAAAGAAAGAAATAGTTTTTAATTCCGCAGAAAAATTCCAAGCTTGTCCGGCAAAATAAGGATAATGCAAAAAAATTAAAACAAAACTAAAAACCAATAAATGATAGCCAGTCAGCTCTTTATCACTCATTATTATGCTATAAGCTTTATAATACCATTTAGAGCGATCAGGCCTCCAAGTGGGAAGTTTTTCCGCCCATCCGTACTTACCCTCTATCTGCACTTCAAAAGCGGCCAGCAATAAACAAAAAAGAAAAAGATATGATGTTTGAACTATTAAATCAATATTCATATTTTATTTAGGCGGTTCCTCGTATTGGGTACTGACTAAAACATCCTTAAGCGCGTCAACATCTTCTAAAACCATACCAGTGCCGCGAACAACAGCTGTAAGGGGGTCTTCAACTAATTTTACTGACATATCAGTCTGTTCAGTTATTAGTTTGTCCAAGCCGCGCAAAAGGCCGCCGCCGCCGACCAAAAAAATACCCCTGCGCATAATATCAGCCACCAATTCAGGCGGCGTTTCTTCTATTGCTCCTTTTATAGCGTTAGCCAAAACTTTAATTGACCGGCTCAATGCCTTGTGAATCTGGCTATCATTAACAATAACTTCCTTGGGCAAACCAGTAATAAGATCGCGGCCGCGCATTGATGTCACTAATGGCTCTTCTAAGGGATATGCTGAACCAACATCCAGTTTAATATCTTCTGCTGTTTTTTCGCCTAAAAGAAGATTAAATTCTTCTCTGGCATAATCAATAATATCTTCGTTAAGTTTGTCTCCAGCCACCCGCAAACTTCGGCTAACAACTATGCCGCCCAGAGAAATAACCGCTACTTCAGTAGTTCCGCCGCCAATATCAACAATCATATTGCCTGCCGCTTCCTGAACCGGAAGCCGCACTCCAATAGCGGCTGCCATTGGTTCTTCAATTAAATAAACTTCTCTAGCGCCAGCGTTTCTGGTAGCGTCTTCAACTGCCCTTTTTTCCACTTCAGTCACTCCAGAAGGAATGCCAATCACTACTCGCGGCCTTGGTAAAATAGAAAATTTCTCCTGATGAACCTTGTCAATAAAAAACCTAAGCATCTGTTCTGTAACCTCAAAATCAGAAACCACTCCGGCAACCAAAGGACGAGAAGCAATAATATGAGCCGGAGTCCGACCAACCATTTTTTTTGCTTCCTGACCAATAGATAAAATCTGGCCGGTTTTCTGGTTTATAGCCACTACAGATGGTTCATTAATAACAATTCCGCGATCCTTAACATAAACCAAGGTATTGGCTGTGCCTAAGTCAATTCCAATGTCTTTTGAAAAAATGCCGAAAAACTTGTTAAACATATTATCTATTTAAACTTAGATACTAATCCCTCTAACTTTACCAACTCTACTTTATTACTATCCCTCCTTTTTATCTCCGCTGAATCTTTATCAATCGTCTTTTCGCTAATCACCAGCCGAACAGGAATGCCAATCAAATCAGCGTCAGCGAATTTTTCACCAGCTGACTTTTCATCTCTATCATCATAAATCGCTTCTACATTCTTAGCCAGTAAATCTTTATAAATTTTCTCTGCTGTTTCTTTTGTTTTATTATCCTGACCTAAAGCCAATAAATGAACTTGATAAGGCGCAATCGCCTCTGG
>Ga0209976_10001747_pt1 | contig 12692 bp, 10 predicted proteins | sample SumtaG_FD_182806 | JGI IMG/M metagenome (GOLD analysis project Ga0209976, IMG submission 182806) | Deep subsurface microbial communities from Indian Ocean to uncover new lineages of life (NeLLi) - Sumatra_00157 metaG (SPAdes) (version 2) | ecosystem: Environmental > Aquatic > Marine > Oceanic >...
TTTAACATAATCCTTAAAAGCAAAAATCCGCCTTCATTGACGGATTTTTGCTTATCCTAGCAAGTCCATAAGCCGAATTCTGTTTTAAGTAATCATTTATCTTGGCCTTGAGTTGCCTCAAAGCTCATGCGAACTACTTTTTTCCTTTAGCAAAGCCAAAGGATTTGTTCTTGCACCTGGTAAGGATTTGGCCGTTTCACCTCAACTTTTCAGTTGAGCTCACCCTTTAAAAGGGTGCTTCTTATCTTTCGATTTGAAGCGTCTCTGCTCGCACCTCTACTCTAGTTATATTTTTCCAGAGCGACGGCTGTTAGCCGCTACCTTTTTAACCCCCACTAAGCAGGGAGTAAGTGTTCGGACTTTCCTCTCTTTTTGCAAAGAGCGATTACCCGACTTACTAGGACATCCTTATTCTACTGATTTCAAGAGACTTTGTCAAATCGGATAATTCGTGTAAAATACTCTTATAAAGTTATGAAATTAGATTTTTTAAATCATCAGACAAAAAGAGTTGGCCTGGCTGCAATCATTTTGGCAGTATCTCATTTTATAAGCAGGATTCTTGGATTAATGAGAGACTGGCTTCTTGCCCGAAGTTTTGGAGCTGGACCAGATCTTGATGTATATTTTGCTGCTTTTAAAATTCCTGATTTTGTTTTTAATATATTCATTTTAGGAGGAATTGTAGCAGCGTTCTTGCCTTTGTTTTCAGAATATTTTTTAGAAGACCAAGAAGAATCCTGGGATTTTGTTTCAAATACTTTGAACATTTTTTTATTTCTATTGATTTGTCTTTCTTTAGTTCTCTTTATTTTCACTCCTCATTTAACAAAAATTATTGCACCTGGTTTTAATGATGGGCAAATAGAAAAAACAATACTCTTAACAAGATTAATGTTGTTGAGCCCGATTTTCTTTGGATTAAGTTCAATCTTTTCTGGAATACTGCAGTATTTTAATAGGTTCTTAATTTATAGCCTTTGTCCAATTATATATAATTTATTAATTATATTTGGCATTTTATTCCTTGCTCCTCATTTCGGTATTTTAGGAGTTGCTTTGGGGGTAGTTTTGGGAGCTTTATTCCATTTTTTAATTCAAATTCCTTCAGTTCTAAGCTGTGGTTTAAAATACAAGCCGATTTTTAATTTTAAAGACCCTAAAATTAAAGAGGTTTTTCTTTTAATGATTCCCCGGGCTTTTGGAGTTTCCAGTTTACAGATTAACCAGATTGTAATTAATGCCATTGCTTCTACTTTAGTTGTTGGCTCTATCTCTGTTTTTAATTTTGCCAACAATATTAGGCTTTTCCCAATTTCAATTATCGGAGTTTCTTTTGCAGTAGCAGTATTTCCCAAATTATCCAATGCTTGGGTTCAAAATAAAAAACAAGAATTTGTTCATAGATTTTCTTTAGTTTTCCGTCAGATTACTTACTTGGTCATTCCAGCCACCATTTTAATTTTTGTTTTAAGGAATCAAATTGTTAATCTTGTCTTGAGGCATGGAGAATTCAGCGCTGAATCAGCAAATCTTGTTAGTGCTAGTGTGGGGTTATTTTGTTTTGGTATTTTATTTGCTTCTTTGCGACCTTTGTTTTTCAGAGCATTCTTTTCTTTAAAAGATACAAAAACACCAACCTTACTTGCTGTAGTTTTTGTCATTCTTAATATTGTTTTAAGCTTGGTTTTAACTAAAAGTTTAAGTCCCTCTAGTTTGGAATTGGTGAATTTAAAAGGTTTTCTAACAAATACTTTTTCTCTTGGTTCGGTTAAAGATATATCTGTTCTAGGTTTTCCTTTAGCTTATTTGATAAGTTTGAGCGCTGAGTTCTTTTTATTTCTTTTCTTTTTGAAAAGAAAAATCGGTAATTTTAAAATCAAAGAAATTATGAATTCTTTTTTAAAGATATTGCTTGCAGCTGGTTTGATGGTAATGATTATCCAGTTTAGTTTTCTCAAACTTCAAAATCTAGAATCTGATCTTTATCAAATAATAATAATCAGTTTGGTTGGGTTTTTAACTTATTTCTTAGCAACCCTGGCTTTAAATTCACCTGAAACAACAAGCATCAAAGCTTTGCTTTTTAATAAAGTTTTCCTTAGAATTCAAAATCATGATTAATACTAGAAATTTTGTTATTTTCTCCCATATCGACCATGGAAAATCAACTTTAGCTGATAGGTTTTTAGAGCTTACAAACACTATTCCAAAAGATAAAATGCGCTCTCGGTTTTTGGATATGATGGATCTGGAAAGAGAAAAAGGAATTACTATTAAAATGCAGCCAGTGAGAATGAAATGGAATTCTGGCGGTCAAGATTATATTCTTAATTTAATAGATACTCCTGGCCACGTGGATTTTAATTATGAGGTTTCTCGCAGCTTAGCAGCAGTTGAGGGCGGGATTTTGCTTGTTGATGCAACTAAGGGGATTCAGGCTCAAACTTTAGCTAATTTAGAGCTTGCTCAAAAGCAGGAGTTAGTTATTATTTCAGCTGCTAATAAGATTGATTTTGCTCATGCTAAAATCCAAGAGACAAAACAAGACATAGCAAAAATATTAAATATTTCCCAAGATCAAGTTTTTGCGATTTCAGCAAAAGAGGGGACTAACACAGAACAGCTTTTAGAGGCTGTGATTAAAAAAGTTCCTCCGCCCAAAGGAGATGAAACCAAACCCTTAAAGGCTTTGGTTTTTGATTCAAAGTATGATTCATATAAGGGAGTGATAGCTTATGTAAGATTGTTTGACGGTAAAATCAAAACAGGCGACAAGATTTATTTAATGCAGGCTGGAATAGAAACGCAGGTGAAAGAGGTTGGATATTTTTTACCTCAGTTAAAACCTTGTCAGGAGCTTAAGGCAGGAGATATCGGATATATTGCTACTGGAATAAAAGAGACATCAGATGTTAGAGTGGGAGAAACAATAACAAGCGTTCAAAATAAAGGAACCAGTTCTTTGCCAGGTTATAAAGAGCCAAAGCCAATGGTTTTTGCTTCCATTTATCCTGAAAGCTCCAATGATTTTGAAGCACTTCAGGAAGGTTTGAAAAAATTGAAATTAAATGATGCTGCGTTGATTTTTGAAAGAGAAAGAAAAGAATTTTTAGGCAGGGGTTTTAAGTGCGGTTTTTTAGGCACTCTTCATGCTGAAATAATCTGCGAAAGATTAAGAAGAGAATTTGGATTAAATTTAATAATTTCAACCCCATCTGTTGTTTATAAGTTGACTGACAAAAAGGACAATGAGAAATTAATTTATTCTGCCAGTGATTGGCCAGCAATAACCAGCATTAAACAAACAGAAGAGCCTTGGGTGGAATTAGAGGTAATTACTCCTGTTAATTATCTGGGAAACGTTTCAGAGCTTTTAAAAGAATCAAAAGCAGTGCAGATTGAAACAAAATATTTGAGCAATGAAAGATTGATTTTGATTTATGAGATACCGTTAAGAAAAATCATTGTTGGTTTTTTTGACAAGCTCAAAGGAGTGAGCCAGGGTTTTGCCTCAATGAATTATGAGCTTTTGGGCTACAGGCCTGCTGATTTAGTGAAAGTTGATATTTTAATTGCAGGAGAAAAAGAAGATATTTTTTCAAAAATTGTTGAAAAAAATGAAGCATATAGCCAGGGAAGGAAAATAGTTTCAAAGTTAAAAGAAATTTTACCATCTCAGCTTTTTACTATTCCTGTTCAGGCAGCGATTTCAGGGAAAATAATTGCCAGAGAAACAATAAAAGCAAGGAGAAGAGATGTAACTGCTCCTCTTTATGGGGGAGATGTAACCAGGAAAAGAAAGCTGCTTGAAAGACAGAAAAAAGGAAAAAAGAAATTAAAAGCAAGAGGACAAATCAGCATCCCATCAAAAGTATTTCTGGAAATGTTTAAAGATAGTTAAGGAGAGTTGATATTAACCTAAAGCTTTATTAGTATTAAAGCAGAGGAAGCACTAAGAGTGAGATCATGCTTAAAACAACTAAAACCACTAGAAAAATCCAGACCGTTCTAAATAATTTCTGAGATCGTTTCTTTTTCATAAAACCTTAATATTACTTTATGATAGCAAAACGCAAAAAACAAAAAAAGTCTAGATTAAATGAAGATTTGATTTTTCAGCTAATTACTATATTTCTGGCTGTTTTTTTCGTATGGTATTTAGCAGTTTCAAATTATAGGATTGCTAAAAAAAGAACGGAATTAACTGAAAGAATAGAGGGATTAATAGAGGAAGTTCAGATGCTTGATCAGGAAAGACAAAGACTAGAAGCTGGTATTTCCCAAACCCAAAAAGATGTTTATTGGGAAGAAAGAATTAGAGAGCAGGGGTATGTAAAAGAGGGTGAAAGCCAGGTTGTTGTTTTAAAACCAGAAGAAGCTGAAAAGCAGGAAATAGATTCAGAGCAAGGTTTTGCAGAAGAATTACTCGAAATGATTAAGGGTTTTTTTGAAAGAATCATTCAGCGGGATTAACGCTCTGCAGGTGTAACATAATGGCAGTGTGCTTGCTTCCCAAGCAAGTTACGCGGGTTCGATTCCCGTCACCTGCTCATACGCCAGCGTAGCTCAGTTGGTAGAGCAAACGCTTCGTAAGCGTTAGGTCGTTGGTTCAAATCCGACCGCTGGCTCAGAGAATTCAATCTTTTATTTTAAGTTAATTCATGGTATTGTTTTTAATATGGAAAATCTTAATGAGAAAATTGAAGATTTAAAAAATAAACTCCTCAATCTTGAGGATTGTCTTTGACGTTGAAGGTAAAAGAAAGAAATTAAAGGAATTAGAAAAAGAAATTCAAGACCCTAATCTTTGGCAGGATAAGAAAAAAGCAATAGAAATTACTCAACAAGTTAGTCAATTAACACAAGATTTAACTGAGTTTGATGCTTTTAAAAAAGAAATAGAAAAGATTGATAGCGAAGAAGAGCTAGAAGAGATAGGCAAGAGAATAAAGCAGAAAGAAATTCAAGTTCTTTTTTCTGGGAAATATGATAAAGGAAATGCTGTTTTGTCAATTTATTCTGGCGCTGGAGGACAGGATGCTCAGGATTGGGCAACAATGCTTTTAAGAATGTATGAAAGATATTGTGAAAGCAAAGGTTTTAAAAATAAAATATTAGATCAGGCTTTTGGTGAAGCTGGGGGGCCAGAAGGAAGAATCGGTACAAAATCAGTGACACTGGAAATTAGAGGAAAGTTTGCTTATGGTTTTTTGAAAAATGAAAATGGAGTTCATAGATTGGTCAGGCTTTCACCTTTTTCACAGAAAAAATTAAGACATACTTCTTTTGCTTTAGTAGAAGTAATGCCTGAAATTAAGGAGTTAGACGAAAAAGATATTGAAATTAAGCCGGAAGATTTAAAGATTGATTATTACAGAGCTTCAGGTCCAGGAGGTCAATATGTAAATAAACGTGAAACAGCAGTAAGAATTACTCATCTGCCAACTAAAACTGTATCATCTTGCCAGTCAGAAAGATCTCAGGCCAACAATAAGAAAAAAGCAATGGAACTTATTTATTCGCGGCTTTACAAATTTTATCAGCAAAGCCAGAAAAAGGAAGTTTCTAAAATCAAAGGAGAGAAAGTGTCTGCCAGCTGGGGAAATCAAATAAGAAGCTACGTGCTTCATCCTTACAAGCTGGTAAAAGATTTAAGAACCCAAATAGAGACTGCTAACATCGAACAAGTATTGAATGGTGATTTAGATGATTTTATTGAAGCAGAAATCCGTTTAAAAAATGATTAAATTTGAAAACATTTCAAAAATTTATCCAGCTTGTTTGCCTGGTTCTAAACCAACCATAGCTTTGGCAGACGTATCTTTTGAAATAAAACCAAAAGATTTTGTTTCAATTGTAGGAAAATCAGGTGCTGGAAAAACAACTCTTTTAAAGCTTCTTTTGGCTGAAGAAAAACCAACCAGAGGAAGAGTTTTTTTTAAAGATCAAGACGTTCATAGAATAGAATCAGAAGATTTGCCTTATCTTAGAAGAAAAATAGGAGCAGTATTTCAGGATTATAAGTTGCTTCCTTCAAAAACCACTTATGAAAATGTTGCCTATATTATGGAGGTTATTGGAGCTTCAGATAAGGAAATTGCAAAAACTGTGCCAATAATTTTAGAGATAGTTGGCTTGAAAGACAGGGCAAATAATTTTCCTCCTCAACTTTCAGGAGGGGAGCGCCAAAGAGCAGCCATTGCCAGAGCTTTAATTCACCGGCCTGAAGTAATTTTAGCTGATGAACCAACTGGAAATTTAGACCCCTATCATACTTTAGATATCATAGAGCTTTTGTTAAAAATAAATAGAATAGGGACTACTGTTATCTTATCAACCCATGATAAAGAAGTGATTAACAAGCTTGGTAAAAGGGTGATTACCTTGGAAGACGGAAAGATTTTAAGAGATGAGAAGAGAGGAAGATTTATACTTTAATGTTAAATAATAGTTTTTAATTATTAATTGTAAATATGCTTATTTCAATTAAAAGAATATTTCATTCAGGCTGGCAGATTTTTTCTAGGGACAAAGAAGTTTCTTTGGCCACAGTTTTCATTTTGTTCTTAGCAATCTTTTTGGTTAGTTCGCTTTTTCTTTTTACAGATTTAACCAAGCTCATCATTACAAGCACCCAGGAAAAAATTGATATTTCAGTTTACTTTAAAGAAGAGGCAGATGAAGATGATATCTTGGGTATTGGAAAGGAGATTTCTAAATTCTCTGAAGTAAAAGCAGTAGAATATGTGTCTCCTGAACAAGCTCTAGTAGAGTTTATTGAAAGACACGAGAAAGATCCTTTATTAATAGAAGCAGTTGAAGAGGTTGGAAGAAATCCTTTCTTAGCTTCTTTAACTGTTAAAGCCTGGGATCCAAGCAAGTATGGAGTGGTTTCTAGTTTTTTACAAACTGCTGATTTTCAAGATTTAATTGAAAAAATTGATTATTTTGAACGTAAATCAGTTATTGAAAAAATTTCTTCTTTAAGCTCTTCAGCTACTAAAATTGGGGTTTTGCTTTCAGTGGTTTTAATAATAATCGCTGTTTTGGTTGTTTTTAATACTATTAGGTTGTCAATTTATAATTCCAGTGAAGAAATAAAGATCCAAAGACTTGTTGGTGCTTCTAATTTATCAATCAGAGGACCTTTCTTAGTCCAGGGAATGATTTCTGGTTTAATTGCTACTTTCACTTGCTTTCTGCTTTTTGCCTTGTTAAGCTGGTCTTTGAATTCCAGTACAGAGAGTTTTTTCTATGGGTTTAGCTTGTTTAATATGTTTGTTAGTAACTTCTGGGTCTTGCTTTTTCTGCAGCTTATTACGGGGATATCTTTAGGGACGTTATCAAGCAGCATTGCAATCAAAAGATACTTAGAAACCTAATTATTGCGGGGTCGGCTAATGGTAGGCCCGACGCCTCTGAAGCGTCTAATCTTGGTTCGAATCCAAGCCCCGCAACCAAGAAAAATCGTCTTTTGGCGGTTTTTTTGATAGAATGAATTATATGGACAATCAACCAACCAAAAAAAGATGGTCGAAAGAAGGTGCTATTATTGGAGCAATTGTTGGAGCAATTAGTGGTGCTTTATCGGGCTGGTTAAGAATTGAATTTGGACTTGATTTATTGACAAGATTTTTGATAGTGCTTATTGTTGGTGGTGTTGTTGGAGGAATAGTATATCTTTTCCTAAGGAATAAATAGTTTTTTAAAACCTTCTTTAGACAAATTCTAACATCGTCCACGATCTGCAACAATCTTGAGTTCGGTTCAAAAGATTGAGATGCCCGAGAGTTTCTTTCGGGTTTTTGTTTTGATTGTAATCTTCAAAGATAAGAATAAAATATTATGGTTGAACGGTTGATTTGACCGTTGATATTGAAAATCTTATACTAAAACAATGGTAAAGAGAAGAAAAAAACCAAAAAAAAGGAAAATTTATCCCAGCCAAATTCGTTCACGAAGAGGGAGGCCTAGAAAAAGAGGAAGACCTAAAAAAACCAAACTTGAAAAGGCTGAAGAACCAACAAAAAAGATAAAAATTAGATTGATCGGAATCGGAGGAGGAGGTGGTTCTATAGTTTCTGAAATTGCCCAGAAAGTAAAAGGAGCTTCTTTTTATGCTGCAAATAGTGACGTCAAAGCTTTAAATGCATTATCCAAAAAAGTCAAAAAGTTTCAATTTGGCAAGAATTTAACTCATGGATTAGGAACAGGCATGAATCCTGATATTGGTGAGGAAGCTGCTAGAGTTGAAAAAGACAGGATTAAGGAAATATTAGAAGGTCAGGATTTTATTATTTTAATTTCTTGTTTAGGAGGAGGATTGGGTTCTGGAGCAGCTCCGATTTTTGCAAAGCTTTCAAAGCGTTTAAATAATTTGACATATGGTATTTTCACCCTGCCCTTTAATTTTGAAGGTGGTAAGAAAATGGAAACTGCTAGAAAATCTTTGGGAAAATTAAGCACAGAGCTGAATGCTTATTCCATTATTCCCAACGAGAGAATTTTTCAGATTATTGACAAAAGCGCTCCGCTGAAAAAAGCTTTGTCAGCAATCAATAAGAATTTATCAAATAGTCTTCAGAGTTTAATTCAAATAATATATAAACCAGGCATCATTAACATTGATTTTGCTGATCTAAAGACTATTTTTGAGGGCAGAGGAAAATTAGCCTATCTGAATTCAATGGAACTTTCAAAAGACGATGACAAAGATGCTCTTGATAAAATCATCAATTATCCTCTTTATCCTTATAGTATTGAAGGAGCTAAAGGAGTTTTATTTAATATTTCAGGCCGAAAAGACCTTTCTTTGCTTCAGGTGCATCAGATTTCTGAAACTATTTCTAATCTGGTAAATAAAGAAGCAAAGATCATTTTTGGCATTACTCGTGATAATCAAAATCCAAGAATTAAAATAAGTTTATTAGCTACTGGTTGCAATGGAAGGGGGGTTCTTAGAACAACAGAACCAAAACTTAAAATTAAACCTAAGACTAAGCCTAAGGCTAAACCTAAGACTAAACTCAAGACTAAGTCTAAACCAAAAACTCCTATTAAATCCGGCAAGAAAAAAACCAAGAAGAGAAAAAAAACAAAATCACAAAAAATAAAAATTAAGATCAAAGAAGTTAGTTCCTCAAAGCCAGTGAAAGCCTCATTTGTGTTAGATCAATCTATGGAGCCAAAGAGTGTGAAAATACGAAAAAATGCTTTGCAGATTAAAAAAGAAATGGAGCAGGAAGAGGCAGCAATAGTCTCCAAAGAAAAACTTTGGGAAGCCCCAGCTTTTTTAAGAAGAAAAGCATCACAAGATTAACATTTTAACAGCTATGTACGATTTAATTATAATTGGCGGAGGTCCAGCTGGTATCACAGCTGGAATCTATGCAGCCAGACAAAAATTAAACACGCTTTTAATTACCAAGAATTTTGGAGGACAGATTGCAAGAAAAGTTATTGGTATTGAAAATTATCCTGGATTTGAACAGATTTCAGGGCTTGATTTGATTGGAAAGCTTGAGAAGCATTTAAGGAAGCAGGATATTAATATTAAAATGGGTGAAGTAACAAAGGTGGAGAAAAAAGACAATTCTTTTTTAGTTTGGATTAATAACAATAAGGAGAAAATTGAATCAAGAACTGTTATTGTTGCTACAGGTGCTGACCCAAGACCGTTAAAAGTTCCTGGCGAGAAAGAATTTATAGGGAAAGGAGTAAGTTATTGCGCGGTTTGTGACGGTCCAGTATTTGCTGATAAAGAGGTGGTGATTATTGGAGGAGGGAATTCTGGTTTTGAATCAGCTTTGTTTTTAATGGATTGGGTAAAAAAAATCTACATTCTGGAATTTAATCCTGAAGTGAAAGCTGACAAAGAAAATCAGGATTTAGTAAAGAAAAACAAAAAAGTAGAAATCATAACAAATGTTGCATTAAAAGAAATTAAGGGAGATAAGTTTGTTCAGTCAATTATTTATGAAGACAGAGCAACTAAAGAAAATAAAACCTTAGTAGTTGATGGGGTTTTTGTTGAAACAGGCTCTCAGCCTGCAACTTCATTCATTAATAATTTGGTTGATTTTAATAAAAGAGGTGAAATAGAGGTTGCTTTTGAAACTTACCAGACAAGAACACCAGGGCTTTTTGCTGCTGGTGATGTTAATACTGGAAGATTTAAGCAGATTATCATTAGTTGTGGTGAAGGAGCAAAAACAGCTTTAGCTGCGTTTGATTATTCAAGAAAACAAGCTAAAGCTTAAGAAACCATAGAGTTTGCTTTCTTTAAACTTAATTTATGGATTCTAAAATCAAAAAAGTTGAGGCAAGGGAAATCCTTGATTCAAGGGGAGATCCAACTATTGAAGTTGATTTAAAAACAAATTATGGAGTTTTTCGCTCCAGCGTTCCTTCTGGCGCTTCAACCGGAAAATATGAAGCAAAAGAATTAAGAGATGGAGGAAAGAGATATTTTGGAAAGGGTGTTTTAAAAGCAGTAGAAAATATCAATCAAATCATAGCTCCTAAAATTATTGGCAAAGATTCAAGTTCGCAAAAAGAAATTGATAATTTGATGATTGAATTAGATGGAACAGATGATAAGTCCAGCTTAGGCGCTAATGCAATCTGTGGAGTATCTTTGGCAGTATGCAGGGCAGGAGCAGGCTCTAAAAAATTAGAGCTTTTTAAATATATAAATGAGATTTCTAAAAAAATATATAAGATATCTATAAAAGAGCCCAAACTACCTGATCCTTTGTTCAATATAATTAATGGCGGGGTTCATTCTGGAAGTGAATTAGATGTTCAGGAATTCATGGTTGCAACAGATGAGAAATCGTTTTCAAGAAAGTTGCAAACGATTTCTGAAATTTATCACCAGCTTAAAGAGCTTCTTTTGAAAAGGTATGGCAAGCTGGCAATAAACATTGGAGACGAGGGAGGTTTTGCTCCGCCCTTTGTGGCTTCAGAGCAAGCCCTGGAATTTATTTTTAAAGCAGCAGAGGATTTAAATTATAAAACCAAGACAAAGGTTGTTTTGGACGTAGCCTCTTCTCAGTTTTTTAAAAATGGAAAATATGAAATGAAGATCGGTATTTTTACAAAAGACGGATTGATGAGATATTACACAGACTTATTATCAAAGTATCCGATTATGGGATTAGAAGATCCTTTTTCAGAAGATGACTGGGAGGGATTTGAGCAAATTACTAAAAAGCTAGGCAAGAAAATCCTTATTATAGGAGATGATTTATTAGTTACAAATCCAGAAAGAATGAAAGAAGCAGAAACAAGAAAAGCTGTGAATGGTATGGTTTTAAAAATCAATCAGATTGGCACAGTTTCAGAGGCATTAGAAGCAGCGAAACTGGCCAAAGAATTTGGCTGGAAAATAGTGGTTTCCCATAGGTCAGGAGAAACAAATGATGATTTTATTGCTGATTTTGCTGTTGGCATTGAAGCTGATTTTATTAAAGCAGGCGCTCCAACAAGAGAAGAAAGAATAATAAAATACAATAGATTATTAAGAATTGAGGAAGAATTAAAGCAATGAAAATTCTTTTAATGGTTATTGACGGTTTGGGTGATAAGCCGATTAAAGAATTTGAGAATCAGACTCCTTTAGAGTCAGCCAAAACTCCAAACTTAGATTATTTAGCATCCAATGGAGCCTTGGGTTTAATAGAGCCCTATATCAGAAAAACTATTCCTACTTCAGAAGAGTCTCATTTTGGTTTATTTGGCTACAATCCCGAAACTTACCATATTAAGCGTGGGATTTTTACTGCTCAGGGTGTAGGTATAAAGTTAGAAAAGGGCGATGTTGCTTTGCGGGGGAACTTTGCAACAATTGGCGATGATTTAAAGATGGTTAATAGGCGGGCTGGGAGAGTTGAGGAAACACAAGTTTTAGTAAAATCTTTAAATGGAATGGTGATTGATAGTGTAAAGTTTTTGTTGAAAAATACTGGAGGTTATAGGGTGGGCGTGGTTTTAAGGGGCAAGAATTTAAGCGCTAATATTTCAGACGCTGATCCGTTTTATTCAAATTTGAAAACCAAGGTTGAAAAAATTATTGCTTTGGATAAGAATCCAAAATCTATTTTTACTGCTAAGGTTTTAAATGAATTTTTAGAAAAATCGCACAAGATTTTAAAAAATCATCCTTTAAATAAGAGAAGAGAAAAAAGGGGATTGCTTCCTGCTAATTATATATTGACTAGGGGGGCAAGTTCACTGCATAAAATTCCTAGTTTTAAGAATAAATACAATCTTAATGCTGCTTGTGTTGCGGGTAAATTTCTTTATCAACAGATCGGAAAATTTTTGGGCATGGATTTGATAAAAGTCAAAGGAGCAGATGGCACCGTTAGTACAAATTTAAAAGGAAAAATTAAAGCTGTTGAAAAATGTTTTGAAAAATATGATTTTGTATTTTTGCACATTAAGGCTTGCGACAGTTTAGCTGAGGACGGAGATTGTTTTGCAAAGAAAAAATTTATTGAAAAAATTGACAGAAGCATTAAGCCTTTGTTAAATTTTAAAGACACAGCTATTGTTATTACCTGCGATCACTCAACTTGTTGTCAGATTAAAAGGCATTGCAAAGAATTAATTCCTGTTTTAATATATAAGCCATTAAAGGAATTTAAAGAATCAAAAATTAAGTTTTCAGAAAAAGAATGTAAAAA
>Ga0209976_10001748_pt1 | contig 12685 bp, 10 predicted proteins | sample SumtaG_FD_182806 | JGI IMG/M metagenome (GOLD analysis project Ga0209976, IMG submission 182806) | Deep subsurface microbial communities from Indian Ocean to uncover new lineages of life (NeLLi) - Sumatra_00157 metaG (SPAdes) (version 2) | ecosystem: Environmental > Aquatic > Marine > Oceanic >...
GGTGGAAAATGGAAGCTGGCGGAATAAGAGAGAGTGTAGAGTGCAGCGGGGAAAAGCGGGTATAGGCTATAGGCAATGGGAAGGGCAGGTTTGGAGTTTGAGGTTAAACTTGATAGGGTCGCAAAAAGTCCATTCGTGGCTTTTTGCTCCTCGGAAAGCGAAAAGCGTCGTTTTCGCTTTCCTTACAAATCAATGACTTACAGTGTCGGTCATTGATTTGGGCGCCCCACGCGGGGCGCGTTGATGACTTTTTGCGATGTCATCAAACTTCATATCCACAAACTCCAGACTCTTAACCCTGACCTCTGACCCCAAAACGCTAAACACTAAACACTGAACCCAATACGCTGAAAAGATGTTTTGGTCAAAATGGTGAGGGGGCCGGTTTTCGGCCCCCTTTTTATGTCCAAATTTTGCAGAACATGTTAATTAATAAGGGTTTGGTCGGTCAGAAGAATATTTCAAGCAAACAGTGAACAGTGAATTGAGAATAGCGTAGCTAGTATAACTCAACTTAGAACCTGGAACCTGGAACCTGGAACTATTCCTTCATGACCTTATCCCAACAAATCCTCCAGTACCTCATAACCGGTGTGACCATCGGAACGATCTATGCCCTCATCGGCATGGGTTTCAACATCATATACAATTCCACCGAGATCATAAACTTTGCACAGGGTGAGTTCGTCATGCTGGGAGGGCTGATTACCGTTTCCAGTATGCAGATTCTTCATCTGCCCCTGCCCCTGGCCGCCCTTGTTTCTGTCATCGGGGTAGCGATCATCGGCACACTGCTGAACCTTGCGGCCATAAGACCTGTCAAAGATCCAAACCCTATCACTCTGATAATTATTACCATAGGTGCGTCGATCTTTATCCGCGGAATTTCCAGTCTCTTATGGGGAAAGGAGCCCTATCCAATCCCCGCCTTTTCAGGGGAGGATCCCATTGCGTTTTTCGGGGCCGTTATCCAACCGCAGAGCCTGTGGGTCATGGGGATTGCCCTTGTTATAGTTCTGGGCTTTCGGCAATTCTTCGGCAAGACGATCACCGGTAAGGCCATGATGGCCAGCGCATTTCAGCCAAGAGCCGCCAAACTCGTTGGAATTGATACCAGGTTCATGGTCCTCATCAGCTTTGCCCTGAGCGGGCTTGTAGGCGCCGCAGCCGGGATCGTCATCGCCCCAATGAGCATGACCCAGTACGATATCGGGGTGATGATGGGGCTTAAAGGTTTTTGCGCCGCCATTATCGGAGGCCTCGGACACTTCTGGGGTGTCGTTGTGGGAGGTATAGCCCTGGGTGTGCTGGAAAGCCTCGGGGCAGGGCTCATTTCCAGCGGTTACAAGGATGCCATAGCCTTCGGCATCCTTCTCCTTATGCTTTTCTTCCGACCCCAGGGGATCCTTGGCAGGACCAAGGGGGATCGGGTTTGAGGATCCTGTCCTTTGTCAGGTCACCTTATGCCGGGTTCCTGTTGTTCACTGCCGTGTTGGCAGTCCTCCCCCCGCTCCTGACCAACGATTACTATCTCAATGTGCTCATCTTTATCGGCATCCACGCCATCATAGCCATTGGGCTTGATCTTCTTCTGGGATATACGGGACAGATATCCCTCGGACACGCTGCTTTTTTCGGCCTTGGGGCCTATATTACAGGAGTGCTTTCGGCAAAAGCCTCATGGCCCCCGATCGCAGGCCTTGTCGTAGCGCTTGTAGGCGTCGGCATTCTGGCCTATATCATCGGGATACCGACCCTTAAGCTTCACGGGCACTACCTGGCCATGGCCACTTTGGGATTTGGGATAATCGTGCAGATCTTTTTCAAGGAACTGGGTTTTTTAACCGGCGGGCCCTCAGGGCTGGTAGGCATCCAGGACATGACGATCTTCGGCTACGAGTTCGATTCCGATCTTAAATACTACTACCTGGTCAGCGTGTCGCTGCTGCTAACCTTGCTCCTTTCCATTAATGTGGTGCAATCAAGAGTTGGCAGAGCCCTCAAGGCCATTCACGGCTCCGAAGTTGCGTCCTCGGTCCTCGGGATCAACGTTTCACGCTACAAGGTGGGTATTTTCGTCCTGTCTGCACTCTATGCTGCCCTTGCGGGGTGGCTGTACTCCCACTACATGACCTTCGTGAGCCCCAGTTCATTCGGTTTTATGTTCTCGATCAAACTGGTCACCATGGTCGTCATAGGGAGCCTGGGCAGTATCTGGGGCGCTATCTTCGGAGCGGCTCTCCTTACCAGCATGCCCGAATTTCTGCACGTTTTCGCGAATTACGAGACGACCGTTTTCGGATTTATTCTCGTTACGGTCATGGTCTTTATGCCGAGGGGTCTTCTCAGAGGTCTTGAAGACATCGTGTTAAGGGTTTTTAAATCTCTGAGTGACCAGGAAGCGGCGAAAGGGCCATGAGCAACAAGGTTCTCCTCAATACAGTTGGTCTTTCCAAGGATTTCGGTGGGGTAAAAGCTCTCAGGGAACTCGACATCGAGGTCCGGAAAGGGCTCATACAGGCTGTCATCGGGCCCAACGGCGCGGGGAAGACTACCCTTTTCAACGTCATATCGGGGGTAATCGAACCCACCGGAGGCAGTGTGTTTTTCCAGGGAGAGGAGATCACCGACCTTCCTACGCACATGATCGCTGACAGAGGATTGACCCGGACTTTTCAGAATCTGCAGCTATTTACCGACATGACAGTTCTCGAGAACGTCATGGTGGGAATGCACCGGATATCTAAAGGGGGTTTTTTCGCCTCGGCTTTCAAAACACCCTGGGTCCTGGCTGAAGAAAGAAGGATTCGTGAGGAATCCACGGAGTGCCTCAGGTTCGTCGGGATGGAGGAGCACTCAGCCACCGTGGCCGGCAGCCTGCCTTTCGGTAATCAGCGGATCCTGGAACTGGCCAGGGGGCTGGCGTCCAGGCCGGAGCTTCTCATGCTCGATGAGCCGGCCGCCGGCCTGAATACACGCGAGACCCAGGATCTGGCGCAGCTCATTATCAGGATCAAGGACTCCGGTGTAACGGTATTGTTGGTGGAGCACGATATGGAACTGGTCATGAGCATTTCCGATCACGTTACGGTGATCGACCAGGGACACAAGATCGCGGAAGGGGACCCGGATTCGATCCGAAACGATGAGAACGTTCTGAAGGCGTATCTGGGGGAGGAGTGAGAAAAACAGCCCAAAGCCCAAAGCCCAAAGACCAAAGAAGTTCTTCCGGGATTTCAAAGGTTTTTCCTTTGGACTTTGGACATTGGACATTGGACTAGATTAACCATGCTTCGAGTGCGCAACATAACAACATATTACGGCCGTATCCAGATCCTCAAAGGGGTCTCCATCCATGTGGGTGAGGGGGAGATCGTTGCGCTTATCGGGGCCAACGGAGCGGGTAAGACTACCCTGATCAACGCAGTGAGCGGGCTCCTGAAGGTAACAGAAGGTTCGATAACTCTGGGAGAAAGGGAGATCGGTAATATTTCCCCGGAAAAGATCGTCAAGGCTGGACTTTCCCAGGTTCCGGAGGGCCGGCTTGTCTTTTCGCCCCTGAGCGTCGAAGACAACCTGCTCCTGGGTGCTTATGTCAGGTATCGATCGAAAGAGCGGGAAGAGATCCCGGAGGATCTACGCAAGATTTACGAACTGTTTCCTGTGCTCAGGGAACGGTCGGGGCAGTTGGCAGGGACCCTCAGCGGGGGCGAACAGCAGATGCTGTCCCTGGGGAGGGCGCTGATGGCCAATCCGAAAATCCTTCTGCTGGACGAACCGTCCCTTGGTCTGGCGCCCCTTATTGCTTCGGAGATATTCAGGACCATCTCCGAGCTCAGGGATCGGGGAGTCACTATCCTGCTGGTGGAACAGAACGCTCGGGCTGCTCTGGGCATGGCTGACAGGGGATACGTCATGGAGACAGGCTCGGTAGTTCTCCAGGACCAGGCTGACAGGTTGCTGGAAAATCCCGAAATCCAGAGAGCCTATCTGGGGAAGGGGAAGAAAGAGATCTGGGATGCTTGAAAAGCCAGATAACCGCATCCCAGATCTCTGTAATCAGTCATCGGTAATCAGTAATCAGTAATGCAGTGCATGATTTACATTCATTATCCGTAGAGGCGTTATGATAAACTTGTGATCTGTCTCAGCGATCGTTGTTATACCGATCACCGATCACCGATCACCGATTACTGAGGTGCATTATGCGCGACCACCGGATCTGGAACCCTGACGCAGAAACCATGCCGAGAGAAGATCTGGAGCAGCTGCAGCTGGAAAGGCTCCAGTCGACCCTCAATCGGGTGTACAAAAATGTCAAGTTCTACCGGAACAGATTTGATGAACTAGGAATCGAACCTGCCGATATCCGATCCAGGGGAGACCTGGAGAAGATCCCCTTTACGACAAAGGAGGATCTCAGGGACAATTATCCTTACGGGATGTTCGCTCTTCCTCTAAGGGAAGTCGTAAGAATTCACTCCTCTACGGGAACGACCGGAAAACCGACGGTCGTTGGTTATTCAGTCAACGACCTGGATTCGTGGAGTGAGGTTGTGGCCAGGATCATGACTGCCGGCGGTGTTACGAAAGACGACGTTGTTCAGATCGCCTTCGGTTATGGACTATTTACTGGGGGATTCGGCCTGCACTACGGAGCCGAGCGTATCGGCGCCTCTGTGATACCGACCTCCAGCGGCAACACCAGAAGGCAGCTCATGATCATGGAGGACTACCGGACGACTGCTCTCGTCTGCACCCCTTCTTACGCGATGTTCCTGACGGAAATTATGGAGGAAAACCGTATTGACCCGGAGCGTCTCTCCCTGAAATATGGTCTCTTCGGAGCGGAACCCTGGTCCGTTAAAATGAGGGAGAAGATCGAGAGCAAAACGGGCATTATCGCCACGGACAACTACGGTTTATCCGAAGTGATGGGGCCGGGCGTTGCCGGAGAATGCCTTGAACAATCGGGGCTTCACTTGAACGAGGACCATTTTATCCCGGAGATCATCAACCCTGAATCAGGGGACACTCTTCCCATGGGCGATTGGGGGGAACTGGTCCTGACCACCGTCAGACGGGAGGCAATGCCTCTCATAAGATACCGGACGAGGGATCTGACGCGCCTTTACGTTGATGAATGCTCCTGCGGCAGAACCCTTGTCAAGATGGATAGGGTGACGGGCCGAACGGACGACATGATCATTTTCAAGGGTGTAAACGTATACCCGAGCCAGATCGAGGAAATACTCTTTGAATTCGAGGGTGTCGCACCCCATTATCAGATCGTCCTCAGCCGGGATGGCGCCCTGGATACTATGGAGATACTCGTTGAGGTCAACGAGTCCATATTCTTCGACGAGATGAAAAAGCAGAGGATCATGGTTGAAGAAATATACGATTCCGTCCGCAGCACCCTCGGGGTGTCGGCAAAGGTCAAGTTGGTGGAGCCGAGAAGCCTTGAGCGCTTTAAGGGCAAGGCGGAGAGAGTTACCGACAACAGAGAAACACAAAATGGGTTTGAAGTTTGATGTTTGAAGTTGGAACCTTGAACTCGGGACGCGGAGACATGGCGACACGGAGACGCGGGGAAAAACCACGACTTGGCGACTGAGCGACTTGGCGAAAAGGCAAAACATAAAGCGGATTTAACAGGGATAAAGGGGATACAGGGGATAAGAGCAGGCAATAGGCAAGGGGCTATAAAGAGCAGGCTGTAAGCTGTAGGCGATAAATGCAGGGGAAATCAGGGTAGATCAACACCGTGGATATTAGACGTTGGACCCCTGTTCAAGCCAGGGGCAGGCTTTGGACGTTGGACTATTTTTCAGGAGGTTCCCCGTTGAAAAAAGCACTTATTACCGGGATCACCGGTCAGGACGGATCATACCTCGCGGAATTCCTGCTCCATAAGGGTTACGAGGTTCACGGGATCATCAGGCGGGCCAGTACATTCAACACGGACCGGATCGACCACATCTATGTTGATCCCCACGCGCCCGACGCGACATTCTTCCTTCATTACGGCGATCTGGCCGATTCCGGTCAGTTAGACAACATTATCTACAACATCCAGCCGGATGAGATCTACCATCTCGGAGCCCAGAGCCACGTAAGGGTCAGTTTTGATATCCCTGAATACACAGGTGATATTACCGGGCTGGGGACAGCTCGGATCCTGGAAGCTGTTCGCCGGAGCGGCGTCAAATCGCGCATTTACCAGGCATCCAGCAGCGAACTGTACGGGAACTCACCGCCACCCCAGAGCGAAAGCACACCCTTTAGGCCGCGCAGCCCTTACGCCGCCGCCAAAATCTATGCCTACTGGATGACGGTCAATTACCGTGAGGCTTACGATATCCATGCCAGTAACGGCATTTTGTTCAACCATGAAAGCCCGAGGAGAGGGGAGACCTTCGTCACGAGGAAAATAACCATGGCTCTGGCAAAGATCCTCGCCGGGAAACAGGACAAACTGTATCTGGGGAACCTCAAATCCAGCAGGGACTGGGGTTTTGCTCCCGAATATGTCGAGGCCATGTGGCTGATTCTCCAGCAGGATAAGCCCGATGATTATGTAATTGCCACCGGGCAGACCTACTCGGTGGGGGAGTTCCTCCAGGAGGCTTTCAGATACGCGGGGCTGGACCCGGATAAATACGTGGAGATCGATCCAAAATATTTTCGACCGACCGAAGTCGACGTCCTGGTGGGCGATGCCAGCCGGGCGAAGGAGGTCCTCGGGTGGGAGCCAAAGGTATCTTTCAAGGAACTGGTGCGGATCATGGTGGACGCAGACATGGAAGCTCTGGGTCTTGACCCCATCGGCGAAGGCAATCGCATCATCAAGGGGAAGGGGCTGGATTGGATGGGACGACCTTAGGGGCAGTGCAGAGTGCAGGGTGTAGGGTGCAGAGGGGAAGGAACTGGAGTGGGAGAGTGGGGGAAAGACCTGGGACACGGAGACACGGAGACACGGAGAAAAACCTCGACTTGGCGACTGAGCGACTTGGCGAAAAGGCAAAACCTAAAGCTAATTTAACAGGGATAAAGGGGATACAGGGGATAGAACTACAAGCTTACGACTAGGCCGACGAAGCGATTGAGCGACCAAAGGGATGAATCAAATCAAAGTGCACCTACCTTCGCCGAGGTGCCAGTGGGCAAACCTTGGGCCTCGTGCGTTGGACCTTAGACCCCTGTTCAAGCCAGGGGCAGGCATTGGACGTTGGACTATCTTTTTGTGGGGAGGAACTATGAACCCGAAACCCGAAACCCGAAACTCGAAACTGGAGGATTTTTTTGGACCTCGCGGGTAAAAAAATCCTCCTCACCGGCGGCGATGGCTTTCTGGGCAGATTCGTCCAGAGGGAGCTCGTTCAAAGCGGCGTACGGCAGGAGGATATCCGCATACCCCACCACCTGGAAAACGATCTGAGGGTCTGGGAGAACTGCGAGGAAGCTGTCAGGGGAGTGGACCTGGTGATCCACCTGGCGGCTAGCGTAGGCGGGATCGGGTTCAACCAACGGAATCCGGGCGTTCTGTTTTACGATAATATGATCATGGGCGCCCACCTCATGGAGGCGGCCCACAGGTATCCGGTTGAAAAATTCATCCAGATCGGAACGGTCTGCGCTTACCCTAAATTCACACCGGTACCCTTCAAGGAAGATAACCTCTGGGACGGTTACCCTGAGGAGACCAACGCTCCCTATGGAGTGGCGAAAAAAGCCCTCCTCGTTATGGCACAGGCTTATAGGGAACAGTATGACCTGAACGCTATTTATCTCCTCCCGGTGAACCTTTATGGCCCTGGGGACAACTTCGACCTGGAAGATTCCCACGTTATCCCGGCTCTTATCCGGAAATGCGTCGAGGCGATGGATTCCGGTTCGGAGGAGGTCACGGTCTGGGGAACCGGAAAGCCGACACGGGAGTTTCTTTTTGTCGAGGACTGCGCCAGAGGCATCGTTCTGGCCGCGCGTCACTACGACGAGCCGCAACCGGTTAACCTGGGATCGGGTGAGGAGATCAGTATAGGGGGTCTGGTCAATCTCATTGCACGGATATCGGGATTCGAGGGAAAACTACGCTGGGACACGACCAGACCTGACGGTCAACCTCGCCGCTGCCTTGATACCCAAAGGGCCATGAAGTTCGGGTTCACTGCAGAAGTTTCCTTTGAAGAAGGGTTGACTAGAACTATCCAGTGGTTTCGGGAGAACAGGGATCGAATATTATGAGTGATCTTTACGCATTGATCCTCGCCGGGGGATCCGGAACACGTCTCTGGCCCATGAGCCGTCAGTCATCGCCCAAACAGCTCATCAGCCTGGGAAGGGAATTGAGCCTTTTCCAGGAGACGGTGAGCAGGATCAGGACAAGGATCGAGCCGGAGAGAATGATCTTTCTCACTTCCAGAGAACTCGAGGGAGAAATAAGAGATCATCTGCGCCGGTACATGGGTAAGAACGCCGATGATTGCCTGGTCGTCGGGGAACCGGTGGCAAGGAACACCGCACCCGCTATCCTGCTCGGGGCTAGGATCGTCCAGGCGAGGGACCCCGATGCTCTTCTCCTGGTGGCCCCCTCGGACCACATTATCCTGGACACCAACTCCTTTATTCTGGCTATCGACAGTTCCCTGGATGCAGCGGCATCGGGAATGATCGTGACTTACGGAATAACGCCCACTCGGGCAGAGACGGGCTACGGTTACATCAGGGCCGGTCAGAAGGAAGGGAAGGTTTACAGGGTAGAGAAATTCGAGGAAAAACCGACTGCCGCCAGGGCCGAAAAACTGTTTAAAGATAAAAAATACACATGGAACAGCGGGATTTTCCTGTTTTCAGTGAAGGCGATCATGGAAGATGCCAAAAAGCATCTCCCCGCCTGTAGCAGTGCCTTAGCGAGGATCGACACTGGGACCCTCGATGGACTGGACGAAGTTTACAGCGGGATCGAATCAATATCCATCGACCATGGCATAATGGAAAAGACGGATCGTGCCGCGGTGGTCCCGGTTTCAATGGGATGGAGCGACCTGGGAAGCTGGGACTCAGTCTACGAGATGAGGCAAAAGGACAGCTCAGGTAACGTTGTCAGCGGCGATGTGTTCGGTCTGGAAAATGAGGATTGCATGATCCTGGGGGAGGGGAAATTTCTCGCCGTGAGCGGAATGAAGGACACGATAGTCGTCCAGACAGAGGACGCCACCTTGATCTGTCCCAGGGGAAGATCGCAGGATGTCCGCCACATCGTCGGGCACCTTGAGGAACAGGGCAGGTCGGAAAGGCTGATTCACCCTACAGTCAGAAGACCATGGGGCGCTTACACTGTTCTCATCGAAAGCGGCATGTACAAGGTCAAGAGGCTGACGGTAGACCCGCACCAGAAAATGAGCCTTCAGAAGCACGAAAGGAGATCCGAGCATTGGGTCGTTGTGACAGGTAAGGTCATCGTGACCCGGGGCGAGGACAGGATGACACTGAAGGCTAACGAGGGAGTTACCATCCCCATTGGAACTGCCCATCGCATCGAGAATCCTGCTGACGAAACGGCCGAACTGGTGGAGGTTCAACTGGGGGAATACGTGGGCGAGGACGATATCGTAAGGTTGGATGATGATTATGGCAGGGTGGGCAGGGAAGGAACTGGAGGGGGCCCTTCGACAGGCTCAGGACAGGCGAGAGGGAGAGTGGGGGAGGGGGAGAAAAATTTTAGACACGGGGAAAAAGCAGGCGATGGGCAATAGGCTATGGGCTATGGGGAAGGTCAAGGGACAAACTTTGTTGACCCACGCCAAGGCACGGTGTTAGACAAGACGGATTTAACAGGGATAAAGGGGATACAGGGGATAAAATCGGAATAAAAGGGACAAACGGACAAACGGTAAAAATCAACACCCTGGATACCAGATGTTGGACTGTTTTTTTTCTGCACCCTGCACTTTGCACTGATTTTACGCATCCCTTTCATCCCCTTCATCCCTGCGATTAAAACGCATTGTGGAGGAATTGTGAACCCGCAACCTGAAACCCGAAACCCGAAACTTTTTCTATGACTTCCTTCCCCCATCATATCTTCCGGAAATACGACATTCGGGGAGCCTACGGCTTGGAACTGAACGAGGAGATTGCCTTCCGGACAGCGAGGGCCTTCGCCCAAATGTGCCGCGAGAGGAGCGGGAAGGACAGGCCGGTGGTCGCCATTGGAATGGACGCCAGGGTGCACTCGCCGCAGCTTCGAGACGCATTTGCCTCGGGACTGGTAGAATCTGGGTGTTCCTGGATCGATTTAGGGCTTTGCCCCACACCCCTGACATATTTCAGCACCTACAAGCTTGAGGCCGACGCCTTCGCCATGGTGACGGCGAGCCACAACCCTCCCGGCGACAACGGATTCAAACTGGGTATAGGCCACGATACGATCCACTCCGGCGATCTGGAACTTCTGGGAAAACTGACGTGTGCCGATGAACAACCGGTGAAAATGGAACCGGCGGATCCCATCAGCCGAGTGGATATTATCGGGATCTACCAGGAGTTTATCCTGGCGGCATTCGCCGGCCTTAGGAAGGACCTGAAAACGCTGGGAAAGGGTTTCGAGGTCGTCGTCGACTCGGGTAACGGGACAGCGGGGATCGTTTTCCCCGAGATCCTGAAAAAGCTCGGCGTGAAGGTGCACGAGCTTTACAGCGAGCCGGACGGCACCTTCCCCAACCATCACCCCGATCCGACCCTCCCGGAGGCTCTCGAAAGCCTCAAAGCCGAAATATTGAGGACCGGGTCCAGGCTGGGGATCTCCTTTGACGGGGATGCCGACCGGATCGGCGTTCTTGACGAGAAAGGCGACATTATCTGGGGGGACATGCTCCTGCTTATTCTTGGCCGCGACATCATTGAAAAGTGGTCCGAAGAAGGAGGAGAGGGTGACCCTCCCCTTGTTATCTCGGAAGTGAAGGCGTCCCAGATCCTCTACGACGGGATCAAACAGGCCGGTGGAAGGGTTCAGATGTGGAAGACGGGGCACTCTCTTATCAAGGCGCGAATGAAGGAGACCGGGGCATTGGTTGCCGGGGAGATGAGCGGACACCTTTTCTTTGCCGACCGGTTTTTCGGGTTTGATGACGCTCTCTATGGGGCCTTGAGGATCCTGGAGGTCTACATCCGAAGCCTTCTCAATGGGAGCTGCGAGAGCTTCTCAGGACTTCTTGGGGATATCCCAGATTCTGTTTCTACACCGGAAATCCGTTTCCCGTGTAAAGAAGATGAAAAGTTTCGTCTGGCTGAGATGTTCGCAGATGAGCTAAGTGACCACATGGAATCTTCTGCGGACCCGGCTATCGTCGAGGTTATCGACATCGATGGGGTCAGAGCCCGGTTCGATGAGGGTTGGGGGCTTCTTCGGGCAAGCAACACACAACCGGTGCTCGTCATGCGGTTCGAGGGACCTGACGCGAGAAAAGTGGAGCAGTACCAGGAATTTTTCAATAGATTGCTGGAAAGGGCTTCCGCCGACCTGAAAAAGAAGCCTGAAGGAAAAGCTTAAATTTGATATAGAATATTACTGGAGAATAGAGAAGAAGTGAACGATGAACAGCGAACAGAAAAATCAGGAATCATAATAGCCTTTGACTATTCACGTTTCACGGTTCACTTTTCACTTTTCACCGATTACCGATTACCGATTACCGATTACCGATGACTGATTACTATGCTCTCTCCCTACCTTAGACTTCTCAGGCCCCACCAGTGGGTCAAAAACGGCTTTGTCCTGGCGCCTCTCATCTTTGCCGGTAAGCTTCTGCATGCCCCGTCACTGATCCTTGGATTCTCCGCGTTTACCGTGTTCTGTATTATATCCAGTGGGGTATACGCCTTTAACGATATTTTCGACCGTGAGCAGGACCGGAAACACCCGACGAAAAAAAACAGGCCTGTTGCCGTAGGTGAGATAGCGGTCTTTACAGCCACAGTGTTCGGAGCAGGCCTTCTCGTTACCGGTATCCTGGGAGCGATCCTCATAGGGAAAACGTTCCTGCTGTGGGTAGTTTTCTACCTTCTCTTGCAGTTCGGGTACAACGTCGCATTCAGGAACATCGTAATACTCGACATCCTTTCCATTGGTATGGGTTTCGTTATCAGGGCGGTTGCGGGAAGCCATGCCATCGGTGTGGTTATCTCTCCATGGCTCATTCTCTGCTCCCTCCTAATCGCCCTTTTCCTCGGTTTCGCCAAACGTCGGCAGGAATTAGTGTTCCTGGGGGGTGCGGCCACGGAGTACAGATCGATTCTCAAGGAATATTCCGTGCCGCTCCTGGATCAGCTCATCGGGATTGTGACCGCCGCTACAATCGTTTCTTACGCTATCTACACCCTTACCCCGGAAGTGACGCAGCGACTGGGTTCACGATATATGATCTTGACTCTTCCCTTTGTTCTTTATGGCATCTTCAGGTACCTTTACCTGGTCCACGTTCATGAAAAGGGGGGAAGTCCGACGAAGGACCTGCTGACGGACATGCCGCTTCTCCTGTCCGTCCTGTTGTGGACGCTTACATCGGTTGCCCTGATCTATCTATAAGGGCAGGCTAGGGGCAATAGGCGATGGGCAATGGGGAAAGTCAAAGGGCAAGATCACGATGGGCAATAGGCTATGGGCTATGGGGAAGGGGAAAGG
>Ga0209976_10001749_pt1 | contig 12664 bp, 13 predicted proteins | sample SumtaG_FD_182806 | JGI IMG/M metagenome (GOLD analysis project Ga0209976, IMG submission 182806) | Deep subsurface microbial communities from Indian Ocean to uncover new lineages of life (NeLLi) - Sumatra_00157 metaG (SPAdes) (version 2) | ecosystem: Environmental > Aquatic > Marine > Oceanic >...
GTGACCGGCCTACCAATAAACAACTGTTCCTTATCACTCTACGCTGGCATAGAATTCCCCTAATTTCCAGTTAAGCGACAATGTGAAGCACTATAGTAAACAGTAGACAGAATTCCATACAACTAAAGCACCCCATCGAATCTAAGCATAATATACCAAGGTCTCAGCCACACTGCTCTGTGCACGCCTTGCGTTAACTCCTTGGGCAGCTCCCCTTTACCCCACCGCTACTCGTCTTGATTTGCTCACTGTTTCATGCGAGTAAAGAGCAAGAGGAAGCGGGCGCGGTTTTGCTTGCGCGGGTCGTTTCTCGTCTCCCAGTTCAATCTGCAAAAGCACGAGGGGTGCTAAAGAATGGCACGCGTGACAGTCGAAGACTGTGTGGACAAGGTCCCCAATCGTTTCGAGTTGGTTCTCTTGGCTGCGCATCGTGCGCGGTCGATCGCGGACGGCAGCGCCATGACGGTGCCGGTCAATGAGGACAAGAACCCGGTTATTGCGCTGCGTGAGATTGCCGAGCGGACCGTTCCGGCGGAGGATTTGCGCGAAGCTTTCATTCACTCGATCCAGAAAAACGTTGAGGTGGACGAGCCCGAGGCTCTTGCAGCACCGCTGTTGCCGCCGGAGCGGCGCGCGCCTGTGCTGGGTCGCGACGATGAGAGCAGCGACACGGTCGTCGACGTGATGACGGAAGAACAGCTTCTGCGCGGCTTGGAGAGCATGACGCCTTCGGAGCCGTCGGCGAATGGTGGACCGAGTGGCGTGCGCGATCGGGACCGGCACTCTCGCTAACACGCGAGCTACGGTTTCGGCCAAGCCAGGCGGCCTGGTGCTGAAGGCGTTGGGAGAACCAACGTTGCTGGGTTCCTGGTAGTATCCGCCCAAGGAGTGTGGCGGACGATGATGCGGCAATATGAACTCGTCGAGAGAGTTCTAAATTACGACCCTAAGGCGGACGAGGCGCTTCTTAACCGCGCCTACGTCTATGCAATGAAGGCGCACGGCCACCAGAAGCGCGCCTCCGGCGACCCGTATTTCTCACACCCCCTCGAAGTCGCAGCCATCCTTACCGACCTCAAACTCGATGGCGCAACCATCGTGACGGCGCTGCTGCACGATGTCATTGAGGATACCGAAGCCACGCGGGCAGAAGTTGATCAGCTGTTCGGTTCCGAGATCGGCTCGCTTGTCGATGGGCTGACAAAGATCCGGCGCTTGGACCTCGTGTCCAAGAAGGCGGAACAGGCCGAGAATTTCCGCAAGTTGCTCGTCGCAATCTCGAGCGACATTCGTGTGCTCTTGGTGAAGCTTGCCGACCGTCTGCACAACATGCGCACACTTGAGCATGTGAAGCCCGAAACGCGTAAGCGCAATGCGGAAGAGACGATCGACATCTATGCGCCGCTCGCCAGCCGCATGGGCATGGAAGCGATGCGCGAGGAGCTGGAGGATCACGCGTTCCGCTGGCTCAATCCTGAAGCCTACACCACGGTGACTGAGAAGCTCACCGAGTTGAGAAAGTCCAACGAAGGGCTCGTGGAGGACATTCGCGCCGCACTCGCTGGCAAGCTGGAAGAGGTCGGCATCAAGGCGGAGGTCGCCGGCAGGGAGAAGAAGCCCTACGCCATCTGGAGCAAGATGGCCAACAAGCAGATCAGCTTGGAGCAATTGTCCGACATCTACGCGTTTCGCGTGGTCGTCGATTCAATCGATGACTGCTATCGCGTGCTCGGCGTCTCGCATACAACCTGGCGCACGGTGCCCGGGCGCTTCAAAGATTACATTTCCACGCCAAAGCGGAACAATTATCAGTCGATCCACACCACCGTGGTCGGCCCTCGCCATCAGCGCGTCGAGCTGCAAATCCGCACGCGCGCGATGCACGAGATCGCCGAGTACGGGGTGGCCGCGCATGCATTCTATAAGGATACGGGGCGCACGAACGGGCAGACAGGGCCCAAGAACGCGGTCGAGCTTGAGAAAGATAGCAGTCCTTACCTGTGGTTGCGCCGGCTTGTCGAAACGCTGCTTGAAGGCGCCAATCCTGAGGAATTCCTAGAGCACACGAAGCTGGAGCTTTTCCGAGACCAGGTTTTCTGCTTCACGCCCAAGGGACGTCTCATCGCGCTGCCCCGCGGGGCGACGCCGCTCGATTTCGCTTTTGCGGTGCATACCGACGTCGGCAACGCAGCAGTGGGCGCCTTCGTCAACGGCCGCCAAGTGCCGATCGATACACAGCTGCGTAATGGCGACGAGGTGGAAATCGAAACCTCGGACAACCACAGACCGCCCGCTGCCTGGGAAAATTTTGTGGTGACCGGTCGTGCACGTTCGGCCATCCGCAGGGCCGCGCGCGATGCGCTGCGTGAGCAATACAGCGAGCTGGGCCGCCGCTTGATTGCCTCTCGCTTCGAACGGGTCGGCGAAGAGCTGACGGACGAGGTCCTCATGAAGGCATTGCCGCGTTTGGGCCAAAAGTCACTTGAGGATGCGCTGGCTGCCGTCGGGCGCAACGAGTTACCAATCGTCGACGTCTTGCGCGCGACCATCCCTGATGCTGTGGCGAAAGAGCCGAAAAAGGAGGCCTATCAGCGTACGCGCCGTTTCGGACGCGCAAGCGGCCAGGACGGCTGGTTCAATATCGATCGGGTGTTGAGCCTGAAGTTCCGGGCAGACCAAGAGCCGAAGGGTGTCGGCGGCCTAGCCATTCGTGGGGTCAAGGACGATTTGCCGGTGAGCTTTGAGCCAGGCGGCGCGGTCCCCGGCGATCGCATCGTCGGCGTGCTGACGCCCGGGGAAGGGATCCGTATCTTCCAGATCCACTCTCCGCGGCTGAAGGAATTCGAGCACGAAGGCTGGATCGATGTTACCTGGGATATAGACCCAGATACACCGCAGCGCTTTCCTGCTCGTATCAGCGTTACGGCCCTCAACGAGCCGGGCTCGTTGGCACAGATCGCCAATGTGATCGGTGAGGGGGGCGGTAATATCGATAACGTGCGTATGGAACGCCGCGCGGCCGATTTTACGGAGATGCGTATTGAGCTTGAGGTCCTAGATCTGGTGCATCTAAACCACATCATCACAGGACTTCGCGAAAAAGCGGTAGTCAACAAGGTTGAGCGCGTGTTTGATTGATAGGAAAATAGGCCATAGCCCGACCGAGGGACAGGTCGCAGTAGGAGTCGTTGGAAGCATGTTGTTTGGTCGTCGCGAAAGGAAGCCAGGAACGGATGGCGGACGCAGCACGCGCGGCTTGTGGTATAAGCGGTTGATACGCAAATGTTTTCCGGCACACCAGTTGAAGCGCCTACGGGCGAGCCCGCATGAGGTGGCACTAGGCTGCGCGGTGGGGGTTTTTATCTCGATAACGCCTCTGCTTGGGGCGCAGATGCTGATCGCCGCACTGATTGCCGGTCTTTTGCGCGCAAGCGTTCCGGCCGCTGTGCTCGGCACATTCTTCGGCAATCCGGTGAGCTGGCCAATAATTTGGACGTCGACCTATGCCATGGGCCTGCAGATCATCAGGCTGGATTGGGTCCTTGATGCAGGCGACTTCGAGCAAAACGTCATGTTTTTGTGGGCGGCGTTGTTGGAGCGTTCGCCAGAATTGCTTAATGCCACGACCGCCCTGCTGTGGCCGTTGCTATTGCCCATGTTGGCGGGCAGTTTGCCATTGGGCCTGCTGGCGGCGGCCATTTTCTACTATATTTCGAGGAACTTGATCCGCGAGTGGCAGGCCCATCGTATGTCTCAGGCGCCCGCTACCTCCGATTAAATTTACTCGTGTGGTAATTCTCCCCGTATGACTTTGCCCTTGAAGGTTCCCGATCTTCGCCTTGGCGTGAACATCGATCACGTCGCCACCATCCGGAATGCCCGCGGCGGCGGCCATCCCGATACCCTGCGTGCGGCGCATCTTGCGGTTGAGGCGGGGGCCGACGGCATTACAGCGCACCTGCGCGAAGACCGCCGCCACATTTCCGACGACGACATCGCCAGACTGAAGCATGAGTTGACGCGTCCGCTCAACTTAGAGATGGCGGCGACCCAGGAGATGCTCGACATCGCTCTGCGCCACGTGCCGAACGCGTGCTGTCTGGTGCCTGAGCGCCGCGAGGAACGCACAACCGAGGGCGGGCTCGACGTGACCGCTGGCGGCGATCGTTTGGGGCGCATCATCGGCGATCTCAAGGCAGCCGGCATTCGCGTCTCCCTGTTCATCGAGCCGGACCAGCGCACCATAGAAGCGTCCATTCAGGTGGGTGCTGACATTGTGGAACTCCACACAGGCGCCTACTGCGAAAAAGCACTTGCGGATGACGCAAATGGCGTTGCCGATGAGCTCGATCGCTTAGGGCGGGCCGCTGCGCTCGCCGATGCCGCCGGTCTCGAAGTTCATGCCGGTCATGGCCTCACGTTCAATACGGTTGCGGGAGTGGCGCGCTTGCCCGAAATCGTTGAGCTCAACATCGGACACTTTCTCATCGGTGAGGCAATCTTTGGCGGTTTGCCGAGCGCTGTCCGTCGCATGCGCGTTTTGATGGACGAGGCCCGCGCAGGAGCTGAGCCTTCGCAAGAATGTGCGAGGTCGGCGTGATCCTGGGCATTGGCAACGACATCATCGATATCCGCCGCATTGAGAAGACCCTAGATCGCTATGGCGAGCGTTTCCTTTCGCGCGTGTTCACCGATGTTGAGCGCGTAAAATCGGATAGGCGCGCACAGCGGGCTGCGTCTTACGCGAAGCGCTTTGCCGCCAAGGAGGCCTGCGCCAAGGCGCTAGGGACCGGGTTGCGCCGTGGTGTCTATTGGCGCGACATGGGCGTGATCAACCTGGCATCCGGGCGTCCGACGATCAGTCTCACCAATGGCGCGGCCCGGCAACTTGGGCACATAACACCTGACGGCTTTGAGGCACGCATCGATTTGACGCTGACCGACGACTTTCCCCTGGCCGAGGCCATCGTGATCATTTCCGGCCTTCCAGCGAAGGGGGATCGGCGTTGAGGCACTACAGAGATAGATCTTGGCAGGGGTGGAGAAAGTCGGCGAATTGCGCATTGGGGGTAAAATGGTTATAGCGGCCGGGTTTGGGCCGGGCTTGAGCAGACCTGCGCGCCCACGTGGGAGTTTCGAATGACAGTCTCGGCGAAAGCAAGAAGGAGCGGGTGGCTTGAGACCGCCACGATTGTCATCGAGGCGCTGGCCATTGCCATGCTGGTGCGCACGTTTCTGTATCAACCCTTCAACATCCCGTCGGGCTCGATGAAGGAGACGTTGCTCGTTGGCGACTATCTCTTCGTCTCCAAGCTGTCCTATGGCTACAGCCGCTACTCGTTTTACAATTTGATCCCGTTCTCAGGGCGAATCTTCGGCGCTGAGCCAGAGCGTGGCGACGTCGTGGTGTTTAAGCTGCCGCGCGATAATTCCACCGACTACATCAAACGCGTGATTGGGTTGCCGGGCGATGAGATCGCCATGAGCAACGGCGTTCTGTCGATCAACGGCGAGGAAGTTCCCAAGCGCCGCACCGGCAGCTTTGTCACGAAGGTGAATGGCGGGCCGCCGCGTGAGATCCCCGCATACGAGGAGACATTGCCCAACGGTGTGACCTACACGGTCCTCGACGCGGATAAAAACGGCCCATTCGATAACGTGGGGCCATATAAAGTACCAGAGGGGCACTATTTCATGATGGGAGATAATCGGGATAATTCGACCGACAGCCGCGCCTCTTGGGGGGTGGGCTACGTGCCCTTCGAAAACCTGATAGGTCGGGCTGAAATCATTTTCTTCTCGGCTGCAGTCGACGAGCCTGATGCCTTTCTCTGGTGGAAGCCGTGGACGTGGCCATTTGATATTCGGTGGAGCCGGTTCTTCACGCTGGTGCGGTAGGACGTGCGTAACGTATCCTTCGGCGCCGGATGCCGCCCGTCCGGCGGTCGACTTGGGATATGGGTGAATAATTGGACCTCATGTTGCGGCCGCGCAAATTCAAGGACCTCGAGAAGGCTCTGGGCCACAGGTTCAAGGACCAGCAACTGCTGGAAGTCGCGCTGACGCACGCGAGCGTGCGCGGGGTCAAAGGTAAGCGCAGCGACAACGAGCGACTTGAGTTCATTGGCGACCGTGTACTGGGTTTGGCCATTGCGGAATTTTTGAACGAATGCTTTCCCGACGGCACCGAAGGGGATCTGGCGCGACGCTATAACCGCCTCGTGCGTGGCGAAGCGTGTGCCAAGGTGGCGCGCTCAATTAGCCTGGGGGACCATCTCATCTTGTCGGACAGTGAGGCCGGCAGCGGCGGGCGCGCCAAGAACACCATACTTGCCGACGCAATGGAGGCCCTGCTGGGCGCCATATTCCTCGAAGCCGGATTCAAGACCGCGCGTGTCGTCGTGCGCGACCTTTGGGAGAGCCTGTCGGAGGATCTACCGGCGACGGGCGTCGATGCCAAATCAGCGCTGCAGGAGTGGGCACAGGGGCAGGGGTTGGAGCTGCCGCAGTACGTCGAGATTGCGCGCAAAGGTCCCGATCATGCGCCGCGCTTCACCACCGAGGTGCACGTCTCGGGAAAGGATCCGGCGCGGGGCGAAGGGGCTTCGAAGCGGGCTGCTGAGCAGGCCGCTGCAAGAGCGCTTCTGGAGCGCGAAGGCGTCGGCGGAGCGGGCGTGCATGAGTGAGGACGAGAACGTTGGTGAAGGATAATAGCGTGCCGGAGACCGGCGCACAGCGCTGCGGCTTCATCGCCGTCATCGGCGCACCAAACGCTGGTAAATCGACGCTCGTCAATACGCTTGTTGGCACCAAGGTCACGATCGTCTCGCGCAAGGTGCAAACGACGCGCGTGCCGGTGCGCGGGATCGCGACCGAAGGTGACAGCCAACTCGTGTTTATCGATACGCCGGGTCTGTTTACGCCTACCAGGCGTCTCGATAAGGCCATGGTCGATGCGGCATGGAGTGGCGCAAGGGATGCGGATCTTGCCGTTCTTCTGATCGATGCAGCGAAAGGGATCGATGAGGATGTGGAGCGCATCCTCGATAGGTTGAAAGGCGTCAAGACCCGGTGTCTTGCTGCTCTCAACAAGGTCGATCGCGTGGACGCAAAGCAGACGCTGCTCGCGCAAGCCAGCAACCTCAAGAGCCGTTTTCCTTTCGAGGAGGTTTTTATGATTTCCGCCCTCTCCGGCGACGGGGTGGCTCACCTGAAGCGCTACTTGGCCGAGCACGTGCCTGTCGGGCCGTGGCACTATCCGGCCGAAGATGTCTCCGATGCACCGATGCGTTTACTTGCCGCCGAGATTACGCGTGAGAAGATCTTTAACCGGCTGCATGATGAACTGCCCTATGCAATGACGGTTGAGACGGCCTCTTGGGAGGAGCGAAAGGATGGCTCGGTGCGTATCGAGCAGACAATCTTCGTGGTACGGAAAAGCCAAAAGGCCATCGTGCTTGGCAAGGGTGGGCAGATGATAAAGCAGATCTCGACAGAGGCACGGCACGAGTTAGCTGAGATCCTGGAGCGGCCCGTTCACCTTTTTCTATTCGTCAAAGTGCGCGAGGGTTGGCAGGACGATCCTGAGCGCTACCGCGAAATGGGTTTGGAGCTCCCGAAGAAATGACGCTTCGCGTTAGGCTCTGTCATCTTAGCGTCACGGCAGCGGTGGCGGCGATGCTGGCCGTGCCGCACCCGGCGAAAGGGGCCGTCCGCGTCTGCAAGGGGCCAATTTCCAGCGCGGTGGCTATCGAGAAAAGCGAGACGGCGGGCAAGCGGCGCGCGCTTGATGATTGGAAGGCGAAAGCCGGCCTCTTCGGGACGGAATATACGAGCTGGCGCCTGGCTGCCGACAAACGGCTGGCCTGCACGGCCGTCAAAGGCCACGGATATGCATGTCTTGCGCACGGTTCTCCGTGCATCATCAAGCAGGTACCGCCGCTCACCGGGTCAGGGCCCAAGCCCATTCCCGGCTGAGGCGCGCGTTCCGCCGACTCCCGTTAAGATCAGGTCATGCAATGGACGGACGAGGGTGTGATCCTGTCGGTTAGGCCGCATGGTGAGACGGCGGCGGTGGCGGAGATCTTTACGCGTGAGCACGGGCGCCATCTCGGCCTGGTGCACGGCGGGCGCTCGGGCCGGTTGCGCCCTGTTTTGCAGATAGGCAATCACGTCGAGGCGGTATGGAAGGCGCGGCTGGCCGAGCACCTGGGCCAGGTGAGAGTGGAGCTGCGCTTCGGATATGCGGCCCAAGCGATGGAGGACGTGCTGGCGCTGGCGGGGCTGTCCTCAATGTGCGCACTGGCACGCTTGCTTCCCGAACGCGACCCGCATCCGAGCCTTTTCGAGGTGACGCTGTTCGTACTGGGCTTTCTTGATGATGCAGCAGTCTGGCCCGCGCTTATGGTGCGCTGGGAGCTGGCGCTGTTGGATGAGCTGGGGTTTGGTCTCGATTTATCCTCGTGTGCGGCGACGGGCACCAAGCAGGATCTTGTCTATGTGTCTCCGAAGTCGGGACGCGCGGTCTCAATGGAGGCGGGCGAACCCTACAAGGACAAGCTGCTGCGATTGCCGACGTTCCTCGTTAAGAGCCGGCATGGAACCATCATGCCCCAAGATGTCGTTGCTGGCCTGACACTCACTGGGCACTTTCTCGAAACGCGGGTTCTCATTCCGCGCGGGGAGGCAATGCCGGAGGCGAGCATGCGTCTTAGGGAACTGCTCGAGCGCCGCGTCAAGTCCACTTAGTTGGCTGTTGTGCGCGGGGCAGGTTCAACCTTTACGCCGCCGGCTCGGGCGGGCTTTAAGGTGTAAACTTGGCCATCGCGCGCTTCGTAACGCGCCTTAAGGTCATGTCTGCCGCCGGTCTGAAACGATATGGTGCCCGGTTCGCAGCTCGTGTGCGTGATGGTGTAACGGGGTTCGATGACGTGGTTTTTTCCGGCGAAATCATAGCCCACAGAGTTTTTTGTGGTGTTGGTGATCTTGAACGTGAACTTGAGCTCGCGCGGGCGGCCGAACAATTGAACGGCAACATATTTGGGATCGCGTGTCGGCGCGCGGGCGATGGCCACACCAATCTCGGTAACATGCGGTGTCAGCATGTTCCTGCGATGACCAGGTGAATTCTCCCAGCCCTCCACGGTCCTCTTTGCGTAGTTGCGCGCCGTGAACCCACGGCTGTCATAGATCGAGGCGAGGTTCTCTGCGATCTGGCAAAAGGCGTAGCCGGCCTTCGTTGCGCGATCGGACGGTGTTGAGCCGCCTACTGTGTGCGAGAAGGCCTGGGTTCGAGCAAGTTTTTTTGCGTAGGCGCGCGCGGCGGCAGCAAGCTGAGCGTTCGGCTTGACGGCAGTGCGCGCGTGTTCCTTTCGGAATGCGTTTGTCATTTCAACGATCGCCGTTTCAGCGGCGGAAATGTCGAGGGCGATGGGCATGGAAAAGTTTAAAATGATATGTGCGGCGGGATGTTGACCACGACTGCCAAGATCAACACCGCCCAGTTGGTTCAATGAATGAAATGGGGCCAGCAAAACGACGCTACATGTCCTTCAAGACCTGTTTGGGTCCCCCTTCGGGAACTTCGCTGAAGGATGGAAGCTGCGGGTCGACGAGATCCCAAGACGGTGCTCGGCTGGAATAGACCACCATCTGTGGTTTCGCGACCTCTGGATCATCCAGGCTGGAGGCACGCGGGAAGACGATGTCGGGCATACCCGCATTCGTTGAATAGACAGCCGAGCCGCACGTTGGGCAGAAGCCGCGGCGCACCATGTTTCCACTATCAGCGGGGCGATCATAAAACGTCACCGTGCCGCTTACGGAGAACGCCTCTTTGGGCACGACAATATGGGTGCAGTGCCCTGTTCCGCTTGATTTGCGGCAATCCACACAATGACAATGCGCAGCCATCATGGGTTCCGCGCTGCATTCGTAGCGTACGGACCCGCACAAACAACCACCCTTAAATCCAGGCATGACTAGATTCCCTCACGCGTTTGGAACTTAACCGCAAATCAGCGTAGGGTAGTCACTTGCAATTTGCAAGTCACTATAGGTGTCTCACGCCGTGCCCACGCGCTCCAGCAAACCACAACGCTCCCGCTGCCCGATCTCAACCACGCTAGAGGGGATCGGCGACCGCTGGACGCTCGTTATTGTGCGCGACATGGTGATGGGTAAAAAAAGGTTTGTTGAGTTCCTGGCCTCGCCCGAACGCATCACGACCAATGTTCTGACAGACCGTCTCGCCTTGATGGAACAATTGGGCGTCGTGCAGAAGAAGCCCTACGAGAAGCGGCCGCTGCGATTCGAGTACACGCTGACGCCCAAAGGAATGGGTTTGCTTCCCGTGCTGCAGGAGATGTGCCGGTGGGCCAATCGCCACATACCTGGAACTTGGATCCCGCCAAAGAGCTTCATGAACAAACGCGCCCCCGCCAGGCGCAGGTGAGCGGCTTCAGGTCACAATTTGGCGCCCTGTGCATGGGCAACTCTCCCCTTGCCGCTGCACGGAGCCCGAGGTAGGCCAATGTCATGAGCGATAAACCGATTCTGCCGGGTCCAGGCTCCGTCGAGCCGATCAACCTCAAGGATGCGCTGGAAGAACGCTACCTCGCATACGCGCTCTCCACCATCATGCATCGCGCGCTGCCCGACGTGCGCGACGGCCTCAAGCCTGTGCACCGGCGCATTCTCTATGCCATGCGCGAGCTTAAACTCGATCCTGCCGCCGGCTACAAAAAGTGCGCAAAGATCATCGGCGAGGTGATGGGCAACTTCCACCCGCACGGCGACCAGGCAATTTACGACGCGTTGGTGCGGTTGGCGCAAGGGTTCGCCGTGCGCTACCCGCTTGTCGATGGTCAGGGCAACTTCGGCAACGTCGATGGCGATAACGCTGCGGCCATGCGCTACACCGAAAGCCGGCTGACGGACGTGGCGCAGGCGTTGCTGGAGGGCATCGACGAGGACACGGTTGCGTTTCGCGCGACCTATGATGGGACGAGTAACGAGCCGGTGGTACTGCCGGCCGCATTTCCCAACCTGCTGGCGAATGGTTCGGTCGGTATCGCGGTGGGGATGGCGACGAACATTCCTCCGCACAATGCCGAGGAGCTTTGCAACGCGCTTTTGCACCTGATCAAGTATCCCGGTGCCACGATCGACAAGCTCATTGAATTCATCCCTGGACCGGACTTTCCCACCGGTGGCGTTTTGGTCGAGCCGCGCGATCAGATCCGGGAGGCCTACAAAACGGGCCGCGGCGGCTTCCGGCTGCGCGCCAAATGGGAGCAGGAGGACACGGGGCGTGGCACCTATCAGATCGTGGTCACCGAGATTCCCTACCAGGTGCAGAAGGCAAAGCTGATTGAACGCATTGCGGAGCTGCTGCACGAAAAGAAGGTGTCGCTTCTGGGCGATGTGCGAGACGAGTCGGCGGAAGAAATCCGCGTGGTGCTCGAGCCCAAGAGCCGCAGCGTCGATCCCCTCGTATTGATGGAGAGCCTATTCCGGCTCACCGATCTTGAGGTGCGCTTCGGACTTAACATGAACGTGCTGTCGGCGGGGCAGATCCCCAACGTGCTGTCGCTGCGCGACGTGCTGCGCCAATGGCTGGAGCACCGCATCGAAGTCCTCGTTCGCCGCTCAGAGTGGCGCCTGACGAAGATTGAGCATCGGCTTGAGGTGCTTGACGGCTATTTGATCGCTTATCTCAATCTCGATGAGGTGATCCGCATCGTCCGCTTTGAGGATGACCCCAAGCAAAAACTGATCAAGCGTTTCAAGCTTACCGAGGTTCAGGCCGACGCGATCCTCAATCTGCGTTTGAAATCGCTCTCCAAGCTGGAGGAGATCGCGATCAAGGCGGAGCACGATAGGCTCTCCCAAGAGCGCCGCAACTTGAAGAAACTCTTGAAGTCTGACGATCTGCAGTGGGAGCGCATCGCCGAAGAGGTGAGGGCGACGCGCGAGCGCTATTCCAATAAGACCGAACTAGGCGCCCGGCGCACGTCGTTTGCGGAGGCGCCTGAGATCGAGGTCGATCTCGATCGAGCGATGATCGAGAAGGAGCCGGTCACCGTTGTTCTGTCCGAGAAGGGCTGGATTCGCGCGATGAAGGGGCACGTGGACGACACGTCCCGGCTCGAGTTCAAGCAAGGCGACACCTTGAAACGTGCGGTTCATGCCTCGACCACGGACAAGCTGCTGGCATTCGCCACCAATGGTAGGGTCTTCACGCTGGAGGCGAGCCAGCTACCCGGCGGGCGCGGGCACGGCGAGCCCGTGCGCCTGATGATCGATCTGGAAGAGAACCACGACGTGGCGGAACTCTTCACATACGAACCGGGCCGTAAGCTGCTAGTAGCCTCGACTGGCGGCTATGGCTTCATCGTGCCCGAGGATGAAGTGGTCGCGTCGACCCGCAAGGGGCGTCAAGTTTTGAACGTGTCGGAGCCAGATGAGGCTAAGGTGTGCATTCCTGTTGATGGCGACCAGGTCGCGATTATCGGCGAAAACCGTAAGCTGCTGGTGTTTGCGCTGGATCAGATCAACGAAATGTCGCGCGGCAAGGGGATGATCCTCCAGCGCTTCAAGGGCGGTGGCCTTTCGGATGTACGGGTGTTCAAGAAGGCTGATGGCCTCACTTGGCTCGATCCCG
>Ga0209976_10001751_pt1 | contig 12652 bp, 11 predicted proteins | sample SumtaG_FD_182806 | JGI IMG/M metagenome (GOLD analysis project Ga0209976, IMG submission 182806) | Deep subsurface microbial communities from Indian Ocean to uncover new lineages of life (NeLLi) - Sumatra_00157 metaG (SPAdes) (version 2) | ecosystem: Environmental > Aquatic > Marine > Oceanic >...
TTAGAAAATTGAAAAAAGTTTTTCCTTTTACTTCAATTTATAGATTTACTATGCCTTCTTATCATTGTGGTGAGTATTCATTTATTGCTGGTTCAAAAGCAATGGATTTGGAAAAAATTGATTTTAAGAAAATTGAACAAAGATTCGAAAAATTAACTAAAAAGCATAAATTGAAATATTATTCTCCAAAAATGCATAAAGCCAGCATGATAATACCTAATACTTGGAAAATAAAATGAAAAAGATTTTAATATTAGGAAAAGGAAGGATAGGAAAAGCAATTGATTATTATTTGAAAAAACAAAGCCTTAATATAAAGGTTGATTTTTTTAATAATGAAAAAGATGCTAAAAAGAGCGATTTATTAATCTCTGCTTTACCAGGCGATGTTGGCGAGCTTGGATTAAAGCTTGCTTTAAAATTTAAAAAAGATTTAATTGATATTTCTGACTTAGAGCATTCCTTTTATTTAAAGAATAAAAAGAAAATAAAAGAAAAAGGAATTTTAGTTATTCCTTTCGCTGGTTTTTCTCCGGGTTTGATTAATTTTATTTGTGGTAGGGAAGTGAAAGAGAATAAAGTAAATGAGATTGAAATTTTAACAGGTAGCCTGTCAAAGCAAAAATCTTCTTTTCCATTTTTATGGTGTTTTGATGATTTAATAGAAGGACATCAGTTAGAAGTAACTTTAATCAAAAATGGAAAAAAAATAAAAGCTTCTTCGTTTTCTGATTATAGAAAAGAAAAAATTGAGAAAATTGATGCGGAGAATTATTTGGCTGAAGGATTATGTTCTTTAATAGATACTTTAAAAGTTAAGAATATGAGCTATAGGGTGGTAAGGAATTTTGGTTTTAGTTCTTTTTTTAAATACTTAGAGAGTTTTGGTTTTTTCAATGATCAAAACATTGATTTTACAAAAAAGATTTTAGAATCAAAAAAACAGGATAATTTAACTTTAGGGGAAATTAGAATCAAAACTGCTAAAAAACAGATTCTTTGGAAAATGAAAGCATTTTCTAAGAAAAACGAAAAATTGAATTCAATGCAAAAAATTACTGCTATATTCCCAGTAGCGCTGGCAAGGGAGCTGTTAAAAGGAAATATTTCTCAAAAAGGCCTTATTTTCCCAGAACAATTAGGGGAAAATGAAAAGCTATTTCAAATAGTTTCGAAACGAGCTGCAAAAGAAATTTCTGCCAAAAGAATTTGACATTTAAATATAAGTTGGTATAATAGTTTTACTCTTTAACAAGTAAAAAAGGAGCAAGAAGAATTGCAAATTAGGAAAGCGGAACAAGATGATTTTGACGACACTGTAAGTATTGAACAAAAAGTCCTTTATCCAGAGCTTTCTATCCAAGAACTAGAGTCTTGGATAGAAAGCGAAGACAACTTTGAAGCCACAATTTTCGTAGCAGAAAAAGCTGGGAAAATTGTAGGATCGGCCTCATATGAGATATATGAGGTAAAAGGCTCAGAAATAATCATAACACTAGACACTCTTGTGATTGATAAAAAAAATCAAGGGCAAGGAGTGGGGAAACAGCTATTGTTGACTTCACTGAGAGAAGCGGTTAAGTTTTATCAAAAAGCTGGACGCTTCAAGGTAATCGGTTTGTTTATCCAAACGGATCCCGAAGTAGCAGGATTTTATGAAAAAGTTTTTCCTGCTGAAAAGTTGCAAAAAAAAGATTTTTCTAGTGTTTGGAAGTCTGGAGAGGGGATAATATTACTTTTCGTTCCTGTTTAATCAATTTCTAGGGAAGAGCTTGCTCTTCCGCTTTTTTTTATTTAAGATTAATAAATTATGTCAATTTTGAATAAATTCTTTGGCGATGCCAATGAAAAATCTTTAAAAAAGTTTAAAACTATTGTTGCTAAAATTAATTCCCTTGAAAAAGAGTTCGAGGGTTTTTCTGGTGAAAAATTAAAAGAAAAAACCAATGAATTTAAAGTAAGATTGAAAAAAGGTGAAACTCTAGATGATATTTTACCAGAGGCTTTTGCTGCTGTGAGAGAAGTTTCAAAAAGAACCTTAAACCAAAGACATTATGATGTTCAGTTAATTGGAGGGATAGTGCTTCATCAAGGTAAGATTGCTGAAATGAAAACAGGAGAAGGAAAGACTTTGGCAGCTACCCTTCCTTTGTATTTAAACGCTTTAACAGGCAAAGGAGCTCATTTAGTTACTGTTAATGATTACTTGGCAAGGAGGGACGCTGTTTGGATGGGTCAGATTTATCACGGATTAGGATTAAGCGTTGGTTGTCTAAACCATGAACAATCTTTTATATATGACCCAGAGTATAAAAAGCTTGCTGAAGAAAAAGAGAAAATGAGGGATGAAATGGGTGGTTTTCATATAGTAGAGGATTTTTTAAGACCATGCGAGAGAAAACAGGCCTATGATGCTGATATTACTTATGGAACAAACAATGAGTTTGGCTTTGATTATTTAAGGGATAACATGGTTTATGATTTAAACCAGCGCGCTCAAAAAGAATTTCACTATGCAATCATTGATGAAGTTGATTCAATCTTAATTGATGAAGCCAGAACTCCTTTGATTATTTCAGCCCCTGATGTTGAAAGTTCAAAATGGTACAAGGAGTTTGCAGGAATTATTCCAAGATTGGATTCCAACAAGGATTATGAGGTTGATGAGAAAAGAAAGGTTGCTACTTTGACCGAAGAAGGAATTAATAAAATAGAAAAGATTTTAGGCATGGAAAATATTTATGAAGAGAAGGGGATGAGATATCTTCGTCATTTGGAGCAAGCTTTAAGAGCAGAAGCTTTATTTAAAAAAGACAGGGATTATGTTGTTAAGGACGGAAAAATTGTTATTGTTGATGAATTTACAGGAAGATTAATGCCGGGCAGGCGCTGGTCGCAGGGACTTCATCAGGCTATTGAGGCAAAAGAGAAGTTGGAAGTAAAACCTGAATCACTCACTTTGGCTTCTATTACTTTTCAGAATCTTTTCAGGATGTATGGCAAATTGGCTGGAATGACAGGAACAGCTGCCACTTCAGCTGAAGAATTTGAAAAAGTCTATAATCTAGAAGTAATAATTATTCCAACAAACAAGCCTTTAATCAGAAAAGCTTTAGCTGATAAAATTTACAAGACAGAAGAAATAAAATACAAATCAATCATAGAAGAAATTAAGAAGAGAAATGAATCAGGGCAGCCTATTTTAGTAGGAACCCGTTCCATTGAAAAGAATGAGCGCTTAGGAAGATTGCTCACCAGAGAGGGTGTTGTTCATCAGATTTTAAATGCTAAAAATCATGAAAAAGAAGGCCAGATTATTGCTCAGGCAGGAAAATTAGGAGCTGTGACTATTGCTACTAATATGGCAGGTAGGGGGGTTGACATTGTTTTGGGAGGTAATCCAATAGATTTAAAAGAGGCTGAAAAGATTAAAGAATCAGGCGGTCTTCATATTATTGGAACTGAGAGACATGAAGCAAGGCGCATTGACAATCAATTAAGGGGAAGGTCAGGAAGACAGGGTGATCCTGGTTCAAGCCAATTCTTTTTGTCTCTGGAAGATGATTTAATGAGGGTTTTTGGAGGAGAAAGATTAAAAACTTTAATTACAAAATTGAATCTTCCAGATGACCAGCCCATTGAAGCTAATCTGATTTCTAAAGCACTGGAAGATGCTCAATCAAGAATTGAAGGAATGAATTTTGATATTAGAAAGCATGTTTTAGAATATGATGATGTGATAAATAAGCATCGTGATGTGATTTATAGAAAGAGAAAAGAAGTTTTAGAAAAAGCCAGGGAAAATAAATTAAAACCTTTGATTTTAGAAATGATTCAAAAGGCTGGAATCAAAGAAAAAGATTATCAAGATAAAGAAAAAGAGCTTGGGGAGGAAAAGATAAGCGATGTCGGAAAAGTTCTTTATCTGAGGATTTTAGACACGCTTTGGATAGGGCATTTAGATAATATGGATTATTTAAAAGATTCAGTGCGGCTCAGGGCTTATGGTCAGAGGAATCCTTTGGTTGAGTATAAAAAGGAAGGCCACAAGATGTTTAAAAAACTGCTTACTGTTTTAGAAACAACATTTGCTCAGACTATCATGACTGCAAAGCTTGGACCAGCTCCTGGTGCGCCAGCGCAAAGACATATTCCTCAAGCCGAAAAGAAGGTAGGGAGAAATGATCCCTGTCCATGTGGTTCAAAAAAGAAGTATAAAAGGTGCTGTGGGAAGTGAAAAATTAAAAATAATATGAAACATAAGAGATTAAATATCATTTTGATAGTAAACAACAAGTCTCGAAAAAAGGTTTTAAATCTTGCCAGTAGTATTGGGGTGGGAAAAAAAGAAGTATTTCACATTGACGATAAAAACTACTTTACGCACATTACTGTTTATTCGCCAGAGTTTCCCGAAAAGAGTACCCCGAAAGCTATCAAGGCGATAGAAAAAATTTCAGAAGAAATGAATAAATTTGATTTACCCGTACTGGGATTAAATGCGGAAGATGGATTTGTGAGAATCAATTTCGGAAAAATTGACAAAGTGGTCAAAATTCACGAGACAGTTGCCAACGCATTAAATCAGTTTCGTAATGGGAAAATTCGGGAAAAGTATTTAAACGAGATTAAGGAAGAGAAGTATAGCAAAGAACAAGTAGAAATGATACAGAAATATGGTTGTCCGAATGTGCTGAAACTTTATCGCCCCCATCTGACATTAGGAAGATTAACTTCCCAAGAGGTTGCAGAAAGAGTAGTAGGGAATTTAAATAGTAGTAATGACTTGAAAACTGTGAAAATTATGGGAATAGGTATTTCCGAAATGGGTTCGAATGGTACATGCACGAATATTATTAAAGAATTTAATTTAAAATAATTCCGCGGGATACTATTAAAGTTCAAAAAATGTTGTATGAATAATTAATTTTATAGTGTATGAAAACAATAATTTCAAAATTAAAAAAACAAAAAAAATTATAAAAACTTATTTTTTTAAGAATAAACCTAACTTCTGGGAGCGCGTTGTTGATTTTACTGAAATTAACAAAAAAGGAATTTCTATCGAAAAAATAATTTCTCGTTTGTGATGTTTTTTTTACCTTTTACATTTCTAATTTTCATTCTCTTTATATTACTCCTACCAGTATTATTTTTATTGGGATATTTTCATATTGTTGTAGTCGGCTTTGAAACTTTGGGTATTTCTCCTCAACTAACTTTATTGATTCTTTATTCAATCTTAATTGGTTCTTTAATTAATATTCCTTTAACAAAAAAGAAATTAGTTTTAGTTGAAGAATCAAGATTTTTTGGTTTATTCAGGAAGCCAAAAATAGAAAGCCAATACATAGCTATTAATTTGGGAGGAGGGATTATTCCAGTCCTGATTTCTTTTTATTTTTTGTTTATTGTAAAATCTCAAGGTTTTGAGTTAAAACCAATTTTTACAGCAATTATCTTAATGGCTCTTGTGTCCAAATTCTTTTCAAGAATTGTTCCAGGAAAAGGAGTAGTTGTTTCAGCCTTTATACCACCTATTTTTTCAGCGCTCTTTGCTTTGATTCTAGCTCCAGGATTTGTTGCTCCCTGCGCTTTTATTGCTGGAGTTTTAGGAACCTTGATTGGAGCTGACCTCTTAAATATTACAAGAATCAAAAACTACAGAGGATATCTTTCTATTGGCGGAGCAGGAGTTTTTGACGGCATACTTTTAACAGGAATTATTTCTGCCTTATTGGCAGGTTTTTAGCATTGCTTGACTATTTTTTGATAAAATGGTTAAATATTAATATATGGAAAATTTTGATTATAAAAATATTTGCTCTGAGCTTCTCGCTACTTTAAGCGGTAAGCAGAAGGAAACAATAGTGCGCAGATTTGGATTAAAGGAAGCTCAAAAGGAAACCCTAGAAGCAATTGGCAGGGATTTTGGAGTTTGCAGAGAAAGAGTGCGCCAAATTCAATCAGCCAGCTTGGATAAGATAAATCTGAAGATTGAAAAGCATAATAAAGTTTTTCAGCATTTTTCTAAGCATTTAAAATCTTTTGGAGGTTTAAGAAAAGAAAGTATTTTATTGGAAGAGCTTGGTGGTTATGATAATAAAAATGAAGTTTCTTTTCTTTTGTCTTTAAAAGAACCATTCAAAAGGATTAATGAAAACAATGATTTTTATTCCTGCTGGATCACAGATAAAAGTTATTTTGATTCAGCCAAGAAAACAATTGGTTCTCTTTTCAGCCAGCTTCAAAAAATCAAAAAACCTTCATCTGTTGCAAGTTTAAAATCTCCTCTCAAAAGAAAAGCTTTACTATCTGTCTTAGAAGTTTCTAAGAAAATCCATTCAAACGAAGAAGGTTTGTATGGTCTTTCAAGTTGGCCAGAAATTAATCCAAAAGGCATAAAGGATAGAGCTTATTTAGTATTTAAAAAAGCAAAAAAACCTCTTCATTTCAAAGAAGTGACAGAACTAATTGAGGGCAGTCATGTTCAGACTGTTCACAATGAATTAATCAAAGATTCTAGGTTTATATTAGTTGGAAGGGGAACTTATGCTCTGTCAGAATGGGGTTATTATCCAGGCCAGGTCAAAGATGTAATCTTCAGTATTTTAAAACAAGCTCCGAAATCATTAACAAAAGAAGAAGTTTTGGGAAAGGTTTTAAAACAAAGAATTGTTAAAGAAAATACGGTTTTACTTAATCTAAACAACAAAAACCACTTTTTAAAAGACGCTGAAGGAAAATACACTGTGAAAGAAATCTAAATTTTAGAAAAATAAAAAGAAAGGAGCCTTGTTAAAAGAGCTCTTTTTCTTTTGTTTTTAGATATGTATAATGAGATAATAACAATGAAAGCAATATAATTTATGATACCAACAGTTCCTTCATTTTCATCTTTTGCAGTTTTGATTTTAGGGTATTTATGGCAGATACTTAGAGCTTGGTGGTGGTTGCCTGCTCCCTTTATTTTATGGAAACCTTTTGTGTATTTGTGGAAGCAGTGGAGAACTTATCGATGGATCAGAACGGTTTATAAGCCAATTCTACTGGAAATAAAGCTTCCAAAAGAAAGTGTAAAGCCAGTTAGAGCCATGGAAGATGTAATGAACAGCATTCACAGCTCTGTTTATCATCCTCCTGACTGGTGGGAAATACATATAGACGGTCAGATTCAAACATCAATTGTCTTTGAAATTGTTTCTTTGGGTGGAGATATTCATTTTTATTTCAGATGCCATAGTGGTTACAGAGATGCAGTTGAAGCAAGTATTTATGCTCAATATCCAGAAGCAGAAATTACGCTTGCTGATGATTATACAAAAGCTGTTCCCCAAGATCTCCCTAATGATGAATGGAATATGTGGGCAACAGATTACAAGGTGTTGAAACCTGATTTTTATCCAATTGCAACTTACAAAAAATTTGAAACAGAAAGAGAAACTCTTGAAGAAAAAAGAATTGACCCAGTAGCAAGTCTTTTAGAGGGTTTCTCAAAAGTAAAGCCAGGTGAACAATTCTGGATTCAAATGTCATGTAAGCCTATGGCTGAAAAGCCAGCTGAGAAATGGATCAAACAAGCTGAAGAAGAAAGGGATAAGTTGGCAAGAAGAGAGATAAAAGCGTCAATAAAAACAAAATCAATGTTATTAGAAGCAGCAGATATTCTTATAACCGGCAAAGTTCCAGGAGAAGAAGCTCCTAAAGAGGAATCATTTTTACCACCTGAAATGAAGCTAACTCCAGGAGAAAGAATAGTGTTGTCTGCTATAGAAGAAAAAATCTCTAAGCCAATTTTTAGTACCAATATCAGATTTATCTTTCTGGGCAAAAGAGATGTTTTTAATAAAGGAAATTTCAGACTTGGTTTTACTTTTTTCGGCAGTTACGCAACTGCCAACCTTAATGCCTTAGTTCCCTTTGGTCCAACCCTTAGTAAGATTAAAAAGGGCAGGTTTTTGCCTATTAATAAATTGATTCCCAGGAGACTTTATCTAAGAAATAGAAGAATGTTCAGAAATTATGTAAGCAGGCTTCATCCGATTTTCCCCAGAACAGCACCGCCAGGAGTAAGGTTTATGTTAAACACAGAAGAATTAGCTTCTTTATTCCATTTTCCTTCTTGGAGAACAGCGCCAGTTCCTAGTGTTGCAAGAGTTGAGGCAAAAAGAACTGCGCCACCTAAACTGCCTACAGAATAATTATGACTAAAAAAGACCAAGAAATAATTTTTTTAGGAGAAACTACTTTTAGAAATCAAAAGAAAAAGTTTGGTATAAAAACCGATGACAGACGTCGGCATATTTATATTGTTGGTAAAACAGGAATGGGCAAAACTGTACTGCTTGAAAATATGGCAATTCAGGATATTAGAGCAGGAAGAGGAGTTGGTATTATTGATCCTCACGGAGAAGCTGCTGAAAAACTTCTTAATTTTATTCCTGCTGACAGAATTAATGATGTGATTTATTTTAATCCAGCTGATTTGAATTATCCAATACCTTTTAATGTTATGGAAAAAGTTGACTCTGAACACAGACATTTGGTTTCTTCAGGGCTTATGGATGTATTTAAAAAAATCTGGCCTGATGTCTGGTCAGCAAGAATGGAATATATTTTGAGTAATGCCATTTTAGCGCTTTTAGATGATCCTAGTTCAACTTTATTGGGAGTTAACAGAATGTTGGCTGATCCTGAATACAGGAAGAAAATTGTTGAAAAAATAAAAGACCCAATGGTTAAATCGTTCTGGGTTAATGAATTTGCCCGTTATACTCAAAGATATGAAGTTGAAGCAACGGCTGCTATTCAGAACAAGATTGGACAATTGATTTCTAACCCTTTGATTAGAAATATTATTGGTCAAGTTAAGTCAAATATTGATATGCGGCAAATGATGGATGACGGAAAGATATTTATAGCTAACTTGTCAAAAGGAAGAATTGGTGAGGAAAATTCAAAGCTTTTAGGAGCATTGCTTATCACTAAGCTGCAGCTGGCTGCAATGTCGCGTGTTGATATATCTGAAGAAAAAAGAAAAGACTTTTTTGTATATGTTGATGAGTTTCAGAATTTTGCCACCGAAGCATTTGCCAATATTTTATCCGAAGCGAGAAAATATAGGTTATCTTTAGTACTGGCCAATCAATACATGGCTCAGCTTGAGGAAATGACAGCTTTGGGAAGAAGTACCAAGGTAAGAGATGCTGTTTTCGGCAACGTTGGAACTTTTATTGTTTTCAGAGTAGGGGCAGAGGATGCTGAATACTTGGAAAAAGAATTTGTACCAATAATTAGGGCAGAAGATTTGGTCAACTTGGCTAAATACAATGTTTATCTAAAGCTTATGGTTGACGGAATCGCAGGAAGACCGTTTTCAGCTCACACTCTTTATCCCTATGAGCAGCCTGAAATATCGCATAAAGAAAAAATCATTAAAGTTGCAAGAGAAAGATATAGTATTGAGAGAAAAGTCGTTGAAGACAAGATCAAGCGCTGGATGGGAGAAACAGAGCTGCCTGAAAGTTTTCAAGCAGAACGGACTACTTTATATGACGCAGTGTGTTCTTCGTGTGGAAGAAAAACAAAATTAACATTTTTACCGGAAAAAGGAAGGCCTGTTTACTGTAAACCATGTCTTAAAAAAATAAGAGGACAAAGAGAAGAGAAGAGTTTCTCTTTTGAAAAAACAAGAAACACGGAGCCCGTCCCCTTTTCCACTTCAAAGAAAGTTGCTGAAAAACAAAAACCAAAAAGAGAAAAGAAAATAGTTGACTTGGAGGCATTGAAAAAAACTTTAAAAAAAGCGCTTAAAAGAGAAGAATGAAAAAGCTAACTGATTTTGATTTCAAAAACAAAACAGTTCTGCTAAGATGTGACTTCAATGTCCCCATCTCCCAAGATGGGGAAATTTTAGATGATTTCAGAATTAGAAAAGCAATTCCAACTATTAGGTATTTGACAAAGGAAAAAGCAAGAATTGTTTTAATGAGCCATTTGGAATTAGAAAAAAAGAATTTGAGCTTAGCTCATATTATTCCCAGACTAAATGAGTTATTGAACCAAAAAATTGAATTATTGACTGATTATATTGAGAGAGGCGCAAAGGAGAAAATAAAGAAAATGGAATTCGGACAAATAATATTATTGGAAAATTTAAGATTTTACGAACAGGAAAAAACCAATAATGATGAGTTTGCAGAAAAGCTTTCACAATTAGGAGATATTTTTATTAATGAAGCTTTTTCTGTTTCACACAGAGAACACGCTTCCATTGTTTCCATTGTGAAATATTTGCCAAGTACTTTCGGGATTTTATTTGAAAAAGAACTGGAGGTTTTGTCAAAAACTTTAGAAGAACCCAAGCGTCCTTTTGTAGTTATTGTTGGCGGTGTAAAGATAAAAACAAAGATGAAAACAATTATGAGTCTTTTAGAAAAAGCTGACTATTTGCTTTTGGGCAGTAAAATGGGAGAAGCAATCCTTGCTCATGGAGATAGTATGGATACAAATAAAAAAATCAATTTGCCCTCGGATGGAATAATAGGTTTAAAAGACCAAACAGATAAGCGAATTAGAGAAGGAGCAATAGCAACTGTTAAAAAAGAAGAAGATGTTTTTGATATCGGACCAAAAACTATAAAACTTTTTAGAGGCATTATAAGAGAAGCAAAAACAATTTTATTAAATGGGCCTGTTGGAGTGTATGAAAATAAAAGATTTGAAAAAGGAACAAGAGAAATTTTAAATGCAATCACTGACAATAAATCATCTTTTAAAATTGCTGGTGGAGGTGATACAATTTCAGCAATAGAGAAATTTGGTTTAACTGAGAAATTTGATTTTCTTTCAACAGGCGGAGGAGCAATGTTAAAATTCTTGGCAGGAGAAAAGCTTCCTGGGATTGAAGCTTTAAAAAACAAATAATATGATTATTAAGAATTTAAAAAAAGCATCTGACAGAATACTAAAAGCAGTAAAGAATAAAGAGAATATTATTCTTTATGGTGATAATGATTTAGATGGAGCAACTTCAGTTATTATTTTAAAAGAGACAATTACAACTTTGGGCGGTAAAACATCTGCGCTTTACTTTCCAGACAGAGAACTAGAGGGTTATGGGATAACGGAGAAAGCTCTGGAAAAGTTGAAAAAATTCTCGCCCGCACTTTTAATAGCTTTGGATTGCGGAATCGGTAACTTGAAAGAAATAAAGTTAGCAACAGAGCTTGGTTTCAGTGTTATAGTTGTTGATCACCACAAGGTTTTAGACAAGCTGCCAGAAGCTGATATTATTGTGGATCCAAAACAAAGCGGTGAAAAATATCCCTTTAAAGATTTTGCTGCAGCTGGTATTGTTTTTAAACTGACTGAGTTATTATTAAAAAACAAAATGAGTGATAGTTTAAGAAAAAACTTTATGGAATTAGTTGCGCTGGCTACAATTGCTGATATGATGCCTCAGGTTGATGAAAATAAAATGTTTATAGAAGAAGGCTTGAGCAGTATGAGGAATTCCTGGCGACCAGGAATTAAGGCTCTTTTTGAATCAGACTCTGTAGAGGGTTATACTTTCCGTCAAAAGATTTCAAAGATTATCTCAATTTTAAATGTGCGTGAGGTAAAAAATGGTCTTCCTGTGGCTTTCAGAGTTTTAACAGATCCATCTTTTGATCAAATCACGAAAATGATCCCAGGGCTCATAAATAAGAGCGAAGAAAGAAAGCTAAAGATTAGAAGTATTGTTGAGGGAATAAAATTAAAAGTATCAAAAAGCAGTTCGCCAATCATTTTTGAAGGAGGTTCGGGCTGGGATTTTACAATAATTTCACCAGTAGCCTCTTTTCTTTGTAATAGTTTTGGAAAACCAACTTTTATTTTTAAAAAACTTGAAAAAGAAAGCCAAGGTACAGCAAGATCTCCATCTGATATTGATAGTGTGGCATTAATGAGAGAGTGTAGACAATACGTAATTACTTACGGCGGTCATGCTCAAGCTTCGGGTTTTAGATTAAAAAATGAAAACCTTGAAAAATTTAAAGATTGTTTAATTAAAAATATGGAAAAACATTTATGAAAAAGATCATAATTTATACTGACGGTGGTTCAAGAGGCAATCCAGGTCAAGCAGGAATTGGTGTGGTTTTTTGCAACGAAAGAGGTCAAACCTTTAAAGAATATGCTCATTATTTAGGTGATAAGCTTACAAACAATGAAGCTGAATACTCGGCAGTTATTTTTGCTTTGAAAAAATTTAAGCTGCTTTTTGGAAAAAAAGTAGCTAAAGTTAGTGAGATTGAATTGAAATCTGATTCTGAGTTATTGGTTAAGCAGTTAAATGGAAAATATAAGATTACAGATGGAAAAATCCAAAAATTATTTCTTGAGATTTGGAATTTAAAGTTTGATTTTAAAAAAATTAAGTTTAGCCATATTTCAAGGATGAAAAATAAAAGAGCAGATTCTTTAGCTAATCAGTCTTTAGATGAAAAAGCTAAAAAGCAAAAATTGTTTTAATGTGACCTTAAAAGCAAAAATCCGTCTTCATTGACGGATTTTTGCTTATCCTAGCAAGTCCATAAGCCGAATTCTGTTTTAAGTAATCATTTATCTTGGCCTTGAGTTGCCTCAAAGCTCATGCGAACTACTTTTT
>Ga0209976_10001752_pt1 | contig 12645 bp, 8 predicted proteins | sample SumtaG_FD_182806 | JGI IMG/M metagenome (GOLD analysis project Ga0209976, IMG submission 182806) | Deep subsurface microbial communities from Indian Ocean to uncover new lineages of life (NeLLi) - Sumatra_00157 metaG (SPAdes) (version 2) | ecosystem: Environmental > Aquatic > Marine > Oceanic >...
GTGAGTGTTCGCTCATTGACAGCTTATAAGGGCGTAGCGAGGGCATAGCGAGTGAGCAGAGAGCAGAGAGCTGGTTGGTGTGTAGAGGAGAGAGGTGTGAAGAAAAAAAAGCGAGGTCGGTCGGTGTAGATGTTACCACGCCCCCGCCCCCTCGGCTCCGTGGTACCTTACTTACCTCTTCCCCCCGAGAACGAAATTTGAAACGATAGGGTGGTAAGTTGAAAAATTGGGCGAATAAAATTTGACTATAATGGCCGAAGAGTTACTGTAGTGTTATTGTGTGAGAAAAAGTGTCGATATCGGCGGCGATTCGGCACCGGCGTTTTTGGCGTAGGAACGATGATATTTTCGAAATATTTGAAATTTGGTATTGTGGATGGTGGGCATCGAGATACAGCTGCAAGAAAATTGCGGAAAATCGTGGATATTGAATTGGAATCGGGGTCTATCCTGTAAACAGTATGCAGGATAGAAATGAGTTATCCACAAAAAATTTTCGGAAAAAAACAATGATATTGAGCTGGAAACGGGGACGGAAAAAGTTGAGTGGTAGCCGGCTCCCAGTAAAATCGCCGAAATTGACGTAAGTCCTTATTCCTTGACTAACGTATGAACGAAAAAAATTCCGAAGAAAACAAGGGCAAATATACTGAGCTCGAATTGAGGACCAGGGGGATAGGCAAGTTTATTGGTACTCAGTGACCTTTGTTACTCCTCCAACACCAACCCCACCAGGCTCGCCGCCCACACCCTCATCTTCTCGTGGTCCTTCGGGAGCTCCATGTGCTCGCTTTTCACCAGCCGGCTTAAGACCTTTTCTACGTCCTCGACCTCCTGGAAGTTCTCCCACTCCTGGTCTGTGAGGTCCACCTGGTACGGTGGGTCTAGGTTTCCGATTTCGTCGAACAGCAGCAGCTCCACCAGTTGCAGGAGAGGGTCTCTCCTCGGGTCCGGCAGCTCGCCCAGGTTCCTGATAGCCTTCTTCGCCTGCTCTTTTGCTTTCTTTACGTAGCTATATTCATTGATGTAAAAACACATAGCCGGTAATACCCCGAATAATCCTCCAAGACCTGCTGCCAAATTGTAATATTCGTGTGTTACAAACAACCATATGCCACAAAAAACAATAGTAAGAATGATAAATAAAGCCGTTAAGACAATTGAAACTGCCCTTTTAAATTTCGGAGCGATATAACAAGCCAGATGAATAAAGGCAAAGCCAGAGACAAAACTACTCAGAAAAAGATTATATAGACGAAAGAAGAGTCCCCCTCCCGTATCGAATGCGAAAAAATAGGCAGCAGCATAATAATTCAAAAAATAAAAAACCGAATAGGCTATACAGCTTCCTATTATACTGACAGGTAATACTGCTATCCATCGCAAGATTTTCTGCGCCTTTCGGGATGAAAAATATCTACCCATAATTTCTCTCATTAGCCATAAAAAAAAGGGCACCGCTATATTGTGCCCAGTCAAGGCTCGCCAGAGCCTACACAGAACACGCAAGCAGTGCCCCATATCGGGACACTGATCTTTTGCGTTTCTGTGTTTCAAAACTGGCGATTTTGACTGGAACGCCGAAAGTTCAGTGAACTTCAATATTTAATTGTTGACTTTATTTTATCCGATAATTTCCTCAACAGAAAGGGAAATAGTACTTCATTCTCAACGTTACTCTAGGTAATTTCATTTTATTGGTCAGCCGCCGTGGGTGTTGATGGTTTTCGTTCCAACCCACCTTTTGATTTTGTATGCTTTCTGACCCGGGTAAGTTTTTTAAAGGACTTTTGAATGCCAAGTTTATTGGCATGGGAGTCCTTTCGGAAAATATGGCGTAATATACCTTCCAGTTCTTTTACTTCTTCTTCTCTGATATTATCCCAGACTTCAAAAGCGGAAAAGTGGGTCCATTCCTTTGGTTTTTTCTTAACATGTGTACGAAGCCTCCCACCGATACCAGCCTTTTTCTCCCCTCCTGCCATACCAATATAAACCACATCGAAAGCTTCACCCTTAGGTTTCTTTTTGTTGGATTTCTTTCTATAAAGGACGTATATCCCTCTTGTTCTTAGCGGTATTTTTTTGATATACGATTTATCGCGGAATTCTACGCAGTGTTTTATCAGTCTAAGTTCACTTACGGGCATTTCTCACTTTCTTAAAAAGTATTTCTTTGGCCAGCTGCCGTGGGTGTTGATTGTGCCATTTTTCAAAAAAACTTTTTTGCCTGTTCCTTAATGCTTTTTATTAACGAACTATCCAAAGTATTCCACTTATCAGATACATAAACTTCCTGAGTATAACCTATAATAGCAATTTTAGATAACAACTCCTCATCTACTTTAGCAAACTGAGAAAGACAATATCTGTAGTATCTTGCTTCATTGAATAAATTCCATACTCCTACTTTATGGGCATAATTTCTGGGAGTAATCAACAATCCAAAGTCAGCTATACCCTTTCCAATAATCAACATCAGCTTCATATAATCAAACCAAATAGTTTTTTTGTTGGATTTTTCAATCTCTAAAGTAATGCTAATCTTATCTTTCGTCAGAATACCATCAGGTTTGATGTTTGGTATGTCTTTGAGATTGTGGAGCTTATCAAGTGGTTTAGAATCCCAGCCTAATATCTTCATTGATTTAATCCAACAGTCATCGAAGTCAAAATCAATTTGATAACTGTTAGTTGCTGATTTTATTGTTCCAGTGAAAGGGATTATTTTGAGTGTTCTTTCAATATCTTTTATACGGTTGAGCAACAGAGAGGGATGTTGAGGTTCTTGTTCATTACCATGAGCACAAGAGTGGCTAATCTCTATCGCTCTGCATTTAAAATCGAATAAAGTCATATGACAGATTTTAACAATTACTCAAAATTATTAGAACTGAAATATGTGATGTTGAGAAAAAAACGCTGATCCAGAGTGCTGAAAAGGCCTCTGCAGGACAATCATGCATACCACTATTTGACATTTCCGGCTATCAAAAACCTGCTTGCTAATGTCCGGTTTCGCTGGTAGTATTTGGGCAAATTTGTTTCTTGTTAGGGGATGGCTATATTATGACTACTCAGTTTATTACAAATCAGGAAAGACTTCTCTCAGATGTTGTTAATAACATTCTTCCCTGTGCGGAGCGGTTATATTTCCTAATAGGATACTTCTACTTTTCTGGCTTTCAGGAGATATATGAGCAGGTAGCTGAGAAAGAGGTCAAGATTCTGGTCGGTCTTGAAGTTGAACGAGACCTCGCAAACAGGATAAGGGAGTTTCAGGTCATACAGGAGGTGCACGCCCCCCGAGGCAAGATAAGGGAAAGCTACTACAGGTCGTTGGTGCAGCTCTTCAACGACACCGATTTCTTCGATTCGCGGGAGAAGCAAGAAGCGTTCAAGCTCTTTATTGAAAAGATGAAGAACGGTACGCTTGAAATAAGAAAAACGCTACAGCCAAATCACGCCAAGCTATACATCTTCGAGAACAAGGAAGAATTTAGTCAGGGTGGGGATTATCCAGGGACGGTCATAACGGGGTCGAGCAACTTCACGAGGTCGGGATTTAGAGGGACGTTTGAGATCAACGTTGTGTCCAGAGATGCTGGAAATTATGCCGAAGCCTGGAAGATATTTCAGGATCTTTGGGAAGATGCAGTCACCATAGTTGACAAGGAGAATATTGACCAGTTCCTCTACAGTGTGGTCCAGAAGGTCTGGATAGACAAATTGCCACGGCCCTTCTTGCTCTATGTGCGCGTCTTAGAAGAGTACTTTCCACAATACAAAAAGGATTTTTTGAGGCTACCAAGTGAAATTACAAAGGGCAAGTATATCAATCTCAAGTATCAGGAAGATGCGATAAGAAGAGCGATTGACATTCTGCAAAGGCACAACGGCGTTATCGTCGCCGATGTTGTGGGCCTGGGCAAAAGCATCATCGCGTCCGCTGTAGCCCACAATCTCAACATTCCGACCATCATTATCTCACCGCCTCATTTGATAGATCAGTGGGAGGACTACCGATGGTTTTTTGAGTTCCACGCCAAGATCTACAGCAGCGGGAAAATCGAAGAGGCCCTTGAAGAGAACAACGAAGACCGAGAGCGGCTGCTAATCATAGACGAAGCACATAAGTACAGAAACGAGCTTACTGCCGATTACGGCAATCTTCATCAGCTTTGTCAGCGTAATAAAGTGATGCTGTTATCGGCCACGCCATTCAACAACCGCCCCCAGGATGTTTTTTCAATGGTCAAGTTGTTTCAGATTCCAACGAGGTCTACTATACAGACTGTTGATAATCTCTCTTTTCAATTCAGAGAGCTTGTGAAGGAATATAAAAAAATTAAGGAAGCCCAAAAGAAAAAAACAGAAAGCGAAAGTTCAATTGCTTCAAGAATAAGACAAGTCGCAGGCGAGATCAGGGACATTCTTTATCCACTGGTTATAAGGCGATCACGCCTGGATTTGGAGGAGATAGAAGAGTACAGGGACGACCTCAAACAACAAAACATATCCTTCCCCAAAGTCCACGACCCGGAGATGTGCGAATATGATTTGGAGGACTTGAGTGAACTTTACGAGGCCACGCTTGAGAAAATTGCCCCGAAGGATGAGGAAGGTGGATTCTTCGGTGCCCGTTATATGCCCACCAACTACATCAAAAACTTCGAGTCATATAGGAAGAAAATCGCCGAGGAGATGGGCATAGACGAGAATCTCCTCAGGCAAACACAAGTCAACTTGGCAGACTTTATGAAACGCCTGCTTGTTCGCCGGTTCGAGAGTTCCATCTACGCCTTCCAGTCAACCTTAGACTCGATTATTCATTCGTCCGAGGTAATCGTGGACTGGTACGAAAGACTGGGTAAAGTACCTGTTTACAAGAAGGGAAAGCTTCCCGACGTTGATGCACTGATCCAGGCAACGGGAGAAGACCTCGATGAAGAACTGCCAGAAGCTCTTCTTGAGAAAGAGCTGCGAAGCTATATCGAAAAAGGCTTATGGCTCATCGAGAAGAAGGAACTGCGAAAAGCATTCATCAACGATGTGAAGCAAGACATCGAGCTCCTGTCACAGATACGCGAGGAGTGGTTCGGAAATAGATTTCCGGACGACCGTAAGCTCAAACACTTTGCCAAGATTGTCAAGGACAGGCTCAGCAAAGACCCTAAAAGAAAAATTGTGGTCTTCACTGAATTTGCTGACACGGCTGAGCACCTGTATGAGAACCTGAAAGACCGTTTCCGAGTCTTCAAGTATTCGGCAAAAGATGCAACGAAAACAAATAAGAGAACCATCAAGGAGAATTTCGATGCCGGGTACAAAGTCCAGAAGGATGACTATGACATATTGATAGCTACGGATGCCATCTCTGAGGGCTTCAATCTCCATCGAGCAGGCATCGTTTTCAACTACGACATCCCCTACAACCCCACGAGAGTAATCCAAAGAGTCGGGCGAATAAACCGCATCAATAAGAAAGTCTTCGACGAATTGTTCATCTGTAATTTCTTCCCGACTGCCACAGGGGAGCGAGAGACACGAGTGAAGCAAATCGCCACGCTCAAAATCGCTATGGTACACGCCCTGTTCGGCGAAGATACTAAGGTGTTGACCAAGGATGAAGAACTCCAATCGTGGTTCTCACAGCAGTTTAAGGAAGCATTGAGCAGCCAGGAAGAGATGTCTCCTGAGGCCACCTACGAGAATTTCATTAGGAAGCTGAGAACATCAAACCCCGAAATCGTCGAGGAGGCACGCAGCATACCGAAAAGGTGCAGAGTAAAACGAACCGTCAAGAAAGACCGGTCCGGCGTGCTCGTTTTCGGTAAGAAAGGCGAGGAATATGCCTTCAAGTTCGGAACGAAGGCAAAAGAGCCGACTTCCTTAGGTGTAGCAGATGCGCTGGAGCTCTTTAAAGCCGAGATGTCAGAGCAATCTGAGCAGACCAGCGATGCGTTTGAGCCGGTTTACGAAAAGGTAAAGGCCAAGCTGTTCACAAGAAAGGCAGAAGTTGCTCTCGACAGAGGCAAAAGAGACACAATTGTCAAAGTCGAGGCCCTAAAGGACAAATTACCACGAAAAAGAGACTACCTTGAAGACCTTCTCTACGTACTCAAGGAATTGGACGCACTTCCCGACCGATACAGTCGTTTCATCAGGTCCATTGACTTAAAGGGCCTTGAGGAAAAATTCGAGATGCTGGAAAAGCAATGTCCCCACAATTATCTTGTTGGCATTATTGAGCGGGAAAAGAAAATCGAAGAGGGGAAAGAATCACTAATATTATCAGAGGAGCTTATCTGATCCTATGGACTTCAATTTACCATATGACCGTAATAGCTACGTTCGCTTCTTCAGGAGCCAGTTCCTTCCCGAAGACTTTGAAGACACCAGCGAAGCAATAGCATTAACTTTCAGCCCCCAGTATACTAAGAAAGTCACAAAAATCGGCCAGTCAAACTCTCTGGATTTAAACGTATATGAGATTCAACACACTTCTGAAAATGACCCCCGCGTTTCCCTGTCCAAGGAGTCTTTCAGACTCTTGGCAGAATATGGCCAGAAGCGGGCCTTGGTTCTTTTCACTTCGAAGCCATCTCCAAACTATCGGTTGTCTCTGGTTACTATTGACTTGAAATGGGAAGAGGGAAAAAGGCCGACGCGAGAATACTCTAATCCGAGACGCTATTCGTTTTTTCTTGGTCCTGATGCAAAAATTCACACGCCGGAGCAATACCTGGTTGCTAAAGGACGGGTCAAAGACTTCGATGACCTCAAGAATAGGTTCTCAATCGAAGTGGTAAACAAGGACTTCTACACCAAAATCGCTATTCTCTTCACAAAACTTACGGGTGGAAAAAGGAAGGCTAGGAGCCAAAAATTTGATGAAAAAGGGAGCCTGGTATTCCCTAGCCCAGATGATACGAAGAAGAAGGAGTTTGCCGTCCGCTTGATTGGCCGCCTTGTCTTCTGCTGGTTTCTCAAAAAGAAATACTCAAAACAAGGCGTTCCCCTTTTACCTGAAGAAGTTCTATCTTCAAAAGTCGTAAGAAACTGCAAGGGCTTAGGCGGCTACTATCACAGCATTTTAGAACCTCTCTTTTTTGAGGTTCTAAATACACCAATGGACGAACATAGGAAACAGTATCAAGCGAAGCCTTGGACGCTAATCCCATTTCTCAATGGCGGCCTCTTTACTCCTCATGATGATGATTACTACGGCAATAACGAACAACAAAAGGCACAGTTGCTGAATACACTAAAAGTCCCTAATAAATGGCTCTGCGACCTAATAGAGATATTTGAAACCTACAACTTTACTATCGATGAGAATACACCAATCGACGTGGAGCTATCGATTGAACCAGAGATGCTGGGAAGGATATTTGAGAATTTGCTGGCCGAAATCAACCCTGAAACCGGAGAGACTGCTCGCAAAGCAACGGGTAGCTACTACACACCACGTCCCATCGTCGAATATATGGTCGACGAGAGTCTCAAGCAATATCTGCTTGCTAAAACCAGCGTTTCTGAATCAAAGATAGCTTCACTTCTCAGCTACACAGATGAGGAACCGGGCCTAACAGAGTCCCAAAAGGACGAGGTTCTTGATGCCCTCGATGCTATCAAGATTGTCGACCCGGCGTGCGGCAGTGGCGCTTTTCCTATGGGTATTTTGCAAAAGATACTTCTCATTTTGCGGAAGATAGACCCTGACTCCAAGAAGTGGCTTGAGAAAATACTTGCTAAGATAAATGACCCAATGGTCAGAAGGGAATTTGAAAAGAAACTTGGACGAGAAGCCCTCGAATACGTGCATAAACTTGGCATCATCCGAGACGCCATTTACGGTGCAGATATCCAGCCCATTGCGGTTGAGATCTCTAAGCTGCGGTGTTTTCTTTCACTTATTGTGGATGAGACTGTTGACGATGCACAGCCAAATCGAGGGATTGAACCCTTGCCCAATCTCGAATTCAAATTTGTATGTGCAAACAGCCTCATTGGCTTGGACAGCAGTCGGCTCACAACGCAAAAGGCTATGGAACTTAAAGACAGACTCAAAAAACTACGGGCGGACTATCTGGTTAGCTACGGTAATGAAAAGACACGCGCGGAGAAAGAGTTCAGGCAAATTCAGAGTGCAATGGCAAAACTGAGCCTTGATTGGGGAGAAGGAAGCGTCGAAACCTTGAAGTTAGCAGACTGGAAGCCGTTCGAAGAAAAGCCGTGTGGATGGTTTGATCCTGAGTGGATGTTCGGGGTAAAGGATGGATTCGATATAGTCATAGGAAATCCACCGTATTTGGAGGCAAGAAGTCCTCAGTTCTCTACAGAAATGAAAGAAGGTTTCAAAGAGGCATTCATGCAAAGGTGGCCAGGGAATCCACCACTGCCTAAAGGTTCTGATCTGCTAGTCTATTTCATCGAGCTAAGCGTTTCCATAGTCAATAAAGCAGGCCACACGGTCCTGATAACTCAGAATTCTTGGTTGGATACAGAATACGGCAAGAAACTGCAAAACTTTCTCCTAAGAAATACTGAGGTGAAAGCAATTATAGATAGTGATTATAAGTATTTTGAAAGCAAGAGTGGTCCGAATATAAATACCGTCATACTAATATTTAGGGGGAAGGCTCTTTCACCAGCCGCGGTTGTGCGCTTCATTAGATGCCACGACACTTTCGAACGACAAGCTTTCTCACTCTCTGGTTTACAACAAACTGTCGAGAGCAAGAACCTTGATTGTCATGTTTATCATTACGGAGACAAGAACCTGGAGAGCATTAAATGGGGAATTCTACTTGCCTCGGAGACGTGCGTTTTAGAATTGCTGGACGTGCTCAGAGAGAAAGGCAGACCTTACGACGAAATTGACGAAAACAGCATAGCAATAGGCCAGGGTCTTAATCTCAGCACCGAGTACTTTGTTGACGGCAGTTTGATATCCAAGTTTCGGTTTCTTGAAGAAGCAGCAATACCTATTATGACCAATTTGGATGGAGCACTTTACGATCTGTCGTCTACAGCTAGGTTTCTTGTCAATAGGAATGAGCTGAGTCCTAAGGAAATTGATGTTCTCGCCAAGAATGGCGTCAAGACATTTGACCCCAACTCAACATCAAAGGAGAGACCTATGCTAATATTGCCGCGTGGAGTCTCAAGGCACTTTTGTGCGGTAAACAGTGTGTGTGCTTTTTCGTCGAGCTACGTTGATATTTACAATAATAGCTTCAAGAGGAACGAATCCATAATGTGGAATCTCTGGTTATTTTTCAATTCGTCTATTCTATGGCTTTTAAGAGAAATAAGCGGTCGAAAGAACTTGGGAGGTGGTTTGTTAAAAGCTGAAGCAGTGGATTTAAGAACATTAGCGGTTTATTTTGATTTCAATAAAACTAATGAGATCAAAAAGATTTTTTCAGTTATTCGCAAACGGGAGGTCTTGAAAACACTAGAAGAAGTTGAATCACAAGAACACAAAGAAATTGATAGCCTTGTATTTGACTACCTAAAAATAAAAAGTCATGATAGGGAAAGAATAATTCAGTTTTTGAAGAACACAATCGCAAGTAGAGCAGCAAAATCAAAAACATAAAAATAGAGAGAAATTTTATGCCTCAATTAGATCTTGAGTACACTGTATGCATTCTTCAGCGAGATGTGTTTTCTTTTGCGGCAAAAAGTCATCGACAAGAAAATGGTGATCCTAAACTCATAGTTGACGTGACAGAAACAAATGTTATGTGGACGCTTGCAAATCTAGATCAGGGCGTACCCGAAATTGTAAGTGGCGAGCCTCAAGCAGACAGGATAGATTTTTACTTTCGGCGAGAAATATTACAAACAAGTTTTTCGCAGTTTCCAAATCCAAGAAGTGATATCAACTCCGGTATGAAGCTTCAGTCAACCAGTTCAGCTGGTACCGAACGCCGAGAAGGCAAACGTGTTAGAATTGTTCAACCGATATGTCGTTTTTTCCCAGTTGAATCTGTTAAGCTAATGGTAAACAAAACCCCACCTTTTGAGGCGGTAGCACGAGACGCATATCTCCATTTGGACATCGAGACCGGACCAGCCAAGTATTATGGTAAAGAAATTTTTGAGTTTCATTTTGGCATCCAAGCAGACTATCAGGTTAACTCACTGCAAGGTGTTGGACGGAGCCAGGCTAGACTTACCTTATCTCATGAGCTGTATTCAACAATACTTAATGAACTTTATTGGGCGTTGAGATGAGGAACAATCTACAGACAATGTGTGTATACTAAGCCGAGCTTTGTCTGTACAGTAATAGAATAGTCGGACAGGTGAAACGAATAAAGGGGTTAATCGACGCCCACAGCGGCTGGCCAATAAAATAAGAGTAAAAAATGACAAATGAGCAAGCTTTTAAAGAAGGGAGAAAAGATGAACCTTGCTTTTAAATGTACATATAATGATGCTGATGAGGGAGTCTATGTTGGTTTCAATGGCACCTGTTCCATTGAAAATATAATCCACAATATAAAGAGTGGCAGAGTATGGTGCAGTAATGAGCAGTGCCTATGCAGGCAATTTTATGATAATGCCTTTAAAGGAAATCCACCGGAATTTCCCTGCTACGAAAGTGAGTTGTTTAACAAATGGCGCTTCGGGGGTGGAACATATCACCATGGAAAAAGGGCCGGAAAGCCTATAAGAATCCACAAGGTAGAATCCGGGAAAATTGCTGTACTTACAACACTTTTTCCAGGCGCTAATGAAAAAGACCGAAAGATAATCGGCCTTTTCAAAATTGGGAGAGTGGAACAGAACGATGAGCAAACTTCGGTGTGCGCTGATAGAGATCATCGTATACGTCTTCCCTTAGAAGAAGCAAAGCAATTGTATTTCTGGGATTATTATTCTGTGAGCGGAGAAAAACCAAGATGGGGTACACATCTTTTCAGATACTTAAACGATGAGGCTATCGCTAGCATTCTGACAGATCTTAAAAGCACCATTAGAGATGAAAACGGCAGAATGATCATAAAAGACCTTCTTGAGAAGGATTTTGCAAGTTTTGATATTCCGCCCACACCACCTGGTATGCTAAGGCAGAAGCAAGCCAGGACAGAAAAGATTTCCAGAATCAGGAAGTATGGTTCAGGAGGCGAAGGTGAAGAACACAAACGTTTGAAAGAATGGATAGCAAAACATCCTGAAAAAATCGGAATTATGAATGTCAGGAATACCACCATTGAACATGTTTTCTGCTGCGGTGATACCGTAGACATTCTGTTTGAATTAGACGATGGCTCTGACATCGTAGTCGAGATTGAAACAATTGATCCCTTGCCTGGTTGCCATCAAGCCATCAAGTATAGAGCTTTAAGGTGTGCTCAGCGAGGAATACCTTTAAGTTCTGAGAAGGTTATTGCCTATTTGGTTGCTTGGGATATTCCTGATGCAGTTGCGGCATTCTGTCAGAAGTACGATATTAGACAGATGAGTACAAAAATTGACAGCTAATCCCAGTATGGTCTCAAAGCTTTGGTTAAATGCCAAAATTCGGAGGGAAAGAAGGAGAATTCAATATGGCTAAAAAGCAGAAAAAGAAAATAAAAAAGGCCACTTCAACAGGAGCGAAGAAAAAAGTCAGCAAAACTACCAAGGCTAAAACTAAAACCAAGAAGGCAAAAAAGATTACCAAACAAGACGCTAAACGGGAGCTGAAAAAGAGCAAGAAAATCGCAGAAGAATATGCATCAGATAAGAACAAAACGGCACATTTGTTAGATGAAGCAATTAAAAAATCCCGCAGGAACAAGGGATTATTGGCAAAATGCTGGGATGATCTGATGACTCTAATCCGTCTGGTCCGTGCATATATCAAGGGTGAATATAGAGATGTGCCCTGGGAAACAATCGTCTGGGCAATAGCAGCGATTCTTTACTTTGTTAATCCTTTTGACCTAATACCTGATTTTATTCCTGGAATAGGATACCTAGATGATGCAGTAGTCATTGCTTTAGCAGTAGCCTCTGTACGAAATGATGTGGATAACTTCAGAGAATGGGAAAGATCTGCAAGAAGAAAGAAGGTATAAGAGAATTGGCTCTAACTCAGAAACATCTTTTTAATGTCCTTATGGGAAGGAAGTCTGGATAAAGCCCACGGCGGCTGGCCAATAAAATAGAAAAATAAATGTCAGATTTTGATACATACGTTCAAGAGCAGCAGATTAATTGGCGTTTAAGGCATATTGATTGTCGGGATCAAGGTGAACAGAATGGCAAGAAAAGACCTTGGATTTTGCCAAAGGACCTTTGGGAAGAGGGATTATGGCCCGGTATTCGCAGCGGTTCCCCGCACTCTTTGCCGGACTATCTTAAGAAAAACGATATTGAGAAGCACGATGGCGTCCACAACCTAAAAAGCTCTTGGGTTTTATGCGCCAATCTTTACTTTCCTTTTCAGCGTGACCTTTGCACACTTGGCGGCTTCTTGAAGCGAGTCTCTCCGCTTATTGAATCCGTTGACAGTATAGAACTGGAGTATGAGGAAGAACCGCCTTTAGACCCCGCCACTTTATTGGGTGAGCCAGCTGGCGGGAAAAGGGGCAAGAACCAGACTTCACCCGATGTTGCATTTATAGTAAACGGGGGCAAGGG
>Ga0209976_10001753_pt1 | contig 12640 bp, 11 predicted proteins | sample SumtaG_FD_182806 | JGI IMG/M metagenome (GOLD analysis project Ga0209976, IMG submission 182806) | Deep subsurface microbial communities from Indian Ocean to uncover new lineages of life (NeLLi) - Sumatra_00157 metaG (SPAdes) (version 2) | ecosystem: Environmental > Aquatic > Marine > Oceanic >...
GACCTGGACCACTCAGCCCTGGCGCTGTTGGTGGAGCAGCTCGGGGGAGTGGAGATTGATACGCAGTAAGCGATAGTAAGCGATCAGCAACTGGCCGGATCAGCTGACAGATTGATATGCTGCAATTATGCCGTATGATGTAAGTTAGACGGTAAATTCGACTCGTTATAGGAGGACATTTGGATGAGCCGGAAATTGACCGCAATTATTGAGGCCGAGGGTAACGGATACGTTGCTCTGTGTCCGGAACTGGATATTGCCAGCCAGGGAAACAGTGTTGAAGAAGCGCGGGAAAATCTTCAGGAAGCGTTAGAGCTCTTTTTTGAGACGGCCTCTACTGAAGAGATCGCCCAGCGGCTTCACGGGGAAGTCTATGTAACCCAGGTTGAGGTGGCGGTTGGTTAAACTGCGCATCCTTTCAGGCCGGGAAGTTTGCGCTATCCTGGCGGCCGGACACGGTTTTATAGAAGTACGCAAACGAGGCAGCCATATCGTCATGCAGAAGAAGCGATCCGGTAGTACGGTTACCGTTCCCGTACCTGATCATAAAGAAATCCGCATTAGCACTCTACAATCCATCATCCGGCAATCTGGAATACCTCGGAGTGAATTTGAATCATGAACACAAGCCCCTGACAAGTCCCTGCCGCTGCTGGCGGAGCAGTTGGGGGATGGAGATTAAAGATTAATGAGCCGGGGTGAAATAGCCGTAATATTATTCTAAAAGGAAATTCACATGAGGTTATATAAATCGCTAAAAATTGTGATCGGCTTGGTATTGCTAATGATGGTGGTTGTGGTATGCCAGAAAGTTGTCCGGCAGACAACACCCCAGGGTGATCTTGCTACATCACCAGAAAGATTAGCCATGATAGCCGCCAGTCTCACGCCAGAAGGTTGGGAGATTTATGATAAGGTAATGCAGTTCGGGGCGGAAAATCTCTACGAACAAATCGATGGCCGGGCGGAGTTCTACTTTGCCTACGATGTGATCGGGCTGACTTTCGCAAGTTTCGATAAAAGCAATGACAACAGTCTTTCCATTAACTTGTCAATTTATGATATGGGTACACCAACTAACGCCTTTGGCGTATTCTCTGGAGAACGATCAATAGGGGCACCGCGAATCGAACTAGGTCGAGATGCTTATCGCTCAGGAGCGAACTATTATATCTGGAAGGGTCAATATTATATTCAGGTTATTGCTTTAGATACTTTGGATATATTAAAACAAGTTGGCCTGGATATGGCCGGAAAACTAAATAGCGTTCTTCAGGATTCCGGCGAGCCTGTTTGGGGACTGAACGCACTGCCCCAGGTAGACCGGGTGCCCGAGTCTGCGCAGTATTTTTTAGTCAACGCGATGGGTCTCGATTTCATGCGAAATACGTACATGGCCCAGTATGCCAAAGGCGATGTTGTTGTTACGACCTTTTTATCCCAAAGAGAATCCCGGGAAATTGCCGGGGCAACTGTGGCAAAGTACATCGAGTATGCAAACAAATATGGCGAAGGGGTGAAAAGCCTGATCGTAGACGGCGTGGAATTGGTATCCTGTGACATGAATGGGAGTTATGATGTCGTATTTCAGAAGGGCAATCTTGTGGGCGGCGTGTCAATGGTCGAGGAGCAAAGCCTGGCCATCCGGGCGGCAATCGACCTGTGGAGGCAACTCCCCTATGAATAAGTCGAAGGTTGAACGATGAGAGCCATTTGTTATAGCCTCACAATGGCAGACTTGTGATAATTTCTTTTAATTGAAACCATAATATGGAGGTATCGTGATGAATAAAGAGGATGATCGCTGTTCCATGGAACGAGGAAAGTTTATCAAGCTTTTAGCAGCGGCGGCGGCAGTCAGTGAACCAGCTTTATTGGCAGCGGCTGGTTTTGGGACAAAAGCACAGACCAAGCCTGATAAGCTGATTCACCGAAATGAACAGCCGACCATGACCTACCGGAAACTTGGCCGGACGAATTTTATGTCCAGCCGATTGGTATTCGGTTGTGGGGCTGCTTTATCAGGTGGTAGAAACGTTCGGCTGCTGGACCGTACCTTTGATGTGGGAATAAACCATTACGATGTTGGTTATGATGATTATTATAAGGGGAGTGAACGCAGCCTGGCCCCTTTTATGAAGGCACACCGAGAGAAAATTTGGGTCGCATCTAAAGCGCCCCTTTCAGTCAGGGTCAAGCCAGAGGAGTCGATTACACTGGAACAAGCTAAGACTGCCGCAAAGTATTGGACGAAACAACTTAACTCAAGCTTAATAAATCTTCAGACCGAATATGTCGATGCATACTATCTGATGGGTGTCGACAATCCATCTTTAATAAACAGTGAAGAGATTTACAGGGCGTTTCTCGATGCGAAGGCCGCTGGCAAAGTCGGCCACTGGGGGGTAAGTACTCATAAGAACGCCCAGAAGATACTGGAGGCAATGATCGAAACGGGCTGGTATGATTTGGCTATGATAGGGATTACACCGGCTGGATGGTACGACTGGACCACGAAGGAACTTGCGGAAGGCACGCCCCCGCTGGTCGATCTCCAGCCGCTGCTTAAACGGGCCCGAGAAGCCGGGATCGGACTGATAGGAATGAAAACAGTCAGGTATCTGGCGCCTATGACGTCACTGGGCAAGGGTGACCCGGCTGCGTTCGATAAGGTCTACGACGAGGATCTCAAGGCATCGCCTCTCAACCAGTTTCAGCGGGCATACGCCTATGTCCTCGAGCATGGACTGGACGTTGTGAATGCTGATATGCAGAACTTTAAACACCTTGAAGAAAACATCATCGCGGCGGCGACTTCTCATACCTACTTCGGTTGATGTTTCATTTGAACATGCTGAGTTAGCCCGAAATAAATAGATCGACACTGAGGTATCGTGATGAATAAAAAAGATGATCGCTGTTCCATGGAACGGGGAAAGTTTATCAAGCTTTTAGCAGTAGCGGCAGTCTGTGAACCAGTTTTATTGTCGGCGGCTGGTTTTAAGACAAAAGCACAAACCAAGCCTGATAAGCTGATTCACCGCAATGAACAGCCTTCGATGACCTACCGTAAGCTTGGCCGGACGAATTTCATGTCCAGCCGATTGGTCTTCGGCTGTGCCGGTGTTTTATTCGGAGGTCAAAACGTTCGGCTGTTAGACCGTGCATTCGAAGCGGGAATCAACCATTACGATTCGGGTTCTGATATTAATTATAAGGGGACTGAACGCAGTCTGGCCCCCTTTCTAAAGGCACACTGGGGGAAAATTTGGATTGCCTCGAAAGCGAACCTATCATCCGTGAGGATTAGCCCGGAAGACCCGATTACCATAGCCCAAGCCAGAACAGCCGCTGAGTTTTGGACCAGACAGCTTAATGCGAGCCTGAAGAATCTCCAGACCGAGTATGTAGATGCATACTATATTGCGAATGTTGAAAATATGGCATTAGTAAGCAGTGATGAGATTTACAAGGCGTTTCTCGATGCGAAAGCAGCTGGTAAGGTCGGCCATTGGGGATTAACCACTCATAATAACGCCAAAAAGATACTGGAGGCTGCGATCGAAACGGGCTGGTATGATTCAGCGATGGTAGGTATTACACCGGCTGGATGGTACGACATGGGGCTGAAAGCCCTTCCGGAAGGCACGCCCCCACTTGTCGATCTCCAATCCGTGCTTAGCCAGGCGCGAAACGCCGGGATCGGACTGATAGGAATGAAAACAGTCAGGTATCTGGCGCCTATGACGTCACCAGGCAAGGGCAACCCGTCTGCATTCGACAGGATCTACGACGAGAGTTTTATAAAATCACCGCTTAGTCCGTTTCAGCGTTCCATCGCCTATGTCCTCGAGCATGGATTGGACGTCGTGATTGGTGATATGCAGAACTTTAAGCACCTTGAAGAAAATATCATCGCGGCGGCGACTTCTCATACCTACTTCGGTTGATGTTTCATTTGAACATGCTGAGTTAGCCCTAAATAGATAGATCGACTCTGAGGTATCGTAATGAATAATAAAGATGATCGCTCTTCCATGGAACGGGGACAGTTTATCAGGCTTTTAGCAGCGGCTTCAGTCAGTGGAACGGCTTTATTGTCGGCGGCTGGCTATAAGACAACAGCACAGACCGAGCCTGATGAGCTGATTCACCGCAATGAACAGCCTTCGATGACCTACCGTAAGCTTGGCCGGACGAATTTTATGTCCAGCCGATTGGTCTTCGGTTGTGGGGCTGCTTTAGCAGGCGGGAAAGCCGTTAGGCTGCTGGACCGCACTTTCGAAGTGGGAATAAACCATTACGATGTAGGTTATGATGACTATTATAAGGGGAGTGAACGCAGCCTGGCCCCTTTTATGAAGGCACACCGGGAGCAAATTTGGGTCGCATCTAAAGCGCCCCTTTTCGTCAGGATCAAGCCAGGGGAATCGATTACGCTGGAACAAGCCAGGAGTACCGCAAGGAATTGGACGAGACAACTTAACTCGAGCCTGATGAATCTTCAGACCGAGTATGTCGATGCGTACTATCTGATGGCAGTTGAAAATCCGGCATTAATAGGCAATGAAGAGATTTACCAGGCGTTTCTCGATGCGAAGGCGGCCGGCAAAGTCGGTCACTGGGGAGTAAGTACTCATAAGAACGCCCCAAAGATACTGGAGGCAATGATCGAAACGGGCTGGTATGATTTGGCGATGATAGGTATTACACCGGCTGGATGGTACGACTGGACCACGAAGGAACTTGCGGCAGGCACGCCCCCGCTGGTCGATCTCCAGCCGCTGCTTAAACGGGCCCGAGAAGCCGGGATCGGACTGATAGGAATGAAAACCGTCAGGTATCTGGCGCCTATGACGTCACTGGGCAAGGGTGACCCCTCTGCGTTCGATAAGGTCTATGGCGAGAATCTCAAGGCAGCGCCTCTCAACCAGTTTCAGCGTGCATATGCCTATGTCCTCGAGCATGGACTGGACGTTGTGAATGCTGATATGCAAAACTTTAAACATCTTGAAGAAAACATCATCGCGGCGGCGACTTCTCATACCTACTTCGGTTGATGTTTCAATGGGACCTGCGATAATACCTGTCATCGTCCGGTAGGTTTTATCTGATGACCAACCGGCAAGGCAAAAGGATCAGGAAGGAACATGTCATCGACTTCTATATATCGCACTCCTGAAGGCGAAGCTGAAATTCATGCCATATACGATCGGCAACTGGCACGGCTGAACCTGCCGCATGAAAGCCGCATGGTGAACACCCGCTTTGGCGCGACACATGTACTGGTGCTGGGGCCAGAAGCTGCACCGCCAGTGGTGATGTTACAAGGCGGCAACACGACCAGCCCGCTAACGCTCGGTTGGCTAAAGCCGCTGATAGAGCAGTTCCGGGTCTACGCCCCTGACACCATTGGTCATCCCGGCAAGAGCGCGCCGGTACGGCTCTCGCATCGGGATAACAGTTATGGGGAATGGTTAGTGGACGTGCTGGATGCGCTCGATCTGGAACAGCCACCACTCTTGGGGGGCTCCTATGGCGCGGGGATTCTGCTGCGCGCTGCGGTTGTGGCACAGGAACGTATCAGCAAGGCAGTGTTGTTCATACCATCCGGTCTTGTGTCTATTCCAGCCCGCACTATGCTGCACTTGCTTTGGTGGTTGGGGCTCTATCGTCTTCGTCCATCGCCAGCGCGCTTGAAGCGTCTCTTGTCGCCGATGTTCAAAGATGAGCCGATTGATGATGAAGTGATTGAGATTACAGAGGCCGTTTTCCGCCTGGTGCGCATCGAGCCGGGAATGCCCCGCAATGTGAGACGCGAAGAGTTGCTGAACTTCAAAGCGCCTGTTTTGGTCATTGCGGCGGAGAGGGATGGTCTGTTTCCGGCCGACGCGGTGGTCAGGCGCTCGCGCGAAGTGTTTCCCAACCTGGTGGCGGCGGAAGTGATCCCGGGGGCTACCCACTACCTGTCAGCGCGCCATCACGCTTACCTGAACGAGCGCTGCATGCGTTTCCTGCAAGAGACCAGCTGATAACCGGAATACATGGCTCCGGCCGCATAGCCTTTCACGGGAGCGGATGTGGCTGAGCGCACCGTTCATAGCACATTAGCCCAGCCGTTCACGGCTGGGAGATTAAATGTTCAAAATGGGGAAAGGAGGGCGTTTACGCCCTTTAAAGAAATAATAAGGCTCTGAATGGTCTGGTAGAGATCCTTGACCTCCCCGCCCGCCTCCTTTCCTTTACGGCTGTTCAAAGACGGACTGGACTGTTAGACCATCACTCTTTGCACCGAGGCTCTTGTACCTCAGTTTTATTGCTGTTGACCCAAAATCTACTACAACTTGTTAATCACAAACTATTGTATTTAATCCTGCAATGTGTTACACTTGTACCTATTATTACTTTACACTGTTAATATATGCCCACTTCTTAGGAAAATGAAATGAGCCGGTTAATTAGAGGACTAAAGTCCCTTGCACGCGAGTTGGTCAAGCCTGATTCATATGCCAAGGGACAGGACTTTGAGGAATATGTCCGTAAATGGATATTTCAAAAAGATAAATACGAAGTTGTTCATAGGACACACGACTACTCTGATAACAAGGAAGATTATATTGAGGACAGTCTCAATCCGGATTTTTGTTTTAGGGACAAATCCAATAAAAAGGAATTTTACGTTGAAGCGAAGTTCAGGTCATCATACTGGAAGGATGCAATCGAATGGACTTATTCTGATCAATTTAAACGCTATAACGATGCTGATCAAAAGCGCCCTGTGATCATCATAATTGGTGTTGGTGGATCGCCCAAGATGCCTGAAGATATCTTCATTTTTCCAGTGAAAGCGGTTAAGTACACAAAGCTGTTCCGCTCTACCCTTCGCCCTTTTGATCATCAGCCAGATTCAGCACTGTATCCCCGGGACTTGTGGAACATGCTTAAGTAATACATGCCTTCAGATCACTTATCCACCTTCCACCCCATTCTCGGCCATTAACAATCAATGCCCCTGCTTCGGACTACCATTCCATCCAAATAAAAGTAGGTGACCTTACATGTTGAAGCGAATTCAAGACCTAAAAGCAATTGGAGCTTTTCTTAATGACAGTCCGGGAGGAGTTCAGTTCAAGCCCCTGACATTTATTTATGGGGACAACTGCCTCGGCAAATCTACCCTTTGCGATATTTTTCGATCTCTCAATGAAAATTCTCCCGAGTACCTTACTTCCCGCATTAGTGTGCCTAATCCAAGTAACTACCAACAGCGTGTGCAGCTAGCATTCTTGATGCCCGGTGATACCAACGAATCACCCTTCGTTTTCGATGGGATTCAATGGAATCCAAGATTACCACAAGGATCACGGCTCTTGGTTTTCGATACGGATTTTATTCATCGCAATCTTTTTACAGGTACCGTCATTGAGCGAAGAAACCAAGAAAACCTAACCAGATTCATTTTCGGCGAGACGGGAACCGCCTTGGCCGAAAGAATCAGTAAGTTGAACTCACACCTAAGAAGTGTTAATGCTGATATCCAAGAGCATCAGAGAGTTATCTTCGCTGATATATCGGACTTAAATTCATTTATCGCGCTACAGGTTGAGGAGAACCAAGAAGAATTTCAGTCCCAACAAGGTTCGCTCTCAACTCATATTGCACAGAAAAGAGAACTTCTTAGTGATCTTGGAAGAGCAACAGACCGAACCGAACCGCGCATGATTAGGGTTCCAGAAGAGTTTGAGGCATTTGTTCTAACTGTCAATGACATTCTGCGTAGAACCTACGAGCGAGCGCACTTAGATGCGGCTCATATTGTTTCCGAACACATTCAGCATAAAACGGCTTCTCTCCATAGTACAGAACAGTGGCTTAGCCATGGATTAGACCACTTGCACAACGAAGATTGTCCTTTCTGCGGCCAAATACTCCTAGAAGAGGCCCAGGGTCTAATCTATGCGTATCGAGACCATTTTGACGTTGCATTCCGCAGATTTGTCACTGAAATAACTGACGCACTGCAGCAATTCCCAAGTCAATTGGAATCATTCCGTCATTCGGAGATTAAGCATCAAGTCATACAGAATTCACTTGCAATCACCGAGTATCCAGAACTCACCAACGATCCAAGTTTCGCACCATATATTGTACAACATAATGCAGTAGGCCGTGATTTAATTACCTCCTGGGAATCTTGGCAAACCCATCTTAAAAATACTAATCAGACTCTTTCGGATCGTATCATGGCTAAACAAACGGCATTGCATATCGCAACGGACGAGTGGGATTGTAGTGAAGCAATATCTGGATATGCTGATCTGGTCGAGAAGACAAATTCATATAATGACATTCTAACTCAGATCCACACACAAATATCTTCATTCAAAGATAGTCTCAAAGCCAAGGTACTAAGAGAGGAAATCGCGGCATTGGAACGCCAACATGCTGACCTTATACTAAAACAGAGGCGGCAACAATTATCTTCGGCTTGCACGCGCTATTCACAACTACTCGAAGATAAAGTTAATACTACCAGTGAAATAGCAAGATTCCGAAACGAGCTAGACCAAGAGCAAACACAATTCATTGATAATTACTTTGATAAGATTGATTATCTGTTCTCTCGCTTAGGAAGCAGTGGCTTTAGCATCTCAAAGGTCCGGTCACGAAGGGGTAATATGCCGGTAATTACGATTACCGCTTCATACTCTGGTGTTCCCATCGCACCCGAGAGATTATCAGCGTTCTTTAGCGAATCAGATCGAAGGGCACTTGCATTCTCGATCTTCTGGGCAAAAGCCGACCTTATGACCGAGGGTGAAAAGCATTCGTCGACTCTTATTCTTGACGACCCTGTAACAAGTTTCGACGACGGAAGAATCGACCGCGCTATTAGACTTATTGAAAGTGCGCGTGAACCTTTCAGACAATTGATCGTGGTGTCACACTACCCTCGATTCCTGAAAGTATTTTTCAAAAGGGCTCACAACGAAACACGGGATATCCAAGTGGCCAGAATCTATAAGGATATAGATTCTTCAAAACTGGAAACTGCTTCCATTCTGACCTTTACGGAGTCTGAACATCATAAACAACTAAGACGAATCTTAGGCTTTATTGATCGCGAACACCGTGAAGATGTTAGCGGAGACACCAGGATTTATCTTGAAGAGGAAGTCAATTATCGCTACAAACAACAGATTCTTTTAAATAACCTTGAGTCCATAAGCTTCGGGGAATTAGTTCTTAGACTTCGAGACCTGGATGTGATTAGTGATGATAATTATCGACAACTCGATAGTTTCAGACTATCTTTGAATCCAATGCACCACACGTGGGTTGAAGGTAGCCACGAAGATAAGGTCGCACTCGTCAGTGACGTCGTACAATTCATATACGATGAGCTATAGTTGAATATTAATACTATGAGCCTCAAATAATTGCACTGTTTCCCCATTCTTGTGCTGCTCTCTCACCTTTGCATGTGTCCATTTCCCTTCATACTATCGCCGTTCATCAATTCTACAATTCCCATCTGCACTCGCTAGCTCTTATTCTTCCCTGTTCCATGCCCCTCAATTATCTTTCGGATTAAATATCCGAGTATCTCTTCAAATGTCTCTATTTCTTGTCCCTTTTATTTGGTTTCTCGTCGGGAGAGCGTTGGACTGGACCCCGTCAAAGGCGGGGGATGGCGGGAGGCTGGCGACCTCACCAACTCGCCGTAGGGGCTCGCCTGTAGGGCTACGGCTCGAGGGCTACCTGTCCAAAGTGCAGCGAGTACGCCGAGGCCTGCCATTTTTCCCCGGTCCCAAGCCTCTAGCCTCTAGCCTCAAGCCTCACGAATATCGCGCACTAGGCGCACCCCGCGAAAGACAAACCGACCCCGCTGCCTTATATTCCGGCGCTATGAAGATGCCGCCGCCATATCGCCCCGCTGCCTCTGCCCGTAAGGGTTCCTGGTCCCTGCTTCGTTGGCCTGAGGACGCTGCTCAGGGTCATATCTGCGTTTTGCACTTTGCATTTTTCATTTTTCATTTTTTCTCCGGCCTCTCGTCGGGAAAAAACTTAAAAGCGTCCGGATATGTCCGGTTCTGTCCAGTTCTACGCCGGCCCCTGCTCCCTATGCGTCTAAATCCCCGGGTACCACTTCTCCGCGTTCGTCCGGTAGACCTTCTCCAGCGCTTTCGCCGGCAGGTCCAGCCCCTGCACCGGGTGTTCAACGCGGGGGATGGTCATGACCGAATCGGTAGCGAGCCAGGTCCAGTCCCGCTCCCAGACCTCGTGGCACCGCCGGGCGGAAGCCTCCGGATCGTCCTCCTCGTTGATGCCCAGGTCGGTGGCGTATAGCAGGCGGTCCTGGTAATTGATGAAGAAGTCGCGCACCGCGTCCCGGTCCTGGTTCTGCAGGTCATCGATCCGGGCAGCCAGGTCAACGGCCGCGTTGGGAAAGCGGTCCAGGAAACTGCCCAGCTCGGCCACGCTCCATTCGATGCTCGCCAGGTGGCAGCCCACATAGCGCAGGTCGGGATGCTTCTCCAGCATGCGGCTGACGGCCTCGATATGGTCCTCGTAGGCGGGATATTCGGGGTGCAGGTACATGTGGTATTCCGGGTGCTGGCTGAAATAGTTGCGGTTGCTGGTAGCCACCATCTCCTCCAGCGGCAGCCAGCAGTCGCGGGGCTCGCCGATGTGGCCGGTCAGGGTCTTGTCCTGGGCTTCGATAAAGTCGATGATGAGATCGAACTTCGGATCATCGATCATCACGAAAGCGCCGTTCCGGTCCTGGAACACCATGCCAATGTTCTTCCACACCTTTACCCCGATGGCACCGTTTTCGAACTCCTGTTTCAGGTAGGCGATGGTATTTTCCTGCCAGTCGGGATCGTCCCAGCCTTCTATGGGGAACGCAGTGAGGTAAGCAAACTGCCCGGGGCAGTGCTGCAGCTGCTGGTCGCTGAATTTCCACTGACGGAGAAGATCATCGGAATCGCCGTGGTCCACCATGGGAGAAATTACCCTGAAGTTATCGTCGGCGGCCTGGGCCAGAGCCTCAGGCCCACTGTGGCGAACATGGAAATGGGCGTCGATCTTTTGCAGGGAGGCAAAGTCCGGCTGCTTCTCGGCGCACCCCATAAAAGTGAGGGCTGCTAAACAGGTGAGGGTGAATTTGAAAGCGTGCTGACGGCGCATCTTCTGTCCTTTCGGTTTCGTTTGCCGGTTTTATAAACCGGTTACGTGACTATAGAATAATGGCAGCTGCATATTACAGTATTTTCCCAATAGATTCAACTAATGGCGAAATGGGTGCCCGTGTTTGCTTGTCGGCTTGTGACAACAAATAGCCGGGGGCCGGGGGAAGGGGGCCGGGTTTTAATCTTTTTCCTGCCGTCCCTCCCATCTTCGCCCTAAACTAAGCTATCTGAAATAGGATTACTTGACACTAGCAAAGAGTTTGAACCATGACAAATAACTCCCCTACACTTGATGTAACCCCCCGTTCCGTTCCTACGCGCACCATTATCCGCTGGCTGGTGCGGGAGACAATGGGTGTGATCATGGTGGGCGTGGTGCTGTTCCTGGCTGCGGGCACCACCGACTGGCCAATGGGGTGGGCGTTGGTAGGCGTCTACCTGGTATGGGTATGCGCCAACGCGCTGGTCCTGATCCCCCGCAACCCGCAGCTCATCGCCGAGCGCCTCGGGCCGAGAAAGGGCGCCAAGACCTGGGATACGGCCATTATGACTGTGGTGGGGCTGGCCACCATCGGCCGGCTGGTGGTGGCCGGGCTCGATATGCGCTTCGGTTGGACGGCGGGGATTACGTTCCCCATCCAGGTGATCGCCCTGGTGGTAGCAGTGCTGGGCTATGCGTTCGGGGTATGGGCCCTTGCTGTGAATGCTTTCTTTTCGCAGATCGTCCGCATCCAGGATGAGCGCGGCCACACCGTCGTGACTGACGGGCCGTACCGCTTCGTGCGCCATCCGGGGTACGTGGGGGTCATCCTGTTCGATCTGGCCGTGCCGGTTATGCTGGGCTCATTGTGGGCCCTGACTTTCGGGGGGCTGGTCGTGGTGCTGATCTTCATCCGCACCGCCCTGGAGGACCGGACACTGCAGGCGGAGCTGGAGGGGTATCCTGACTATGCCCGGCGGGTACGTTACCGGCTGGTGCCGGCGGTTTGGTAGCTGTGGATTGATCTGAATTCCCTACCAATCCCGCCCATTTCCGCCCTAGCTTCTCCCACTTGAAGACGGCCATCTGGAGGTCGTCACAGTGATGGGTTGTATGCAACAATCAGATCAGCGATAGCCCTTTTATGTCCTCCTCCGATCTTCTGATCTTACTGGAGCTGGATGACTTCGTCGTCATCGACTTCGAGACCACCGGGCTGGACGCCGACACCTGCAAGCTCATCGAGCTGGCCGCCGTCCGGTTCCGGGATGGCCAGCCGGTTGAGGAGTTTCAGCAGCTCATCAATCCCGGGGAGCCCATCCCCACCGAGATCGTGGAGCTAACCAGCATCACCGACGACATGGTGGCCGGCGAGCCCACTATCGAGGAAGTGGGGCGGGAGTTCCTGGAGTTCATCGGGGAACGGCCCCTCGTGGCCCACAACATCCGCTTCGACCTGGCTTTC
>Ga0209976_10001754_pt1 | contig 12640 bp, 7 predicted proteins | sample SumtaG_FD_182806 | JGI IMG/M metagenome (GOLD analysis project Ga0209976, IMG submission 182806) | Deep subsurface microbial communities from Indian Ocean to uncover new lineages of life (NeLLi) - Sumatra_00157 metaG (SPAdes) (version 2) | ecosystem: Environmental > Aquatic > Marine > Oceanic >...
TGTGATCCCATTGTACATAACCTCCCTTCCATTGAATTCAAATCCCGCTTGTACCAATTGCTCTTGAAGTTTTGTTATATCTGTCCATTCAAATGCTGTTGCATCTCCCAACTTTCCTGTTGTACATGCGATCTTTCCGCTAATACCTTCGAAAAGTTGTCCTAAGGTCATTCTTGAAGGCATAGCATGCGGATTTACGATAATATCTGGAATGACTCCAGAGGAAGTAAATGGCATGTCAGCTTGATCAACAACTAGACCCAATACTCCTTTTTGACCGTGTCGAGAGGAAAATTTATCTCCTAATTCTGGAATTCTTAAATCTCTTACTTTAATTTTAACTAATTTATTACCATCGACAGTTTCTGATATAATCACTGTATCAACAATTCCTTTTTCATTATGACGCATATTTTTTGAAGTTTCACGCCGGTTCGGTTGCATTAATTCAAATTCTTCATAAGATTTGATAAATCTAGGCGGAGAAGTTCTTCCTATTAATACATCTCCCCCGTTTACTTGCGTTTCTGGCTCAATTATACCATCTACTTCAGATAGTAGTCTATAAGATTCAGCAGATTTGAATCCCCTAACTCCTCGCTCAGGTATTTCAAATTTATCCACCTCTCCTCCGGGATATTTTCTTTCCTCTGCGTCATAAGTTCTAAAGAAATGACTACGCGCAAGACCTCTTTCAATCGAGGCTTTATTTATAATAATTGCATCTTCGATGTTGAATCCTTCAAAACTCATCATCCCAATAATAAAATTCTGTCCCGCTGGTCTTTTATTTATCCCAATTATTTCCATAGGACTTGTTTTTACTAAAGCTTGTTGAGGATAATGAAGTGTATGCCCCCGAGTATCAAGTCTTAAATGCATATTTGCAGCAAATAAACCTAATGCTTGTTTAACCATCCCTGCTTCATAGGTATTCCTAGGTGATTGATTATGTTCGGGGAATGGAATTATTGATGCACAAATCCCCAGAATTGCAGCAGGGGATGTTTCTAAATGGGTATGCTCTGCTGTAATATCTTCTTCAAACATTGCTATATATGCATTTTCTTCTTCCTCAGCATCTAAATATTCAATAACACCTTTATTGATTAAATCTGACCAAATAAATTTACTTTGCTTTAACTTCTCAATATCTTCTTTGGTGACTAAAATACCTTTATTCTTTAAAATAAATAATGGTCTAGTTGCTCTTCCAGCGTCACAGTTGATTTGTATTTCTTTCGAATCATGATAGTATCCAATGTTGACGTGCTGTCCAATTTCTCCCTTTCTACGTTTTTCTCTGAGTTGATTAATAAATGGATTATGTTGTTGGTGGACACCAACTAATTTTCCATTTAAAAAGACTTTAACCTTATCTCCTTTAATGTTTTTTACTTCATTTATAGGTATTACTCCTAAGTCGATTAAGATATTCTCAATTATTTTTTCGTCAGTTCCTACTGAAATTATCGACGCTAACCCAAGATTCTTAACTAACCCACAATTTGGACCCTCAGGAGTCTCAGCAGGACAAATTTTCCCCCATTGTGTAGGGTGTAAATCTCTAGCTTCAAAATGTGGTTGACTTCGGCTTAATGGCGATATAACTCTTCTTAAATGGCTTAATGTTCCAACATGATTCGTTCTATTTAGAAGCTGGCTTACACCAGCTTTTCCCCCTACCCAATTACCAGTGGCTAATGCATGTCGAATTCTTTCGGTTATTACATCCGCTCTAACAGCAGTTTTTATGTTCGGTGCTCTTCCTCGAACTGCAGTTCTTTCCAATTGATACTTAATATCTTTTACAAGGTTTAAAAAAGCAACTCTAAACAATGAAGTAAATAATTCACCAGCTAATTTTAATCGTTTATTAGCATAATGATCTTTATCATCTGATTCTCTAAATCCCAAGGCAAGTTCCATTACTTTTTGTGCCATTTGTCCTAAATAATACGCTTTTTTAATTCGGTCCTCTTCATCATTACCTATATGAGGTAAGAGGTATCTATCTAAAACTTGAAGCGCTCTTCGAATACGATAATCTTTTGTTTGTCCTATAGCTACTCTCTTTCCAATATAATCAAGTGCATTTTGTTGAGATTTTTCAGGATCCTTTAAAACTTGAATCTCAGAAGCAACATCGATTACTGGGATTAATTCTTTCTGAATTTCATCATTTTCAGATATAGCTTCAAATATTTCTCTATCAGAATGTAACCCTAAAGCCCTCATCAGAATAGCTAAAGGAATTTTTCCTGGAACTGAAGGAAAGGAAACTCTTAAATTTCCATCTTTTTTTCTCTCAATAGTAACTGGGGCTCTAAAACCGCTTCTAGTTGAGAAAACTTTTGCTTGATGTGTTGCACTTGAACTTCTACTTGCTTCTTCTGCTAATATTCTATTAGGTGCAAGATCCTCTTGTGTAACTAAAACACGCTCAGTACCATTAATTATAAAATATCCTCCTGGATCGAGGGGGTCTTCACCTCGATTTATTAACTCTTGTTCAGATAATTTCTCTAAAGGACATCTACAGCTTTTTAGCATTATAGGAATTTTTCCAATATAGATATCAAGAGTTTCTTCAGATTCCTCTCTCTGTGTTCGTTCATCTATAGTAATTGGGGTCATTTCCAAAATAATATCAGCAGCATAACTTAATTCCCTAATTCTAGCCTCAATGGGAGTAATCTCCATTGTAGCACCATCAGCTTCTCTTACTTTTGGGACACCAACCTTTATTTTGCCAAATTTAATTTTAAATCCAGGTATGTCAGGAACAACTTCTCCGGATTCATCAACAATTATTTGCATTTCATATTCAATAAAATTATTATAGGAATCCAAATGTTGACGAACTAAGCCCTTTTCATCAAATAAACTTTTTAAAATAATCCACTTATTTTCATTAGATAATTTTTCAGAACTCAAAATCATTAAACCTTACTTAATTTAATTATAAAATGTAAAGAATTTGAAATTAAACTTTTTCCTTTTTAACATAACGATAATAATTTACCTTTTTAACAGTTGTTTGGGAATCCCTGATTATTTTAATAATATCTCCTTCTTTTGCTCCTATAGCGATTGCGACCGGATCTTTTTCAAATACCTGTGGTAAATCATTTTCGCCTATCTTAAATTTATCTAGTAGTTGTTGTGATTCATTTTTAGTTAATAGAATATGTTTAGGTACGTATTTATGGAGTAAAACATCTATTTGTTTCTTCTTTGTCAAGGAAAAATCCTCTATTTTTGCAAATTATAAATTATGAAATCATTCTTTTCTAAAATATTTTATCATTCTCCTTTACTAATTTTGATTGAAGGATAAATAAAATCTTTTAATTTTAAAAACATTTAAAAACCCAATAGCCACTCCTTTTACATATAATTTCAATTTTTTCATCAGGAAAAGTATCTTTCAGATAATTTAGAATGAACAATGCACCCATTTTCTTCTTTATCACAAATTGGAGTACTCCATTAAGCTCTAAGTAGCTTGGAATATGAGAAATGAGTTCTAAAAAACTTTTTCTTCCTTGCCGTAAGGGAGGATTAATATATATTCCATCGAACTTCAGTTTTGTATTTTTAATAGGTTCAAAATAATTTCCAGAAAATGTTTTTGTTTTTCCTATTCTATTTGATAAGTTTATTTTAATATTTTCTTTAGTACACCATATTGCTCGTTTGTTAATATCGACTAAATAAACAGTACTTTGAGGTGAATTATAAGCTAGAACAATTCCTATGGGACCATACCCACATCCTAAATCTAATAAATTTGTTGATCCTTCTGGAATAATCATATGCTCAATAAAAACCTTAGTGCCTAAATCTATCTTTTTAAATGAGAAAACTCCGGTAATCGTTTTAAATATAAAAAGATGTCTTCTAAGACTTTCGGATATAGTATAAATTTTTACATTTACATCGGGTGATCTACTATAGTAATGGTTTTTATTATGCTTCATAACAAAAAACAAATTTTCTATATTACGCTTTTTTTATCATCCCAACGGGGATATATTCCTCTTTCCATAAAGATCTTATTTGTTTTTATTAAAATTCCAGATTTTGCTTTATAAATATGCATCGCATCCTTCAAAGCAGTACCAAAACCAATTAATTCTTTTTTTAGTGTCATTAACGCTACAATTGTGTTTTTCTTTATCCTGGCGTCAATATAACACACTCCAGCAGAAGCTAAATCTGCTCCGTGACATAAAGCATCTACTGCTGTATCCCTAACATAGATTTTCGGAACATGGGAAACCATCTTCTCCATAGGCTGTATTATTTTTCTTAAATAATAATCATCTCCTTCAATTTGGTAAAGGGAATAGGAATCCTTTAGATTTTGAAGTGTTATCAAATTCTCCTCTTTAAAATTCCCAACTCTGGTTCTCCTTAGTTCTAACATATGAGCTCCAGAACAAAGACTTTCTCCAATATCAAAACAAAGTTTTCTAATATACGTCCCTGATTCACAACCTACACGAAACAACACATGATTATTATTAACTTCTATAACTTCACTGTAATAAATTTCCCTAATTCTTAGCTTTCTTACAACCGAAGATATCAATGGGGGTCTTTGATAAATCCTTCCTGTAAATAACTTGAATATTTTTTCAATTTTTTTCTTTTCTTCGGGTTTATGTAAATACAACACACCAATATATTCTTTCCCTGCACTTAAAAGTGCTGATAATACTCTAGTTGCTTTTCCAAGAGCACATGGTAAAATACCAGTAACCTTTGGATCCAACGTACCTCCATGACCAGAATTTGAAATCCCTAAAATTTTTCTTACCCATGAAACTACTTCATGGCTAGTAGGACCACTTGGTTTATCTAAATTTATAACTCCATACTGAAGAAGAGAATCAATGCTTCTGTTTTCTGGCTTACATCCATATTTTGGGTTAGTGTCATCTTGAGATTTAACTAAGAGTTGCTCAGATTCGTCAGATGGCAATTGAGGTGTGGAATTTTCCATATAAGATAGTACAGATTGATTAATTATGTATTTATAAATTTAAAGATCTCATAAACTTTTCTTAAAACACTATTCAAATGAAAAAAATTGTTTTTTATTTGTTGAAAAATAACGAACTATAGAGGAAACATACGAAAATTATAGATTATGTATTAATAATATTGAATTTATTACTTTGGGATAAATAGATTAAAGAATAGAGTTCTCGGATCTTGAAAACGATTTATTTACATTTAGATGGCGAAAGGTAAAAAAATAATGAAAAAATGTGGATGATATGTGGATAAAATGAACGGGCTATAGGGGAATTGAACCCCTGACCTTTCTTTTTAAGGAAGAAATTACCTTAAATGTCAGGTTAAAAGCCTGCTGCGCTACCTGCCTGCGCCAATAGCCCATAAAATAATATATTTTTAAACCAATCTGAAATGCATGGAAATAAATCAATTATGATATAAAAATTTTACTCAATCGAGATTATCTTCTTCTATTTTTATAATTTTTACACATGTATTCTGAAAATTAATCTAATTTACTGAAATGCTCAAACCCATGCCCATATAATTCACTAACTTTTCCATCTTTTAATAAAAATATACCTTTATCTGAGATTACCTGTCCAATTTTAATAATATTACCTCCTTTAGCTCGAATTAATTTTCGGGCTGTAATATAATCTTCCGGATCCATAACAAATAAATGAATGAATTCCTCACCTCCATTGATGACAACCTCTTCTAAAGAAATGTTAAATTTATTTGCATATTGAAATGCTTCTGAATCGATTAATTCTTCATTAAAAAAGATTTTAAATCCCCGATTTGGATTTGATAACATTAAATCTAGCAAAGATTTTGAAAGACCATCTGAAGAATCTATTCCTGAAACTGAAAACTTTTTTTCAGATAATAAAAATGCCTCTATTCCAGAAATTTCTGGTTCTAATACACTTTTAATTGATCTTTTGTACTGTTTAAAATCTTCAATATTATCTTTTTTATTAAGCAGAATGTCAAAACCTACTCCTGTCAACCCAAATTTGTTATTGGCAATTAAAATGTCTCCGGGTTTAATCCCTTTTCTATATATAATCTCCGATGGTTTTTTAAAGCCAAAAACAGTCGGATTTATGATTAATTCTTTTGTTTCATTAATATCTCCGCCGATATAATCAAGATTAAATTTCATACAACAATCTATAATCCCTGTTATTAGCTCAATGAAATTAGCCTTTCTCAACAATTTTGGCAATCCTAAAGAAATAATTATCGCCTTTGGCTTAACACCCTTAACAATTAAATCACTTAGATTCATTATCACCGATTTTCTTCCAATTTGATAAGTACTCATCTGTGGGGGGGCATCCGTAGAAGAAACTAACATATCTGAATTTAAAACAATATAATGCTCCAAACTTTCTTCTTTGAGATTATAAAAAAAAGAGTCATCATTTAACAAAACTTTACCAGTTTTTTTTAAAATTAATTCTTCAATTAGTTTTATTAGCTTAGTTTCACCAATATTTCCAATCTGAGGATTACTATTCATTAAATAAAATTTAAAATTTTGTGATAATTATAGTTTATGAATTAATTTGTTTAATGAAAAATATTTTGCCTCTGTGGCTTAGTGGTATTAGAGAAAATTATAGCCTTTCTTTGCCAAAAGCAGTAGATTCGTAATCTGCGCATCGGGGGTTCGATTTGTAATTGGAATTTCCCCATTTCAAGAAAATCCCCCCAGAGGCTCTATTCATATTTCTTGAGTAACGACGTAACGCTTTATCATTTGTAAAGCTAGCATATTAAAAGCATCATTTACATTTTCTCCAGTCTTAGCCGAAGCTTCAAAATATGATAAATTCAACTTTTTAGCAAGGTTTTCTCCCTCTTCCGTAGTTACCTGTCGATCTTCCACTAAATCAATTTTATTTCCAATTAAGATTAAAGATATACTTTTAGATGCACTCTTTATCTCATTAAACCATTTTTCAACACTATCAAAAGTCTTTTTCCGAGTAACATCAAAAACTAAGATTCCTGCCTCTGCGTTGGCTACATACGTTTGTCTTACACGCTGAAATTGTGCCTGGCCTGCTAAATCCCATATAACGAATCGAACTTTTGATGCCAAACCTTCAAAATCGCATACTTTTTTCATAATAGAAGTACCAATAGTTGATTTATAATCAGTTTGAAATGAATCTTCTACAAAGCGATGCACCATACTTGTTTTTCCAACCCCACCGTCACCTCCCAAAATTAATTTATACGCGTATTCCCCGGATTGGATTTTGATTAACTGAATTTTGTCTACTTTTCTTTCAATTATTTGACCAGTATCACTATCAATTAGCTTTGGAATTACAGGACTGACAGTTCTTCCATCAAAAATACGAGCAATCTTCTCTGCGGCCAAATATGCATAGGGGAAGACTGGATCAACCATTGCTATTGCCTTTAATACCGTAACAAAAATCGCTTCAGGACCTGCTTCACAAAATATAAACCTATGATCTTCAGTATCAAATGTTCCTGTTCCAAAAGAACCTGAACTAAATTCTTCTGTTATTCTAGTTAAAACAGGCTCGACTAAAGCACTAACACCAGCAATAACATCTTCTTCTACTTCTGTCTCTGAAGAGCCTTTTAGGGCTGACATGACCAAACCTTCTCTGTTTACAATTAAAGCAGCAATTAAATTTTCTCCAATCTCTTGTTTATACCAATCAAGTAATGCTTCCAATTTTTTTCGATCAACAGGCATGAACTTGAAAACCTTCAAAGTTTGTTTTTAATTACAATATAAAAATATAAAATCTATTATTTTTTATAATAAGATTCTCTTAAAAATTTATAGAAAACGATAAATTCTAAAAAACTATTTCAATATCAATTTAACAATTTTAATAAAAAAATTTTCGAATTAATATTTTATTACATATAAGAATTTTAAAATTTAAAAAGAAGTTAAATTAATAGCAGGAGTTGCCAAGATTCTAGTAGAAATTATCTAGAATGGGAACATGGTCTACGGCGCTAGATTATGAAGCCAAAGAGCTTCTATGGTGTGACTGAGGTTCTAGTGACAAAGGTCTTCTTCGATGGTCTTACCACGAGGGCCGAATCGTGGGTTCGAATCCCACCTCCTGCATCATTTGTCAACTTATTTTGATTTAGTAAGATATCATAACATAATTTTAGAAAATAGTAATTTAAAATAGGTTTAAATCTCTATAATCATTAAAAAAAAAAGAGATAATTTGCTGTGATTCTAATTTCAGATTTAAATCTATATAATGACTCAAACACGATTGAGCATGTAAAAGTTTTAGGGTTTAATAGAACTGCTTCATCCACAGGAGAAACAGAGCTTTAAATTATATAGAAAGTGCATTGATGAAAGGTAACATTAAACCAGAAGTTGAACATTTTAATTGGACTGGTCCTATGAGGATTTTAATGAGGACAAGTTATGTACTTATTTTTACATATTTAATCATTTTTAGGTTATTCTTATTAGTAATTTCCTATTTCATGATTAAAACTCTTTTTGAAAAAACAAGGAGGATATCTTTTGTAAAAAAAGAAGAATCAAAAAATATATATACAAAAATAGAGGCTACTGATCAAGCTCCAAATCGCCCATTGGTTATAATCACGGCTCATTATGATTCAATTTCGGCAAATATTCCCTATCGAATACAAGTTATAATATTCCTAGCTTATAGACTTATTGTTTTATTTTATGGTCTTATTGTTTTAGTCTTTTCAGTGATATTTTTTCTTGATTATTTAAACATCATTCCTCTTTCAAATTTTAATATTATACTAATAACTTTTACTTCGATTACGGGTGTTCTTTTTTCGATCCCAATTCTTTATTTAGTTTTCATTGAGAAACCATCAACGGGGTCAATAGATAATGCTAGTGGAGTTTCAATATTAATAGAATTAGCTAAATTGTTTAAATAAACACCTCTTAATAATATGGATTTTCTAATTATATGGACAGGAGCTGAAGAGTGGGGTTTAAAAGGCTCCAATAAGTTTTGTTCCACTCATTTTAAAAATTTAAGCCAAACTTACGATTTAGATAGATCCTATTATATTAATATTGATATGGTTGGAACTTATATAGGCCTGATAAATAAAACAGGTTTAATAAGAAAAAAATTGAATACTAATTTTAATGATATCTTGGTTGCAACAGCAAATCAGTTAAATATTCCGATCGAAAAATTCAATAAGATTATCAAACCAAAGAGTGATTATAAAGTTTTTAAAAAGTATGCCAGAAGAACGAGAAAAAAGTTAGAAATTAGTTGTTTTCATTCAGATAAGGATTCAAAATACATACATTCGTTAAAGGATACTCCTGATAAATGTTCAGCTGAAATTTTAAATGGTTGTTTAAATATCTGTATTCAAGCTTTAAGAAGTATAGATTCAAGAATGGAAAGAATTTAGAAGAAATCAGAAAGCTTATGTTGCTTTATTCTGGGATTATTTGTTAAACTTTCAACATATTCTTCTATTAATTCCATGCGTTGTCTTATATAATTATCCAAATTAAAATCTTTGACAAGTTTTAATGCCCGAGGAATATATTTTTCTATACCACCACGATTTACCGTAAGAATAATATTATTTCCACATTTAGGACATTTTCCACTATTTGATATTGGAGGACGTCTAAATTTTGTATTACATTTAACACATCGAAAACCCTGCATACTGAACTTCCTTAGGTTCCCTAATATATCAGGATTAAAATGGGTTGATAATAGTTTTTCAGCTACTTGCTTTTCTTTTACAGGCTGAATAAGTTTAGCGAGATGTAATTGGGCTTCAATTTTATCATCAATACTCTCATATAATTTGTAAGCTGTAGTGATAGGCCCCTCGTTAATATTATCAGTTGGAATATTATAACCAAAATGCTCATATTGGTCAGATGTTCCTAAACGGTTTTTAACAAGTTCCATAATCTTTTCTATGTCAGAAGGTGATGAATACCGTTCAGTTGCTTTATAAAATTCTAATGGATATCGAAATAATGTATCTATATTATGGGCTTCACCATCAATTTCATTGGGATCAATTTTTGTACCGATTACTAAAGTGGCATCCATTCTACCACCTATTCTACTGGGAAGATAATGTCTAGAAAAATTTAATAATGGATCTAAAAGTAACATAATTCCATCTTCATCACCATCACAATTCCGTCTTTTTGAAGCATGCCAGTAAGGGTGTGCATATATGGATCTAGCAGGAGTAAAGCCAATAATCCTACCAATTATTCCGGCACTAGTATGAGGAGCTAAGCCTACCACTAAATGGCCAACAAGTTCTTCCTTAGTCGAGATATAATAAAATCGATCTAATTTATAAAATAACTCTAATTCGTCATCTAAAAAATTCGCAACTTTTATAAAATAATCAGCACCATCGTTAGAAAGAACAATATCTTGAACTTTTAACTCTAATATTTGATCCTCATTTACAAGAGAATCCTCATTGATATCTTCAGTATAACCGAGTTCTCTTAGTCTTTTTATAGGAGTGCTGATCTCCTTAGGTTTAAAATGAGTTAACGGTATATCTGTTGCATCATATCTAATTTCAGCAGTTTTATATACTAACACATTATTTTTAGCTCTTAAAATTCCTTTTTCAATAGGTTCTGGAATTTTATATTCATTTGTTAATCCGATTATACCTTTTATTTTCTTTGGTAATTGGAGATTCAATGATTTTAAAACTGAATTAATATGTTGCTTAATATTAAATTTTGCTTCAGCAGACTTTCTCAGTAATCCTTGGCATTTTGGACATCGTTCTTCAAAAGGTTGATATAAAATATTACACCTTGGGCATATTTTCTGAATTTTAGTTGTAGATCCACAAAAATTACACTTATTGAAGATAGTTACTCTTTTACATTTAGTACATACTTTTCTACATACGTCAATTTTGATTTTGCCGTTTTCTACCACATTATCTTTTCCACTAAATTCTACTGACTTTCTTCCTTTTCGTTTAAATTCCTTTTCACTTTGTTTTTCTAATTGGTGTTCCATTGCTTTTTCTATTAACCTTGAATTTCCAACTACATCACTTAAAGGAAATAGCGCATGGATTCCCTTCATACTTTTTCTTTCTGACTTTTCCGGGCGCCCCATACGTGAACCCATAAAATAAGGGGCCTTATTTTTGATTTTAATAGAACTTAATTTATAAAAATAATTAAAAACATCATTTTCTGCTTCAAAGGTTATTGAATTTTTATTTTCTAACTTAAAAATTGTTCTATAAATAATACTCTTCTCTTTACTAAATATAATCTTTTTATCCTCGATTTTATGGACCACAAATGCCTTCTCCAAAATTTTTTTAATTCCTTTTTCATTCAGTAAAATAATTCTTCCTTCAGCTTCAGAGTAGTTTTTAATAAAAAAATTTCTTAGCAGATCCAACTCTTCTATTGTAATGTTACCCCAATAATCTAAATATGCAGGATGCAGAGGAATTTTAAACTTTTTAGAAAGTATTAAAGCCTCTTCAGCCGAGGGGATATTCTTAAAAGGATTTTTAATATAACTTTCTATTTTTTCATCCGTAATATCCATTCTCTTAATAGAATGTTCTAATTCCAAAGCCCACCATTCTTCTACATATCCAGAAGGTACTAATTTATGGTTATTTTCAGCGAATTCACCAAAACCAAAAAGTATATCACCAATAAATAAAATTTTTTCTATTCTATTAAAGACTTGTTTTGCCTTCTTAATGCTTGATACTTTTATCACATCACCATTTTTCAATTTCACAATTGGAGGTTCGATATAATTAACTGGACAGATGCTTGTGCTTTTACCCGGGCGTTCAATTCTTAGCTGTGTTCCAATTGCAACAAATTCATCTAAAGTAACCATTGTTGCTGGGTGCAAACCTCCTGCTGCTAAACCAGTATTTCGAGATCTCCCATATCTTATTCTATGACCTCCCACCTCAGACGGATGGCTGAATACAGGACGTCCAGCAATGACATCTGCTACATACTTAGAATTAGGGGGGATTTTAATCTCCCGTTTTTGTTGATTAATTTCTTTTTTTTCTTTCTTACTCTGTTTCTGACTAATTTTTTTCAATTCTACTAGCCAATCCCACCCTTCTATTTTCATGGCCTTGGCAATCTTAAGTAATTTTGGTGCTTTTAGAAGAATTCCATCATTTAAAACGAGACAAGCTCCTCCTCTTATCTTGTTTGTTTCGATCCGTGGTAGATCTCTAAAAGCTGAAACTTCTTCACTTTCTGTGGGATCTCCATTAATTTCAACAGGTAAATGCTTTACAGCAAATCTAATTTCCTGGTTTGAAGAAGGATATTGTAAATGAACTAATCTGTCATATAATTTTACTTCTTCAACATATCTACCAGTTTCTCCTTCAGTAGCTTCATATTTTGGGATATTCGAGTTTTTTCTTACATAATCTGCAATCAACACACAAAGTGCTGCAGTAGTTCCTCCTGCTGCTCTAATTGGTCCTGCAAAATATAGAGATAAATATTTTTTTCCTGATTGGTCTTCTTTGATTAGAATTTTAGATATCCCCTCAAGAG
>Ga0209976_10001756_pt1 | contig 12637 bp, 10 predicted proteins | sample SumtaG_FD_182806 | JGI IMG/M metagenome (GOLD analysis project Ga0209976, IMG submission 182806) | Deep subsurface microbial communities from Indian Ocean to uncover new lineages of life (NeLLi) - Sumatra_00157 metaG (SPAdes) (version 2) | ecosystem: Environmental > Aquatic > Marine > Oceanic >...
TAGGCTCGGACGATAGCTCTTCGCCATGCACCTCTGCCGTTTTGGATGCCTGATCCAAACTGAGCGCCCATTGGGACGGCTCCTGCTTCAAGATCTCACCGAGGTTCGCAGCGTACTGAAAGCGCGATGGGGCGCGCGCAGTGTCGGAGGCCTGCGCGGACGGGGCGACCATCAGCGCATCATCACAGCCAAGGCAGCCGTGCGGTTCGGTCCAGATGGCAAACCCGAGCCCGCCCACTAACAGGATCGCCAGGAAACCAGCGAAGCCTGCGCGCGGGCGTGAAAGCATTGGTGCGGTGCGAGGGGTGCTTGATGGGGCATGACGCACCCGGCGGAGGCCATCTCTGCCGCGCGCTCGTTGCGATAGCGCCTGCTCTGGCAGCGCTGCGAAATCGTTCAGCAGCGTCACAAATCCATCGATCGATGTGCCGTCAGAATCGACACGTTGCTTGTTGGCGCCCATGGCGCGACTCCAGTGTTTGCGCTTCGCCCCTGCGGAAGCAACCAGGGGACAAATTGCGCTCCAAATTCACTGTGTTACGCGGGAACGAGTGCAAGCCGGTGTGAAATAAGTAGCGCACTGCGCTGAAACGAAAAACAAATCAGCTTGGCTATATTTGAAAAGTTACCAGCTTTGGGTGAATTTTCTACGAATATTCTAGACAATTTGGGCCACTAGCTGAACGCTATGCTTACATATACGACAACAGTTAGGCACTATAGTGCATAGAAATGCTGATGATGCCTCGCGCCAACAATTTGGCGTTGTGCCACGACAGAAATCCCGGAAGGTGAAGTGCTTTCCGGGCTAATCGATCTTGGGCATTTCACTGATTGAGCGGTTGCGTTACGGTATCTTCCGATAGGCATAATGGCCTTTGAGACCTTTGCCGATGCGTCGGAACGTTGTGTCTCCGCTATTCGAAGCCTTACTCGATCATATCAAGTCATCACGGATGGCTGACTCTTCGTGCCGGATTGATCCCCGACCACGATCGCCAACGTTGATCAACCCCTCATCCAGGTCGGTTGCGGGTCAGGTCATCGAGACGCGCCCAAGCTCGAAGGCACGGACCATCCGTCAAAGACTTACGAATTGTCGGAGCAGGCACCTGCCGAGATTGTCCCTCAGGACCTCGCGCGACGTGGCTCAGGCTGGCCGGGCGGCATCATTTTCGTAGACCTCCCTTGGCGATATTGCACAACCCTGCGTCCGTGTATGCGGCGTGTCAATCGCCAGCCGCCGCACCTCCAGCGTTGCGTCCATTCAATTGTGGAAACAACGGACGCCATGCTCTCGTACTCATCGCGCTTAGAAATCCCGAAATGAAAAGACGGCCCGGGATTTGTCCCGGACCGCCAATTTTCCCTCGGCTAGGCCGTCCGTCTGTTAGACGGAGTAGTAAAGATCGAACTCGATCGGATGCGGCGCCATCTCGACGGCGACGTTTTCCTCCATGCGCAGTTCGATATAGGCGTCGATCACGTCGTCGCTCATAACCCCGCCCATCTTCAAGAACGCGCGATCCTTATCGAGGTTTTCGAGCGCTTCGCGCAGGCTCCCGCAAACCGTCGGGATATTCGACAACTCGGCCGGGGGCAGGTCGTAGAGGTTCTTGTCTACCGCTTCGCCCGGGTTGATTTTGTTGGTGATGCCGTCAAGCCCCGCCATTAACATAGCCGTGAAAGCGAGATAGGGGTTCGCCGCCGGATCGGGGAAGCGAACCTCCACGCGCTTGGCCTTTGGGTCCGTCGCGTGCGGAATGCGGCAGGCGGCGGATCGATTGCGGACGGAGTAGGCCAGCAGCACGGGCGCCTCGTAGCCCGGGACCAAGCGCTTGTAAGAATTGGTCGTCGGGTTGGTGAAGGCGTTGATGGACTTGGCGTGCTTCAGGATGCCGCCAATGTAATAGAGGCACTCGTCCGATAGATCCGCGTACTTGTTGCCCGCGAAGACCGGCGTATCACCTCGCCAGATCGACTGGTGCACGTGCATGCCCGAGCCGTTGTCGCCGAAGACAGGCTTCGGCATGAAGCAGGCTGTCTTGCCGTAGGCTTGGGCCACCATGTGCACGACGTATTTGTAGACCTGCAAATGGTCGCCCATGTGCACCATCGGGCCGAACTTGATGCCGAGTTCATGCTGCGCGGCACCGACTTCGTGGTGGTGCTTCTCGACCGTGACGCCCATTTCGGTCATCACCGACAGCATCTCGGAACGAATGTCCTGGCAGCTGTCGACGGGGGGCACTGGAAAGTAGCCGCCCTTGGTGCGCGGCCGGTGTCCCAGGTTACCCATCTCGTATTCGGTGCCCATGTTTGAGGGCAGCTCGGATGAGTCGATCCTGAATCCCATATTGTAGGGACTGGTGTTGAAGCGAACATCGTCGAAGATGAAGAACTCAGCTTCCGGACCGAAGAACACATTGTCGCCTACACCGACCGACTGCATGTAGGCTTCGGCCTTCCTCGCGATACTGCGCGGATCGCGCTCGTAGGCTTGGCCCGTCGTCGGTTCGCGCACGTCGCAGAAGATTGCGAGTGTTGTTTGCGCGAAGAAGGGATCGAGATGCGCGGATTGGGGATCCGGCACCAACAGCATGTCGGAGGCTTCGATCCCCTTCCAGCCGGCGATCGACGACCCATCAAAGGCGAAGCCGTCGGCAAAAGTCCCTTCGTCGATGCAACCAACGTCCGCCGTCACGTGCTGCATCTTGCCCTTGGTATCCGTAAACCGCAGGTCGACGAACTTGACGTCCTTGTCCTTGATCAACTTCAGGACATCGCTAGTGTTCTTCATGAGACTCCCCTGTTACTCGGTTTCCCCTGCTTCGCGTGCGCCCCGTTGAGGAGCGCGCACGACTCTGCATTGTTTCCGGTTGCACCTAGATCGCATTCGCGCCGGTTTCGCCCGTACGAATTCGGATTGCGTCGTCCACCGCTGAGATGAAAATCTTACCGTCGCCGATGCGGCCGGTCTTTGCGGCCTTTTGGATAGCCTCGACAGCCTTATCGAGCATTTCGTCCTCTAGCACCACCTCGATCTTGACCTTGGGTAGAAAATCCACGACGTACTCGGCGCCGCGATAAAGTTCCGTATGCCCCTTCTGGCGTCCGAAACCTTTGGCCTCGAGAACCGTAATACCCTGCAGTCCGATTTCTTGCAGCGCTTCCTTCACTTCGTCCAGTTTGAAAGGCTTGATGATTGCCTCGATCTTCTTCATGTACCCTTGTTCCTCCTGTTTTCTATCGTTTGTTCGAGGGCGTCTGACCGGACGGCGTGAGGGTTAGCACGGCCCATGCCAACGGCGGAGGCAAATAATTCTCACGGAAATACAATGGCTTGCTGGCGACGCTCGTCCGTGGTGCCCCATTCGCAGTCTGTGACTTGCCCGAACATAAGGCATTTTGCCCGATGAATGGGCAATTTCCCAATGAGATGAAGGTAGAGTGAGGGTCATTGCCACCGAAGCTTGGCGGCGCCCACAGTTGTGCCAGTTTTTGTTGGCGGCAGAACTAGGAGAGAGAGGACGTGTCCGGAGCGGAGTTGCTGACAACCGCGCAAATGGGTCGCGCTGACCGTCTAGCGGTCGAGGCTGGCGTTGAGAGCCTATTTCTAATGGAAAACGCTGGCCGTGCGGTTGCAAACGAAACGCGGCGGCTCGCTGGGAGCGGCGCGCGTGTCACCATCCTTTGCGGTCCAGGTAACAATGGCGGCGATGGGTTTGTGGCGGCCCGCAATCTCCGCGAAGGCGGTATCGAGGCGCGTGTTGGGGTCCTTGTCCCGGTCAATGCTCTTAAAGGAGACGCTGCGGTGATGGCGCAGCGATGGAAGGGACCGGCAGAGCCGCTGTCTGCCCATATGCTGGACGAAGCCGATCTTATCGTCGACGCACTCTTTGGCGCTGGGCTGGCGCGTCCCCTTGATGGTGAAGCGGCGGCAGCGGTTGAGGCCATGAACGCGACCGGCAAACCGATCGTTTCGGTCGATGTGCCAAGCGGTCTCGATGGTACGACGGGGACCTTCGCGGGGCCGGTCGTTCATGCGCGCCGGACGGTAACCTTCTTCAGGCGCAAGCCCGGACATCTCCTGCTGCCCGGGAAGCAGCTATGTGGTCCGGTTACGGTGGCCGACATTGGCATCCCCGAAAACGTATTGAGCGCAATCGCGCCGCAGATATGGGCGAACCATTTTTCGATTTGGCTGGCACAATTCCATTGGCCGAGTATCGACGCCAACAAATACGATCGCGGGCATGCGGTTGCGGTGTCGGGCCCTGCAGACGGCACAGGTGCGGCGCGCATGGGTGCACGTGGAGCGCTGCGTGCGGGTGCAGGTCTGGTGACGGTTGCGAGCCCCATTGACGCATTGGCAACGAATGCTGCGCACTTGACGGCCATCATGCTTAAGCCCTTCCAGGACCCGGGCGGGCTTGCAGAGATTCTGGCCGATCAGCGCAAGAATGCGGTTCTGATCGGTCCGGCTGTAGGCATAGGGGAGGAAACGCGGCAGCTAGCCCATGTGGTATTGACGTCTGGTGCGGCCGCGGTTCTCGATGCGGACGTGATTACGTCGTTTGCCTCAGACAGCGATGCTCTCTGGGCGGTAATTGCGGGGCACAAAAGCCGGCCTGTTGTGTTGACGCCGCATGAAGGCGAGTTCGACCGGCTGTTCCCCGACCTTATGGATGGCTCCAAACTTGAGCGTGCACGAGCAGCGGCCAAGAGGAGCGGTGCGATTGTTCTGCTAAAGGGCGCCGACACGGTCATCGCGGCCCCCGATGGTCGTGCTGCGATAAACGAGAATGCCACGCCCTGGCTGGCCACCGCCGGTGCCGGCGATGTCTTGGGCGGCATCATCACTGGGCTCTTGGCGCAAAGGATGCCGGTTTTCGAGGCGGCATGTGCTGGTGTCTGGCTGCATGGCGAGGCGGCAGACGCGGTCGGTCCAGGTCTCATTGCTGAGGACTTACCCGAGCAGTTGCCGCCGATTTTGACCCGGCTCCATCACGCCGCGCGCCGCGAGGAAAACATCAAATCATGCAAATCCTAAAGGACCTGTTGCACTGAAACCATCATCGTTGCGGGGTCACAATCAGTGCATATTGCTTTATGCTGGATTCGAAACGCATCATTTACCGCCTTGAGTGCGCTTAGCTGATGCGCAAGAGAGGAGCGATGGTCCCAAGGATCGCCATAACGGCTCTGCTTTTGATTGTCCCGCTGTCGGGTGCCGTCGGCGCCGGCTCGGCGAGCAGCGCGCAGTTGGCCGCGAGCGCACTCGTGCGCGGCGATACGTCTCAGGCCGTGGTCAGCTACACCGAGGCCTTGAACGATGCCAGCCTTACGAATGACCGTCGTGCCACGATCCTGAATGATCGCGCTGTCGCTTATGCTCGGCTTGGACAGACCAAGCTCGCCATAGACGACTTCAACCGGGCGGTGAAGCTCTTTCCGGAGTACGCCGCCATTTACAACAATCGCGGCAGCTTGTTGTTGGCGCTAGGCATTCCAAACGAAGCCGTCAAAGATTTCAACCGCGCGATCGCGCTGGCGCCAGGATATGCAGCCGCGTTTAGCAACCGTGGCGGGGCGTACGCGAAGTTGGGTGACAATAATCAGGCCGTCAAGGACTTCACCCGCGCTATCAAGCTCATGCCGCAATCGGCGGCACCGCTTTCGGGACGAGGGCAGGTGCATCTGGCTGTAGGCCGGCCCCATGCCGCCATTCGCGACTTCACGCGCGCGGTGAACGCGGATGCGCGTTTTGCGGCAGCCTACCGCAACCGTGCGCAAGCGAAGCTCGATATCGGCCAGCATCAGGATGCGATCGAGGATTTATCACGCGCTATCGCTTTCGATGTCGGCAACGCTGAGCTCTATCTTTTGCGCGGGCAAGCTTACCTGGCGATGGACAATGTGGCGTCGTCGCTGAAGGACTTTTCGCGCGCCGTTGAACTCGATCCGGGCAAGGCCGGCAACTATGCGGCGCGTGGGCTGGCAAACGGGTTTCTTGGTAAGTTCGAAAAATCGTTCGCTGATCTCAATCGTGCAATTGAGCTTGATCCACGTTCAGGCGTTGCCTTCGCTTACCGGGCGGTTGTCTACAAACAGAGTGGGCAAGCCGACGTCGGGCTGAGGGACGCGGAGACCGCGGTGAAGCTCGATCCGAAAAGTGCAGAAACACTTTGGGCCAGAGGCGAGATTGCAGAAGCACAGGGACGAATCGAGGATGCGATCGCAGACTACAAGCGGGTAATCGCGGCCAAGCCGAGCCTCACGCTCGCGGTCAATGGGCTGAAGCGGCTGGGCGCGGATCTTGGTGACGAAGAGGACCGCGTGATCGAGGGCCTGGGCATAAAGGATTGGAAAGTTGTTGCGCGCGGGTCCCGATACTACGCCGTGAGCAAACGGTACCGGCGCCTACGCGTCCCATTGGAGATGGCCGGTGAAGGGCAGCCGCGGCTGCTCGAATGGGAAATAAGACGGCGTCCTCTTTCGGGCGTCGGGACGCTGCGCTTCAGTGCCGGCGTCGTGGCGGGTCCCAAGGGTCCCGAAAAGGTTGAGCAGGTAGCGATCCTCGATCTTCACAAAAACAAAGTGATCGCGATCGAGCCGCATCGTCAGGGCCAAAGAGTTTCAACATGGACTTGGCAGCACGATCGCGTTGTGGTGGCGAGTGTCGACGGGGCAACCGACGAGTTCGTTCTGCGCACCGTTCGGACAAGGGACCGGCGCCGCAATTCGGGCCCGTTTGGATTTGGCAGTCCGTGGGGTGGACCCTGGGCGCAGTACGACGCGCCGCCGGAGTATTCTCGGCCCAAGCGCCGTCGCAGAAAGCCCAAGACGTTGTTCCAGCTCTTATTCCAATAATTTGACGTTGCGAGTTCCTGAGCGATCCATTCGGCGGTATGGGTTCGCTTGTCGGGATACGGCGGCCAAGAGCGGTGCGCCAGAGTTCGCCGCACTTTCTGCTCCAGACATTCACAAGCCCTGGATGCTATCAGCCGAGGCTCTCAAAGCGGCAAGTCACAAGTTGAGAAAAAGTTATTGCGGCCTGATTGTCGATCATCTGCAAGCGCGGACACGGGCGCTAGACGCATCTATGAGTTTGCGGCGCAACACACAGCATTGAGGATACAAGTGTGTCATTTGCATTTTGCGGGCAACACAACTTGCGCTTTGGTCGAAGGTCGGTTGTGAGCACCTCGTAATTCGTTGAACTAAAACAGCACCGGCGTTAAGCTTTCGTCAGACGTCGTACTTGTATGGTAGGGCCACAGATTGGGACCACAGCTGGGGTGGAGACTAAAACCTATGGGCTTCTTTCGTGTATTGTGTGCGGCGATTGTCGCCGGTTTTTTCGTAACATCAGCAGTTGCAGAGTCACCGATAGTACTAGCTGCAACTGATTCATCTGCTCCAGTGTTGCAACCCTCGGTGCCCGAGTTGGATTTGCAATCGACCGACGTGTCGGTTATCGCGACCATCGACGAAGAGGCTGTTGAGCTGAAGGGCCACCAGGCGGCTGACGCCACACTCATGGCGGCAGTTGAGATGGGGACGGCTGAGGAAGTGGCGCAGGCTGCGCCCCTTGATCCGCCCGAACCGACGTTGTTTGCAGACATCGATTTGACGACTCAAAGACTGACGCTGACCGACAAGGCGGGTGTTCTTCACAAGTGGAAGATCTCGTCGGCAGGCGGCGGGTACATCACTCCGGTGGGGATTTACAAGCCCCAGTGGACCTCGCGTATGCACTATTCGAAGCAGTACTATAACTCGCCGATGCCCTATTCGGTGTTCTTCCACAAGGGCTACGCCGTGCACGGGACGAATGCGGTGGGGCGGCTTGGCCGTCCGGCATCGCACGGGTGCGTGCGGTTGCGGACTTCGAATGCGAAGAAATTCTATAACCTCGTGAACAAGCATGGGAAGGGGCTGACGAAGGTCACGGTTCGCGGCACGCCGCCACCTTCGCCAAGGGTGCGCGACCACCGGCCGCGCCGCCGCTATCAGGCTCCGGCCTACTATCAGCCCTTCGGGTTCTGGTCTTACCAGCCGCCGCGCAGGCGCCGCTATCGTCGCCGTCGCTATAGTAACGGTTATTAATCGTAGCGAGTGATCACGGCACCGCCCTCACGAGTGAGGGCGGTAGCTCTTGCTAAACCGAATTCAAAACGGATTCCAAGTCGGCCGGGGCGTGAAGCGGATATATCCGATGTTCGCGCCAAGTCGCAGGCCAATGCCAGAGCGGATAGGCGCCATGATGACCTTTCCGCCCTTCAAGAACGTGATGCCGACCCCGCCGACGAAATAGGCCGATCCATCGACGCCCGTAAATTGGCGATAGAGGTCTGCGGGCTCATTCAACCCGTAAATTAGAAACATTGTGCGCGACGCCGCCGCACCGAAATCCGTGCCGAGCGATGGCCCGTGCCAGTAAATTTTTTCCTTGCCGCCTGAGCGCATAAAAAGCGTTCCAGAGCCATAACGCACGCCGGCGAGGAACGCGCCGCCACCTTCCTTGCCGAGCACATACGCCGATGGCCGGCCAGACTTGCTGAAGGCGTATTCGATGACGCTGGCCAGGTTTGTGGAGATGGTGCCAAAGAATCCGTGCGTGATCTCACGGACCTCGTCGATGGAATAGCCTTGCGTGGCTTTCCCGGTGGTTTGGGACAGAGACGGCGGCACTGGAGCCCAGGCTGTGTCGACCTCGGTGCCAGACCGCGGTTTTGTTTTCGTGCTCCACGATTCCGATTGGCGTCTTGCTGGGACCGTTGCTGGGGCCGCTGTGGCGCGAGGAGGAGGTGGGTTTGCCGTCGCGACGTCAGGCTTGGCGGAACTCGGTGGGTTCGGTGCCGAGGGCGTCTCCGCCGTCTTGGATGCCGGCGCTATCGGCTTGTCATGTTCGGCGATTGCAGCATCGAGCTTGGCCAGTGTGTAGGCCGACTTCGCCTTCATGACCGCAAGCAACTCCAGACCGGCAGTATTAAGTTCTGCAAGTTTTGAGCAATCGGGGATCTGTTCTGAAAGTGGAGTTCCAAGCGTATCGATCTTGACGATCAGATCCTTGGCCTTCGCATCGTACTCATCGGTGCGCTTATCGCGCACGCTTTGCAGCACTTTCTCCTCGTAGCCTGTGTCGGCCCAGCCCTTCTTGTCTTTGAGCTGGCGCAGCTTGTCCTTGAGTGTGGGCAATGCTCCGGCGTTGAAGGATCTCAAGGCCGCGCCCGAAGAATCGATCGCCGCCGCGAAGTCATCGTCTGTGCACGGCGCCCCCAACGCAGCGCTATCGATGGAAAGCCCAAGCCCAGAAAGTGCTGCGAGGAGTGCGAACCGAATCGTTTTCGACATTGGAACGATCTCGACCGGTTGCCGGCTGCGAACTCTTGCGAGTCTGCCACACTACGGGCCGAGGCGGTGCGGCTGCGCCGCAATGCCTCATTGGTCACCGTTGATCGTGCGCACGACGCTGGAGAGCGGACGCTGGTTGCCGGCCGCCAGGCCCTTGACGTCCTTCTCGATCAGCTTGTCATATTCAACGAGTGTGACGACAGGCGCCTTGGGCGTTAGGTGAACAATCTTGTAGCCCTTGGCTTTGAGCTCTTTCAAGAGCTGGGGCAGCGCTTTAGCCGTATTGGGCTGGATGTCGTGCATCAGAAGGATGCCTTTGTCCTTCCTGCCGAGGTTCGACATGATGTTCTTGATGAGCCTCTTGGGGCTTCGGCGTTTGAAATCGAAGCTATCCATATCGGTCGAGAAGACAGCGATGTTGCGGCTGCCGAGGTACTTCAGCAGCTCAGGCGAATCCTTCAGGTACGGAAAGCGGAAGAAGGGCGCCACGGGAGCGCCGGCAGCGCGGCTAGCGATGCTGACTGATTTCTCGATCTCGGCCTTTGCCTTCTCGAAGGGCATCTTTGCAAGGTTGGGATGCGTCACCGTATGCGCACCGACTGTGTGACCGCCCTTGACGACTTGGCGTAGCACTTCGGGGTACCCGCCTGCGAGCTTGCCTACCGTGAAAAATGTGGCCTTCACGCACTCGGCGGCAAGCGCGGCCAAGATGGTTCTGGTGTGTGTGGGGAGCGGACCATCGTCGAAGGTGAGGACAACCTCCTTCGGATTGAGGAAGTCATATGCCTTGTAGTGCTGAAAGCCGAAGCCGGGTCCGCCCGTGGTGTCGATTTCCACCACGCGTGCCACGCCAAGCGCGTCATCGTTGCCCGGACAGGACTGCTTCGCAACCGCCGGTGCGGCGGGGCCCATTCCTGTCTGCTGCGGTTCTGGGTTCTTCGCCTTGGGAGCGGCGTTAAGAGCGTGTGGGGCGCCGAAGAGGACGGCGCCGATCAGAGCTGTTGCCAGTATTGCACGCATTGTTCATCTCCGAGATTGCCGTGATCCGGCCTGTCCCTTGATTCTTAACGGATTGTGCGGAGTTTTGCTCCTAAGGCGCAAGCGCGATGGCTAAATCTCGGGCAATTTTGATGACTCGTGTGTCCTGCCGCGGAGTGGTGGAATCTAATGGAGTGGCAATTTCGCTTCGGCCTTGCTCCGGAAACTAACTGCGTCAACAACGGCGCGGGTATGCGTGCCCTTGCCCACGATTTCGCGGGCGTCACGCGCCTCGACTCGGAAAATGAGCTTACGGCCGCTGACCTCCAAGAGTTCCGCGGTGGCCGTGACCGTGAACCCCGGCGGCGTAGCAGCCAAGTGTTCGACCTCGACACGAATACCTAAGCTTTCCAGCCCTTCGGGTAGGTAGCGCTCCACGCAGTCGACAGCGGCGGCCTCCATCAGCGCGATCATCATGGGGCTTGCGAGCACGGGCGCGCGGCCGCTTCCCAGACTCGCTGCCGTATGCTCGTCGCCGACCTGCATCGAGGCTGTGCCGACGAGACCGGGCTTCAAACGCTTAAGGTGGTGCATGGCGATTCGGGCCGGTCCAACAGCCATTGGCTCGTGAATGTCGACAACCCTGCCGCCTGCGCGTGCGAAGGGCAAGAGCTTGCTTGGATCTGGAAAGGCGGACGTGCCGTAAATTGCGGTTTTAGGCCGCGCCGTCGGCGAGCTTCTCCAGCGCCGGCAGGTCTTTCAGGCGCAAACCGGCGGCGGCGGGCTCGATAAGGCCTTGGGCCTCCAACTCGGTGAGCTGGGCCGTGAGCAGATCGAGGCTCATATTCAGATACCCGGCCACGACGCCACATTTCAGCGAGTCGGTAATGATGTCGGGTACGCGTCCTTCATAACTATTGAAATGGGAAAGCGTGACGAACAGCGCGGCAACACGCTCAATGGGCCGGGTTTTGCATGCAGAGACGACCGCTTCGTGTATCAATGCGGCCTCGCGCTTAAGCGCCGTACTGACCCCTGCCTTTGCCGGTCGGCTCTTCTTGGTGACAGGCTCCTGCGCGGTGCTTGGAAGGCAGCTTACGCTCGTTTGCGTTGTAGCTTGCGCGGTGGCCACGTGGTTGCCGTGATAGCCAAGCCCGACAAGATCGCCTGAAAAAGCGAACTCGAGCACATCCCGGCCGCCGTCAGGCAAAGTCTTGTAAACGCAAATGCCTCCGCTTTCGATGCGGAAGGCGTGCGTGCGCGGATCGCCTTCTTGGAAGAGAAAGTCGCCGGCCGAAAGGGTGCGGACGTCCCGCCCAGCCTCTGCGGCATCCAGAGGTGGAGCCTCCGTCGCCCCGGAGGTCTTGGAGGCCGTTTTTGCAGTACGCAATTCAATTTCATGAAGCACGGCAGATACTCGACGCATACCAATTGTCCGCCCAAGCTATGTGGCGGCTCAGCCACATTCAAGGGCGTTCTTGTGGATATTCTAATTTTAAACTGGACAGAACGGCCATTTTCGAGAAGGCGAGATCGGTCTTGGGCCGGATAATCAATGGGTTATGCGGCAAGCCCGTCGGCGGCCGGCGTTGTGAAAATTGTATCGTAAAGTAACGAAATTTTCCCGCTGCAGCGTCGATTGAGGCGGTGGCCGCGATGTTTTTTGCCTTCAACTGCTTGTCGAGCGCGGCAGCGGAGGTACTGCCTGCGTTGCCAAACGCACCCGGCGCAGTCCTCTTAGTTGCGCCTCTTGCAACCGCGCACGCTAGCCTTGCACTCGGTCCCAAAGATCCCGGCGTCCTCGCAGGAAATCAACTTAGCCTCGCCTTGAGGCTTGAAGCCTCGAGCTTCGGAGATGTTGATGGCGCCTTGCTTGGCCATGAGTGTTGCGACGCTTTTGCTCAGGCCGCTGCCAACCGAACCAAATGTCTTGCACTCTTCGGCCCGAAGGGTCCCTGAAGTGAGGGCGGCGAACCCGGCGGCCGCGATCGCCATTCACAAAATCTCACCAAGCCAGTCATCTGAACCTCCTAAAAGGCAATAAGCGACAGTCGTCCATCGGCGAAGTTGCCCGCAAGCTGCACCCTGCCGGCGGCTCCTGGCAACGTGCCAGGGGGCGTGGCGATGATGATTGCTGCAACAGTGTGTCTGGCGATTGGCGCTTTGCTTGCCAGGCATGTGTGGGCTGCCCGGCCGGCACCTGAGATGTGCGGCCGCTGTTAACCATATTTAGCGCGGCTATGTCCGCCCCGTTGCCCAGAAGCCGGCTTATTCCTCGCCCATCTTAATCGCTCCATCC
>Ga0209976_10001757_pt1 | contig 12634 bp, 12 predicted proteins | sample SumtaG_FD_182806 | JGI IMG/M metagenome (GOLD analysis project Ga0209976, IMG submission 182806) | Deep subsurface microbial communities from Indian Ocean to uncover new lineages of life (NeLLi) - Sumatra_00157 metaG (SPAdes) (version 2) | ecosystem: Environmental > Aquatic > Marine > Oceanic >...
CTTTTTTGAGGAACGATTTGCCAAAGTTTTTCCTCCAAATTTCTTTGAACAATCAGGGACAGTCCCTTAGATACAAGGACTGTATCTAAGGGACTGTCCTTGAATTCAATCTTCTTTACCCATAAAATAGGTGACCAGATTAAAAAATATACTAAACCAGCCAGTAAACAAAAAAACAGCCCTCCAAAAATTTTTATCTTGAGGGAAGAAGTTTTTTTCTTCTGAAAGCGATTTTTTATCATAAATTTGAGGTCAGACCTTTTTGATACAACCTTTTTTTAAAAAAAAGGTTGTATCAAAAAGGTCTGACCTCAAAGCTACAACCTTATTTGATATTTTCCACCCCAGACATATACTTCCTTAAAATCTCCGGCACATCAATACTACCATCCTTTTGCTGATAGTTTTCAATAATAGCAATAAGCATTCGGCCAATGGCAAAAGCAGTGCCATTTAAAGTATAAACAAATTTCAAGCCCTCCTTGCTTTTATACCGTGTATTCAACCGCCGAGCTTGAAAATCAGCGCAATTGCTGGTTGAGTGGGTTTCTCGATATTGATTCTCTCCGGGCATCCAGGCCTCAATATCATAAGTAGCCGCCGATGGTCCAGCTAAATCACCGGTGCATACTTGAAAAACCTGATAAGGAATCTTTAATAATTTCATTAATTTTTCCTGCATTGATAATAAAAATTGATGTTCTTTGTTTGATTGCTCTGGCTGACAAAAACTAAACATTTCTACTTTATCAAATTGGTGAACTCTTAAAATTCCTTTAGTATCTCTGCCATAGGCGCCGGCTTCCCGACGAAAACAAGTTGAAAAAGCAACATACCGCTTGGGCAATTCTTTTTCTTTCAGAATTTCGTCCATATGCATCACCCCAATTGATTGTTCGGAAGTACCAACCAAATACAAATCATCCTTTTCTAAATAATAGACTTCATCAGCTCCTTTGTCTAAATAACCCATACCCGCCATGGCTTTCCCCTTAAGCATGACTGGTGGAATCACCGGAATAAATCTCTCCTTAGTTAAAACCTCAAAAGCTAACTGAACCAAAGCAAACTCCAGTAAAACTGCTCCACCCTTAAGATAACCAAAACGAGTGCCGCTGACTTTAGCCGCTTTTTCTATATCAATGATGTCTAATTTTTTAGCAACGGCTAAATAATCTTTAATCGGGAAATCAAACTTTGATTTTTTGCCCTCTTGACGCAAAACCTTATTTTCGCTTTCGTCTTTACCAACTGGCACATCATCTAAAGGCGGATTAGGAACTTGCAACATTAATTTCTTAAATTCTTTTTCTACCCTATCTAATTCCGGTTCGGTTTTTTTAATTTCTTTCTTTATTTTCTTGGCTTGTTCAATATCATCTTTACCTAACTTATTTTTCTTTGATTTCAATACTTCTATTTCCTGAAGTAGTTCTCTTTTTTTCTTATCCAATTCCAAAACACGGTCAATATCAACTTTGACCTGTTTCTTTTGACAGGCCTCTTTAACTTTATCCGCATTTTCCCTGATGAATTTTATATCAAGCATGGTTGTCTATCCAAGGTCTGACCTTTTTGATACAACCTTTTTGCGCCGCAAAAAGGTTGTATCAAAAAGGTCAGACCTTGGATTCTTAATTCCTACTTTGGTCTCATCAATGGAAATAGAATTGATTCTCTTATGCTGCGCGCATTGGTTAAAATAAGCACTAAGCGGTCTAAACCCAGGCCGAAACCGGCTGATGGAGGCATGCCGTACTCTAATGCCTCCAAAAAATCGTTATCTAAGGGCTGGGCCTCCTCATCTCCTTTTTTACGCAAAACTTCCTGCGTTTTAAACGCTTCTTTTTGTTCTATGGGGTTATTTTGCTCTGTAAAGGCCTTAATTAATTCTATCCCCTGAACAACTCCCTGAAGCGCCTCTCCTTTTTTGCATAAAGGAATATTAGGTATATGCAGAACAAAAGTTGGTTTCTTAATCTTAGCAAAACTTTCTTTTTCATCATTGTTTTTAACAATATCTTTATACTCAACCCGAGCCCACTTTTTAGGAAAAATTTTTGGCTCAATATAGCGCGTCAATTCTTCTATAAACTTCATCAAGTCCTCCCAATCCCAATAAGCCGCGTAACACTCCAACATGGTAAAATCGGGATTATGCTCCCTGTCCATACCTTCATTTCTAAAACATCGCCCAATTTCAAAAATTCTTTCAAAGCCACCCACTAAGAGCCGTTTTAAATATAATTCCGGAGCGATTCTTAAATACAAATCAATATCTAAAGTATTAAGATGTGTTTTGAATGGTTTAGCGTTAGCTCCGCCGTGCAATAGCTGTAAAATCGGCGTTTCTACTTCAATAAATTCATTCTGATGTAAAAACCTCCTCATTTTTTTAACAATTTTGCTTCGTTTTTCAAAAATTTCTCTAACTTCTTTATTCATCAACAGGTCTAAATATCTTTTGCGAAATCTTTCTTCTGTATCTTTAAGACCATGCCATTTTTCCGGCAAGGGCGCTAAACTCTTAGCTAAAATCTGATAATCTTTGACTAAAAGGGTTTTTTCACCTTTTTTGGTTAAAAAGAACTCGCCTTTAATCTCTATAAAATCGCCAATATCAAAATTGGCCAAGAAAAAATTATATTTCTTTTCGCCTATTTCATCTTTTTTAAAATAGGCCTGGAACTGACCAGTGCCATCTTCCAGATGCCCAAAAGTTGAACCGCCGTGCTCCCGGATAGTTCGCAGCCGACCGACCAAAATCGCCTCTTTCTTTTCAGCCACCAATTGCTCAAATTTATCAATCGCCTCCTGACAAGTATGAGTTCGCTTGACTTTGGCTGGATAAGGATTGATGCCTTTCTTTCGGATATTTTCCAGCTTGCTCAATCTATTTTTTTTGATAGCGTTAATTGAAGACACGAGGATGAATTTTCAATTTTCAATAACCAATTTTTAATCAATTTTCAATGATTTAATTTTCAATTATTAAATTAAAATTCGTTAATTAAAATTCATTGAAAATTTAGAAATTGATAATTTGATAATTGATTGATAATTGAAAATTGGTAATTGATAATTTATTTTATATTAGTTATCTTATACTTCACTTTCCCCTTTGGCGTCTCCACTTCAATTATATCACCAACCTGATGACCAAAAAAGGCCTGACCCAAGGGTGACTCATTAGAAATTTTACCTTGACTTGGTTCCGCCTCATGGGAGCCAACAATAATAAAGGTTTGTCGTTTGGTAAAAAGACCCTTAACAGCGCCACCCTCTATTAATCTCGCCTCAATCACTGAACCTATCTCAACTATCTTCTGTTTTTTTCTACTTGGTCTAATCAGAGCCGCTTTTCTAATAATCTCTTCTAATTCTAAAATCCTGCCCTCATTAAAGGCCTGGGCGTCTTTGGCTGTTGCATACTCGGTATTTTCAGATAAATCCCCTAAGTCCTTAGCTTCTTCTAATCGTTGAGCAATCTCCTGACGCTTAATTGTTTTTCTTTCCTCTAATTCTTTTTTTAATTTTTTGAGTCCTTCAGGAGTAATGTATTTCATGACTATTTTATCCAAAAATCCGAACAGCAGTGAAGGATTTTTGGTGATTAAAATTGTCACCCCCACACCAACTTTTTGATACAATCTTTTTAAGGTTTGACATTAAGAACGAAAGAGGTTTGACCTCTGGAGTAGGGACCTCTTTGAGGTCCCGCTCAAGAGGTCGAACCTCTGAAGTTCTGCTCGTAGGTCGAACCTTGAAAAGATTGTATCAAAAAGTTGGTGTGGGGGTAAGGGTTTTCTAGTAAAATTTCTTTCAGAAATTTTGAGAAAGCCCTTCACTGTTCAAAATACCACTTTAGCACTTCTTTGGCAACCGGCACGGCCGCTTGATATCCCTGACCGCCGCCTTCAATTAAAATAGTCAAAACAATTTGCGGCTCTTTATAGGGAGCGTAACCAACAAACCAAGCATGAGTTTCTCCTTTTACGCCAAATTGAGCAGTGCCAGTTTTGCCAGCTACCTTGACCGGTAAATCAGCCAAGGAACGAGCCGAACCAGTTAAGACGGCTTGGCGCATCCCCTGTTGAACTATTTCTATATTTTCTGATTTAATAAATTCCTGCTGAATCACTTTACTCGGAATATCTTCAAGTATTGAAAAGCGAGACCCCTCATTTTGAGGGATCTCGCTCCTCAAAATCTTATCAACTAATTGCGGCTGATATAAAATACCGCCATTAGCTAGACCGGCTATGGCTGAAGTGAGTTGTAAGGGGGTAACCAAAACGTCTCCCTGACCAATGGCTAAATGATAAGTATCGCCAAGATACCATTCCTCGTTTGGTTTGAATCTTTTTTTCCAGGCCTGGTCTGGAATTAAACCGATTGCCTCATGAGGTAAATCTATCTGGCTGGCCTGGCCTAAACCAAAATATTGAAGATATTTTTTGATTCCGCTAACCCCTAAACCATCAAGCTGACCATAGCCACCGCCAATAGTATAGAAATAAACATTACATGATTGGGCAATTCCTCTAATTATATCAGTTAAACCGTGTTCTTTCCAATCAGCAAAATGGTAAATAATTTGCGGCTCATATTGATGAGCAATACTTAAGCCCCCCTGACAATTAATTTGCTGAAAGGGCTTGACAATTTCCTCCTCCAAGGCGGCAGCGGCAATCAATGGTTTAATAGTTGAACCAGGGGGATATTGACCGGCCATGACCCGATTTAAAAATGGTAGATTAGGATCATTTTTCAAAGCAGCTAAGTCATCTTGAGAAATCCCCTGTGTAAAAAGATTGTTATCAAAACTAGGCAAGCTAACTAAAGCTAAAATGCCGCCGTTTCGGGGATCTATGGCTACGGCGGCCGCCCTGCTTTTTGAGCCCTTAGGGCCCAAAAGATTAAGTGTTTTCTCCAAACTCTGATAAAGCTTTTCTTGTAATCCCTGGTCAATAAAAAGAACCAATCCCTGACCGGGCTGGGCTGGCTTGGTAGCTAATAAACTTTGTGTTTTACCTGAAGAATCTACTTCTATTTGCTCTTGACCAAGTTGGCCTCGTAAAATGGATTCATACTGGGATTCTAAACCGGTCTTGCCAATTTGGTCATTTAACGAATAGTTAGAATGTTCTTTTAAGTCAGCTGCATCAACCTGACCAGTATAACCTAAAATATGAGCAAAATAAGAAGCGGCAATATATTGACGACGAGGATTTTTCTCCAGACGCCAGCCCGACCAATCCTTAACCAAACTCTCCAGGACTAAAGCAGCTGACCGTTCAATGTTCTTAACCAAGACCAACTGGCTGACTTGGCTGCGAGCTTCGGCTATCTTTTGCTTTAGGTCGTTTAGAAGCGAATTAGGTATCTCGCCCCCTTTAATGACTTCAGCTACTTTCTTCAAAATCTCTTCCTGAACTGAAAGCGGCTTGTCCAAAAAATCATTTAAATTGACCATTAAATCAAAGCTGGGAATATTATAGACCAAAGGCTGCTGGAAACGGTCATAAATAATTCCTCGGGGCGCCGGCAAAGAATAAATTCTTAATCGATTACCTTGAGCTAAATTCTGATAATATTCTCCTTTGACCAGTTGGAGATGCCCAGCCCGCAGGAATAAAACCAATAAACAAATAACAATTAAAGTATATAAAAGAAAGAAATTATGACGCTTAATCGGCTGCTCTAATTTCCCCTTATCTTTTAAGGAACGAATCGCCTCGGCATCTAAAAAAATTTCCTCTGCTTCAATATCCTCTCTGGCTTTATTTTTGATGAAGTACTTTTTTTGCCCCATAAAAAAATATAACGGTCAGCAATAGATTATAAACTATTTCAATGAATAAATACTTCGGACCAAGAACTGAATCAATCTGAAATATTCTGCTCAAACCAAATAACAATAAATCGTAAATTAAGGTGGCTGAAATAATTAAAATAGTCATCACCCAAAATCTGACCACTGAAAAAACATTCCTATTAAACAAATCAATTAGATAAACCGTAACCAATAAACTTAAACTAATCAAACCAAAAGGCAGGCCGGAAAATAAATCTAAAAAAAGACCAGCTAAAATTACCAGCCACCAGCTTTGCTGAAAACCTTTGAAAATAACTAAAAATGAAATCAGCAATAAGACCAAATTAGGACTAACTCCCTTGAAAGCCAAAAAAGGAACCAAGGTTATCTGGAGAATGGCGGCTAATAATAAAGCTAAGATAATTAAAAAGGATTTCATTATAAATGTCCAAGGTTTGACATGAAAAACGAAAGAGGTTTGACCTCTGAAGTCACGCTCGTAGGTCGAACCTTGAACATTTAGTTTAGGGTCAAGGTCAGACCTTTTTGATACAACCTTTTTGGGCAAATTCTGCCCAAAAAGGTTGTATCAAAAAGGTCTGACCTTGATTTCGTTAATTTTACTCCTCAATCACAAAAACTCTGTCTAATCTCTGAAAATCAATAGCTGGTTTGATTTTTGCCTTCTGAAAAACCTGAACATCAATTGAAACAACCTGGCTGATTTGGCCAATCAGTAAGCCAATTGGAAAAATGCCGGCTAAACCAGAAGTGACCACGGTCTGGCCCTCCTTGACAGTTTCCTCTTGGGGAATTAAATCAACAGTCAAATTAAGTCCCTGGTTGCTTTTAACCAAACCAATCACTCCTGATTCCTGAATCAGGGCATTAACCCGACTATTGGGGTCAATAATCAATTGAACCTTAGACAAAGAATTAAACACTTCAATAACCTGACCAACTAAAAAATTCCGCGCAATAACAACTGCCTTTTCCTTAATTCCATCTTTGGCGCCTCGGTTAATTAAAATATATTTCTCAAAATGAGATAGGTCCTGACCAATAACATTAGCTAAAATTAACTGACTTGGTTCCGAAGAAGACAGACCTATTTGTTGACGAAGAAATTCATTTTCGCGTGCCGCTTCCTTTAATTGAACCAGCCGACTTATTAGTTCATTATTTTCTTCTTTTAGTTTAATATTTTCCTGGTTAAGTTTATTAATTGAAGCAAAAAAATTAATCAAATTATCGGTCTTTAAAGAAAACTGATAACTAACTTTTTGACCAAACCCAGTCAATCTAAAAAAAATATTTTGGGGAATCTCTAACCAACCCTGACTATTTAGAAAAATTAGGCCGAAAATAATTAACAAAGATAAAATAAAAGGATGACTAAATATTTTTCTGAACATAAATAATAACTTATTCTATCACAACTGCTATTAAAATACAAAAAGGCCTGACAATCTCAAACCAGCTGTCAGGCCCCTGCCAGAAGTTTTGTCTTTAAAAAAGCTTCATTCCTAAAAAATTATTGGCCTAATCTACATTGGCTTTTCTTCATCAGGAGGAGTTTGCTCTGTTCCGGTTGGTTGAGGAGTTTCCGGGGTAGTTTCCTGAGGAGTTTCTGGGGGAATTTCTGGAAGAGTTTCCGGGGTAGTTTCCTGAGGAGTTTCTGGGATTGATGGAGTTGGCGGAGTTGAGAAATCTGTTCCCTCTTCTTTCTTTTTTGACTTAGCCCAATAAACCAAACTGATGACCACTACTAAACCAATAATGATATATACCCAAAACATATCTCTTTTACCTTGCCCAGCCCCGCTCTTTTATAAGAAGGACGGAATCTGAACTTGGACTCCTTTCTTTTTTAATTATACAATATTTTAATTTAAATTAAAACAAAAGGGCTGTGGATAACTTCCAAACATCGCCGGCTCCCATAGTCAAAATAACCTGACCGGCCTTAGCTTGCTTTTTTAAGTATTCGGCTGCCTTCTCAATCGTAGGAATATATATCACCTTTTGGAAACCTTTAGTAGCTTTGCTCCTAAAATATTTTTTGATTTCCCGGACTAAATCTTGAGCATGAACCTGACCTGATTTTTCCCGCGCTGAACCATAAATATCCAGAATAATCACTTCGTCAGCCTGGCCAAAAGCAGCTCCAAAATCTTTCAAAAGCGCTTTTGTTCGACTAAAAGTATGTGGCTGAAAAATAGCCCAAATTTTCTTTTGAGAATAAAATTCTTTGGCTGCTTTTAAGGTAGCTTGAATCTCTGTGGGGTGATGAGCATAATCGTCAATCAATAGAATCCCCTTTTTCTCGCCTTTTATTTCAAAACGCCGACTGGTTCCCTGAAAATCAGCCAAGGCCTTTTCAATCGTTTGTGCTTTTACTCCTAATTGGTGAGCAGTGGTCAGAGCGGCTGAAGCATTTAAAAGATTATGTTGACCAGGAATTTTTAATTTAATACCTGATTGTTCAGCCGTATATTCTATCACCCGACATTTAGCTTGTTTAACTACTTTTCTAACTTGTTCGTCTTCTCTATTAGCCACAATAAAACCGTCTGAGGGAATTTTTCGGATAAGCCGTATAAATGTCTCTTTATATTCCTGAAAGTCCTTAAAAAAATCAGGGTGATCATATTCTAAACTGGTTAAAACCAAGACCTGGGGCGAGTAATATAAGAAATTATTGCGGTATTCATCGGCCTCGGCAACTAAATATTGAGAGCGACCTACCCGCGCATTACTTTGCCATTGAAGCACTTTTGTCCCGACAATGACCGTTGGGTCTAAACCGGCTTTTTCCAGAACCAGTCCCAACATAGCCGTAATGGTGCTTTTGCCGTGGGTGCCGGCCACGGCTATTCCATATTTTTCTTGAAAAAGCATTCCTAAAATCTGCGGGTAAGTTAAAAGAGGCAGACCTTGTTTTTTTACTTGCTCAACTTCAGAGTTTTTCACGCCCTGACCAAGATAAGCTGCTGAAACAACGACCAAATCCACATCAATCGGAATATTCTTCTCATCAAAACCCTCAATTACCTTGATGCCTAATTTTTCCAGAACCTCATCAGTAAAAAATTTCTCATCAGTATCTGAACCTAAAACTTCCATTCCCCGACTCTGCAAAACTTGGGCTAAGGCAGTCATACCGACTCCTTTTAGACCAATGAAATATGCTTTTTTAATCTTTGATAAATTCATAATATGTCGAACCTTTAAGGTTACATCTTCAAGGTCAGACCTTTTTGATACAACCTTTTTTTACAAAAAAAAGGTTGTATCAAAAAGGTCTGACCTCGATTTTGTTATCGATTTCTTATCACTAACCAAGGAAAAACGACCACTGCCTTAAAAATACGTATAATTCGCCGGGGCTGACAAAAGAGCCGCCAAAGCCATTCCAAACCGATTGCCCGTAAAAACTTGGGCGCTCGTCGCGCTCGACCAGCCATAAAATCAAAAGCGCCGCCCACTCCCATAACCAATTTAACTGAAGGCATTAGCTTTAAATTTTCAACAATCCATTTTTCCTGCTTAGGCGCTCCTAAAGCAACAAAAAGAATAGCCGACCCAAGGTCAGACCTTTTTGATACAACCTTTTTGAACCCTATAGGGTTCAAAAAGGTTGTATCAAAAAGGTCTGACCTCGAATTAACCTTGATTTCTAAACCTTGATACCTTTCTCTTAAATTATCCCTTGCTTTTTCCGCCACCCCTTGTCGGCCGCCCAATAAAAAAACTGGCCATTTTTTTTGAGCCGCTCTTTGACAAATCTCTTCCATTAAATCTGTCCCGGTAATTCTCTGTTTAAGCGGCTGACCTAAAAAACGAGCTGCCAAAACCAGACCCATACCATCAGGCACCGCTAAATCAGCTTGATTAAGAATCCTCTTAAATTCTTCGTCCTTTTGCGCCTCAACTAAAAATTCTGGATTGGGTGTAACCAGATAATGCTGCTGACCATCTCTTAAAAAAACCTCTATTTTCTGGAGGGTCTCTGCTATAGTTAAATTATCTATTTTGACTCCTAAAATCTTCATATTTTTATGCGGGACACCCGACGTCCCGCATTGCCTAATTCCACTGACTCTAAAATAGCATAATCAGCCCCTTTTCTTGATAAATAACTTTCCATTACTTCTATGGAAGCAATCGGGAAAACCAAAGAAATTTCTTTCTCTATTTGGGGTTTATCAGGTAAATGCTGCCATTGTTCCTGTCTAATTCTGGCTAAGGTAATATGAACCCGAAAAGGACGATTTTCCCGACGATTAAAGCCGCTTTTAGCCGAATTAAGCAACACTTCTTCTAAATCCTGCTTTAATTTGGCCAAGGCGAAATTTGCTTCACCTTCCAGCCAAATCATCCTAGCTGGTCGATTAGGCGGTCCCAAACAAATCCGCTTTAATTTAATTTCAAAGGGTTGATGTTTTTGGGCCGCCTGGCGAGTCAACTGGCAAATTTCCAGCATTTCTTCGTCACCTACATAGCCAATAAAAACCAAAGTAATATGCAAACTCGGCTCCTTGGTCCAACGGACAGGCAAATCAGCCCATTGCCGCTGATATTCCAATAATTTTTTCTTGATTTGGTCTGGCAAATTGATAGCCAGAAAAATCCGGCGCTTTTTCATACTTGAAGTATAACAAAGAAGGACTATAATGAAAAGTGATGAAACAGGCGCTGCTTTATCAAAAATTACCAGAAAAAAAAGTCCGTTGTCAGGTCTGCTCTCATTTCTGCCTGATTGCTCCAAAAAAACGCGGACTTTGCGGCGTTCGAGAAAATCAAAAAGGCAAACTTTATTCTTTGGTCTATGGCAAAGCAATTGCTGTTAATATTGACCCGATTGAGAAAAAGCCGCTTTATCATTTTTTGCCCGGCACCCATTCTCTTTCCATTGCCACAGTTGGCTGTAATTTCCGCTGCCTCAATTGTCAGAATTATGACATCTCTCAAGGACCGAAACCTGATAAACCAATTTTGAGCCAAGAAATGCCACCGGAAAAAATTATCCAAGAGGCCCTGGCTAATCATTGTCCGAGTATCTCATACACCTATACGGAGCCAACGGTATTTTTAGAATACGCCTTAGAAACAATGAAATTAGCTAAAGAAAAAGGGTTGAAAAATATCTGGGTAACTAACGGCTTTATGAGTCCTCAAACTTTAAAACTGATTATCCCAGAGCTTGATGCGGCTAATGTAGATTTGAAATCATTTGAGGAAAGTTTTTATCAAAAATACTGCGGCGGACAATTAAAACCAATTTTAGCCAATCTCAAGGAAATGAAAAGAAAAAATATTTGGTTAGAAATAACTACCTTAATTATTCCCGGCCTGACTGACCAAGAAAAAATGTTAAAAAAAATTGCCCTTTTTATAAAAAAAGAATTGGGGGCAGAAACGCCTTGGCATATCTCCAGATTTTTTCCGGAAGTTTCCTGGCAATTACAAAATTTACCAGCTACGCCTTTAGAAACTCTGGAAAAGGCCTGTCAGATTGGCTTGCAAGCCGGATTAAAATATGTTTACAAAGGATAATAAGCTAATAAAGTCAGACCTTTTTGATACAACCTTTTCAAGGTTTGACATTAAGAACGAAAGAGGTTTGACCTCGGGAGTAGAGGTCTGACCTTAAAACTTAAAATGATGTCAAAAAAATCAGGTCGTCCGCGAAAAACTTCTGCGCAAAAGAAGCGTCAAGAAACCGCCATCCAAAAAATTGTCAATCATTATTTTCAGACCAAAGGACTAAACTTAGATGAAATCAAAGAAAACGCCAAGAAAAGAAAAATAATTTATTCCCGCTATACCCGACCAGCCAAACAACTTTTGGAATTGGCTGGTTCAGTCCGAGCCGCCAAATCAGCCATCACCAAAGTAGCCAAATGGGCTAAGTCGCGCAATCTTGACTATGCTATTGAAACGGTCTTTAAAAAATGGTTAGAATTAGACCGGCTCAAACCAAAAGAAATAGTTAAAAAACCATTTTTCCACAATGACCATATGGTCTGGTCAAAAAGCAAAAAGAAATGGTATGTTATTAGTCCGGATGGCGAGTGGAAAGAATTTGTCGGCAAGGAAGAAGAAATAAAATGGCGGATTGTAAAATAAAAAATCCGCGACCTTGCCCTGCAAGGTCGCGGAAGTAAAAAAGTTCTGCCTTTTATATCTTTTAACAAGAAATATCTAAAAATCTGTCCTTCAAACTTCAGGATATCAAGCGTCATCCCAGGCGCAGCTAACCACGATTACTGTTATTATTAACGCTGATAATATCCAGGAAATAGCAAGACAAACCACTTGCAGACAAGTACATATAAAAAGATGTATCTCTTTACTTTTTCTGTACTTGATTAGATTATCTTGTTCCCACTTAACTCCTACTAAACTACCAAAGACAAGGTAAGCTATTCCAAAAAGTATAATAATGATATAAGTCATTTCTCTCACCTTATTTAGCAAGATAATCCTTAGTTCAGGGAATTCAACCAGAAGTACAAATATCCCTATCAAAAGTACTGTCAAAATTACCAAACTCCATCCTATCAGCTTCCTTAATATCCATTGATGCCATTTCATTTTTCTACCTCCTTTTTTCTTAAAGAATGATTTAATCACTGAAGGCAGCCAATACAAACCAAAGATGATGCCTTTCCAAAAATAATCTAAACACACTCTTATAAATCTCCGATAGTCAGGCTTTGTTGAACGGATATTTGATGCCCATTCGCTTCTGATAGCTATTACAATAACAACAAAACCGGCTATTAGAACTTTTGCCAAATAAACTATTCC
>Ga0209976_10001758_pt1 | contig 12632 bp, 16 predicted proteins | sample SumtaG_FD_182806 | JGI IMG/M metagenome (GOLD analysis project Ga0209976, IMG submission 182806) | Deep subsurface microbial communities from Indian Ocean to uncover new lineages of life (NeLLi) - Sumatra_00157 metaG (SPAdes) (version 2) | ecosystem: Environmental > Aquatic > Marine > Oceanic >...
GTTTCGACTGTCATTGTGATTTGAATTTTCATATTATCATCCTCCAATAAAAGTTTTGCTTTTGAAAACATTCATCCCTATCTCCCGTAGGAGACAGGGCAGGATGTTTTCTTTAGCATAATGCTATACATGCTGCAATGATGAGAGTCAACATCTTGGTTGCTGTAATGGTATTGAATAACTGCATACCACAACCAAAATACCTACTAACAAACTGAGCATAATCTTTGAGTAATTCATTGGCATGACTTTTGCTAATCTGTTGGCAGACAACCAAACGGAATAGTCTGTCTTTTTTCGTTTCGATTAATTTCTTTACATTTAACATTTTTCTATCCCCCAATAGATTTGATTTCTTGAAAACATTCATCCCTGCCTCCCGTAGGAGACAGGGCAGGATGTTTTCAAATGTTACGAGTATTCAAAGTAGTAAAGTGTTTTCCTTTGCTTGTGAATTGTGAGATGCTTTGAATTCTTTTAGTTCCCCCTATTTTACAAAAATCCGCTGGAGCAACTTCTGAATCGCTTCTCAAATCCATTCTGATTTCCGAATCCCAATCACACTTCGCCAACATCTCAATTATTTTTCTGACCTTCATTTTACCATCCTCCAATAAAAGTTTTGCTTTTGAAAACTGTAAGTCTGGACAGTAAGGAGCTTTCAACCTCGCCGCTTTTATTTCACTGTCCAGTATTTCAGCTTACAAATCAACTTATCTTGCCAACCAAAGATAAGTTACATAAATAGAAACTATACCGAAAATCGGTAACACAATCAAAGTTATTTTTATCATCGAAGTCAGTTCTGTGATTACTGAAATTAATTGTTGTGCTTCCATTTTTAATCCCCCAATTTAATTTGAAAACCAATAAGTCTGGCCAGTTGCTTCGATACAACCAGGACCAATCCACAACTGGCCAGTGTTGCTGGCTTACAAATCAAAAACATAACAACCAACATCCTGCTTATACTGCATAAGCTTTTTACTCTTGTCTTGCTTTTGCTCTGCTCTCTCAAGACCAAGCAAGTAAAGCAAAACTAATGTGAGTGATATAGTTGTCATTTTTCTATCCCCCAATAGAGTTAATATTGAAAAGGCTCCGTCTGAGACTCGAACTCAGCTCACCTGTCGGAGCCAACCTAATTTTCTGCTCTTTCTCTCTTCCTCAGCTCTCAGCTTTGATGGGTTCACCCGACCGGATTCCCCTCTTTCTCCCTTTCAGCCCTATTAACTTTTCAAACAACTAACTCTCTATATATATTATACGCTATAAATCGTATATAGCAAACTATATATATTATTTTTTTGGGGTTTTCTTAAGAAACGCGGTTTTAGGGGTAAAAACGAACGTCTGATAATATTATTTTTTAACTATTTTTCGTAAGATAGCGTCTGATTCTCTTGTAAAATCTCTCGTATTTTGACCAGTCTCTTTCGATAAACCTGTTACATTTTTGGCAAACCAAACCCCTAATTTTTCCAGTTTTATGATTATGGTCAATCGCTAATCGTCTTTTTAATTTGTCTTGATGTATTCTACAAATAGCACAGCAACCTTTTTGTCGTCTAAATAGTCGATTGTACTCCTCTATAGTTATACTATATTTATGTCGATAATGTGCTTTTCTCATTGAGATAGCATGTTTCTCAGGATGTTTTTTATTGTAATGACATGCTCTGACTATACTTGCTTGTCGGGAACATTGCGGCTTAGAACAATATTTTTGACAATTGCTATTCTGTGTAAACCAATCATTGCAAATTTTGCATCGTTTCATAATCATCATATTATACTACTTTTATTTACAAGGTCAAGTAAAAAATAAAAAATAAAAAAAGAGCGGCCAGCCGAACTGGTACCGCTCTTTTGAAGAGAGAAGGAGCCTTCTCTTTTACGCTTGTAATGCTTTTGCTGGAAGTCCTCGTAATGCACGAATGAAGTTTTCCAAAACTTTCGTATCAATATTAGCTTTGGACAATTCCCTCTCAACTTTCTTCCTGATGCACTCATTCCATATTTTAGGATGGTCTTTCTTCAGTGTCTCCAAAGTCTCAACAGCAATAGAAGCTACAGTGTGAGACATCTCTGCTTTCGTTTGCAATTTAGTCAGCTTAGGTTTGAACTTCTTAAACAAAGTTAAACCACTCGCCAAACTTCCAGCAACAATCCCACCGACTGGCCCAAAAAACGGAGCCAAGATTCCTGCGATACTAACTCCCGCTTCACCTCCCTTCTCAAGCCTATCAGCAGTCTTGGTATTCAAACCAATCCGAATACCATCTTCCGTGAGCTGACAACCTGTGATAAACAGGTTCATTACCAACAGCATTGCAAAAACCATAAATAAATATTTTGTTCGTTTGCTCATTTCTTGCTCCTTTCAAAAATTTTGCTTAACTTTCTTTTTACTATTCGGGTTTCAAAGTTCCATATACTAAATAAGTGTTGCCAGCATTACCATTAGCTACAGTAACATCTACTTGAATAACGGTTCCCGCCGCATACGATTTCTGTTTGACCGGGGGGTCTGCTTGTATCGGTTGAACTTTAACTGCATCATATTGAGCATCGAGATTGTCAAGCTGAGTAGTCCCTATGAAGTCTGTCAAAGCTCCCACTTGTCCAATAGTGATGTCAGTATCAGCTTCATCACCAGCAGCTTCAATCTTAACATGGTCGAGGATTGCCCGAAAACCACTGGGAACTGTGTGTAAAATTGTTACTGTCGCGACCGAATGGTCAACTGTCACAATAGCCAATAAGCAAATATTATTTTCTTCATTAAATGCACCCATTGTAAATCTCCTTTCTCTTAATTTTGATAATGTTTCAAAACAACTTCACGCAAACGCATACTTACAACAATTTCTCCACTTGTCAACATTATGGGAGTCTGAGCAGCTTTCAATTCAGTATCTAAATCTTCTAACATCCCATTCATTACAGCATCCCATCCGTCTGAACCAGTATCAAGTAATGGAAAACTGAAATTGTCTGTGTAACTTATAGTCATTTTTATTACTCCTCATCAAGTATTGCTATTTTAGCTTTTTCAATATCTATCTTTTTCTGTAGTTCAACTTTATCAATTTCCAAGTGGTCAATCTCTGTCTGAATCTCTGCCCTATCCTCTTCTACAATATGGGTTTCATTTGTAATCGTAGTTGCTGTAAGTATGTTTTTGTTTTTCTTTGTGTATGTTGTTGACATTATATTCTCCTAAACGTGCCTTGAATGACTATTATCGTGCCAATCTACTCCGCCGTGGCATACTAATACCCATCCACCATATTCAGAGTTTAAGGTTTCATCAACCCCCGCGTGTAAAAAGATTTTTTGAGTTGCTTCAGCTTCGTTATGCTCTAACGTTACGTTATTAGCACCCGCATTTATCAAAGCTATATGTAACACTTGACCATCAACTCCACCAGCGAAACCTCCAATGGTTATGGCATTAGAACTATTATCTATAAATAAAGTATTTATTCCTGATACATCTACATTATCTGTCGGGCCTACTGTGGAAAATGTTAAAGTTGCAGAAGCAACGGCACCTGCAAACGTAGCAAGTAAGTCACTACCAATTTCCAATGCTTGAACAAGTCCCGCTCCAGTATTAACACTCCAAACACCCTTACCAAGTTGGTCATTTGCACCAGAGCCATCGTGAGATGCCTCAAACTGGAAACATGCCGTTTCTGTACCAGCACCATCTTCACGTTTCCAGATATGTTTACCCGCCGTAGCATTGTCTAAATCACTATGAGTAAAACCGTGCCACGTCATATCAGGATTAGCATGAGTCCATTCAGTAAGAGTTTCAGGAGAAGGTTCTGGCCCCACGCCTATGAACCCAATATCACTGAAACGAATAACCTCTACTGGTGGAACTGCATTTATCGCTTGCTTTGTATAGATTACTAAATCACCTATACCCCCACTCCCTTTATCATAATGTACTATTGCCGAGCCACCAAAAGCATTAGAGCTTGTTGAAAATAACATTCCCGCACTAACCCCGGTGCCACCACCAGAAGAAAGTATTACATTATAATTGTCAAAATCACCCAAATCATCTGGCACTGCCGTTGCTACAGATTTTAAGAGTTTAGTATAGTGTTTCCCATAACATCTTATAAGAGCACTGTCGAAAGTATTACTTATTCCTATTTGAAATGAGTTCTGTGTATCTGGGTCACCCGTTTGTATTGTATCATTCATCCCCAAGTAAAATTTAGGCGTTCCGGCATCTGCAAATGAAAACCACACTTCATTGCCATCCCCAACCACAGTATTTGCAAATCTGTCGAAGCGAACATCTGTTGCTACTCCATCAACCAATGATTTTATATGAAACAAGACTGCTGGATTGTTACCCCCTATCATAAACCTCTTATTCGTAGTATCCCAATTTCCAAGAATTGCCCCAGCAGCATCTTTTATTTGAAAAAATGTCGTGGAATCTGTGGTGGGTTGAAAAACAGAACTATTGAGACCAAATACGGAATTGCCCGTAATAGTTGCTCCTGTCCAAGTTGGAGAATCTCCGGTTCCCAATCCTAAAGAAGTACGGGTGGTATTCCCCGATTCGTAAGCGAATGCACCAACACCGGTGGCGACTATGAATTGTCCGTCCACTGTTGGTGCGCCAAGTGCAGTCAAGTCAGTTAATACAGCACCGAGTGGCTGATAACCTTCAGGTGCTTCTGGTTTTAATGGTTTCAAATCCATTATGTTTTCTCTATCAAAATACTCCTTGTCTCATCACTCCACAAATTACTACCCGGAGTCAATTTAACCCTGACTGGATTTTTACTATTCCTGTCAGCCTCTAATATCTCAAGCTGGATAGGCTCAACATAATCATCCAATTCATAATCAGCGTCAAGTATCGCGGTTCCATCTTCTTCCTCAAGCTCTACTTTTACCCATTCCAATAATGGGTCTTTTGTATAAGCACCCCATAACGCATTTCCATAACCACCCCTACCGAAACCCGATGTCTTGCTACAGAAATACCAATCCAACGTGACATCAACAGTTTTGTAAGTTGACAATCCTTCTCGTCCATTTATTCTCATTAATGAGACTGGCAATGGTGTGCGATGCTTTCCTGAAATAACAACACTTTGAGATGAGACTTCCGATGTTAGCTGAATCTTAGCAGCATAGAAACTAACTACTTTGAAATATAATGTTTTTCCTATATCAGATTCTTGCAGAGTGTAAGCAAAATCAATATCGAGTGTGTTGAATGCTTCGCCGGAGACATGAGCTACAGCTTCTGTTCCAAATAAACCTCTTATAAGATTAGATACTCGCCAAGTACCTTCAACAGATGATTCGACACATGTTTTATAACCAATAATTTCGTCACCTATTCTTGCTAATTTTTGATTATTAAAAAAGTTATCATCAGTAATTGCTGTATCTAAATCAGTTAAAGTGCCAATACTAACATCAAAGAATTCATCTTTACGATGAATGACTGCTGTGTGTGCTGGCAAATTTATTTGACTTTGAATTGTGCCTGTGCTATTGACTTCACCACCAGTGACACCTCCTATTGCCGCTTTGCCAATTAAATCATAAGACGCATCATCGTATGACCTGTAAATATAGAAACCATTGCATTGTGTGCCACCGGGAGTTATCGACAAATGCAATTTGTTGCTATTCCAATTTTCTCGAAAAGCTACTGTGCCATCAGTCAAAACAATAGGTGTATCAGGAGTCGCTTCAGATTCTTGTATTGCATAACTGATAGCAGGATAAAAGTCAGCAATGTCTTCAACTGCTGTAATCAATGCTCTGCGGCCATCTTTTTCTTCAGTTACTGACATGACACGCATTTTCTTTGCTACAAGCTTATGGCCATCAGTGACATCAATCACGTCTCCGACTTCTAACAGCATTGATTTATAACCAAGCTTGAAAGCATATTGACTGAATCTATAAATCTGGTCGATGAAAATCCGCCATGCCATTTTAGATGCAAGTGCACTATTAGTAATTGCTCTCAAATTTAATAATTTGGTGCGTACTTGCCCAGATTCTCTTTGGTCAATTCTGTCAAACGCTGGCACAACTGCTGTTTTATAATCATTAGTTCTGTCTGACCATGTAGCTTCTAATCTGTTAAATGTTGATGAGTAATTTCTTTTCGTTGTGTGAACTGGTGGTTCGTCACCGTCTCTAACAAAATCATCTTGTGTTATACTGAGAACACTGCTTTGAACTCGATAACAATTCAAACCTATCTTACCACCTATCTCATAGAAATACCCTTGGAAATGTGAGCATATATAAGCTATCCAGTCAGGCAAAGGTTTCTGCTGTGTAATAGCAATACTGCCTTTAAGGTTGTTAGCTTCACAATATGCAATAAACTATCAAAATCTTCTGTTATAAGGTCACTCTCATCATATCCCCCGTATCTTTCATTTATTAGCAAAGTTTTAATCATAGATGCAAAATTCATGTCGCTTGCTACACCAATACCTTGAGTTTTGAAATAAAAATCACCATCACCTCCAGCAGGGTCTGCCGCCCAAGTTGCTCCTGCATCATATGAAATATAAGTAGAACCTCCGGAATAATTCGCACTTGACACATCAATTTTCCAACTTATATAAGTGAGTTGTGTCACTGGTGATTTGAGTATAATGGTATATTTAGTACCCACAACTAAAGAAGATGTGGAACCAAATGTGAATGGTACCTCTTCACCATTAGTGTCAGTAGTTATATTATTTCCATTAAAAGTTCCTGAACATAAGTCAGGTCCTGTTGGTTTCCCAGTAGCAATATCAGTAGCTCTGATGCTGACAGGCACTGTCCCTGGCGAACCTGAAATACGAAAGAGTTTTAGTATGACAGAAATAATATCATAATCCTCATCTGGAGTAAAAGTCTGTGCAAACCATACATGAGTAGCACCAATCCAATAAACAGTTTTTTGGGAATCAATACCATCTACATAGGAATCATAAACTGCTAAAGAACCACCAACTTGCACTTCAAAAAGAAAGTTTGGTATACGTTGTGAATTGCCCAGCTCATAATCTTCAAAATATGCACAACATACATTATTATATTCTGCATAAGATTCACCTATTAGTGTGCTTATACCACTATTGTTAGCACCTGCATAAGAAGTAAAATCATTAAGTGATATTAGTGTTTTGTCTTTCCAAGTTCTGAGTATTTTAGCTTCACCTTCACAAATTGCAATTAAAAAACTTCGTCTGTATCTCGTTTCATAAGATGCTTGTTCGTCACCACCACCTTTGCCACCACCAGATGAGTGTTTTATTTGGTATGATTGTAAATCACCCATCCAAATTATATTACCTGCAAGTCTTGCAGTACCAAGAACAAGTGGTATTGGAATACCAACAGCACTACTTTGAATGGGCATATCGTGAATAGTCGGCATCGAAGTTTCGTAGTCAACTGGCCATATTGCACTGCCTAAAGCAGCACCAGCTATACCACCCAAAGGACCAAAGAGTGCGTAACCTCCAACAACAAGACCTACTCTACCCCAAGTTGACATTTAATTTACTCCAATTTAATCTATAAAAACCTGAGATTCTTTTTGTCCACTGTGAGTTCCATAAACTACTTACTATACATGTTTTGCTTTTTTTGTGACAGTGAATGAACAAACCATTTTCTATAATCACTCCGACATGAGCAACACATCTGCCGATATAAAATAATACCAAGTCACCAATATCTGGATTTGCAACTTTGTCAGCCACTTTATTTATTTCTTCAGTAATATAATCATCTGCTTTAGCATGTAAATTCCAATCTGGTGGATAACTGCGAAGTTTATAATTTTTTAGATAGCCCAATTCTCTAAGTGCCCCGATGATGAGACCTGTACAGTCACAACCATTACGAGAAGTGCCTCTGTGCTCGTATGGTACTTTGAGGTCTTTCCATTCCTTAACAATATTACATAACTGAATCTTCAACTCTTGGGACATACATAAAACCTCTAAAAATATCTTCATTATGAAATTTTTGGTAGCAAGTTGCTCCCAGTAAATCGCAACCCGGATATAACTTGTAAGTATCAGTCGTAACTACTGCACTAACAAACGGCCAAAGAACTGTAATAGTGCCAGTTGAATCTAATGCTATTGGACGCTTCTGGCCATTATTGGCACCAGAAGTCATTTCTATCTCACCCAGTTCATAGAAAGTAGTGTCGGCTGCTGGTGTACCATTCACATCTATTGAATCACCACCACTTGTCAATGTTTCATCATCATCAAAATTATTAGCATTTGACAATTCTACATACCAAACATAACCTGTTGATGTTGTGAGGTACACTATTTGCACGACTTCAGCAGTGTAACTATTGTCACCACCAGTTATGACTTCTCCTCTCTCAATTGGATTACTTGAATCACCTGCATCAAAAGCTACTTTGAAAACAGAGCCCCTGTTGCTGTCTATTACTGTTGTTCGGCTCCCATCTGCTGCTGTTCCAACATAGGCATAATTTGCAGATGTCAATCCACACAGACTGTCAAATAAATTGTAATTGCAACATTCCTCAAAAAGAAATCTTGGAATTGGGACACTCAAATTTGCAAATTTTGATTTAGCTGATAATTTCAAAATCTTTCTGTTGAAATCAATATCAAGAAAACCTTTGAATACAACAAATTCCTCATCTGAAGCGTAACTTGCATTCCACCTGATTCTCTTTATAGTCAATATAGATCTTTCAAGTATCTCTTTATCAATATTATCACTAATATCAGTGCTAATATTAGACAACACAAGACTAACTTCACCGACTTCAAAGTTAGTTGTGAAAGTCACTTCATCACGTTGCATAACTATTGGTGTATAGGTGTTTCCTCCCGCATCCCAAGTTATCGGTACATTGTGTGTTGTGTACCTATATATCGTACCATCGGCCAGCTCTAAGATATACAGTTCAGTTATCTTGACTGTTCCTAATGCGATTGCTGCTTGAAATGCTGAAGACACACTTCTCATTCAATCACCTCAATTATTGGGATGTCACCCATATTCAAAATACCTTTATAAATTGTGGTTTCAATGTATCTATCATCATCTTTACGGACAGGACAATAGAATTGATAATTAGCAGTCACAACTTCATTTAATGTCAAAGCTCCATTGGGAGCTGAGCCACTTGTCCAATCTATAATTCCAGTATCATCATCTAATGTAAAATGAGTCCCCTCAGTTTTAACTGTTGTATCTATCTTAACAATAGGTGCAAAAATATTACTTGGTTGTATTCTTGTTTTATTTTCATCCCACTTCTCAGTCTCAGCAGGATAATAAGTTTTGATAAGCTGGGTAGTAGTTTCTCCTCCAACAGCAGTAATGCTACATTCTGTCAAAGCACATTCGTAATCATAAGGGTTTTCAAACAGAAAAACATTATATATACCTTTTGCTCTGCTGCATAACTCTTTCAGTTTATCTCTGTATTCTTGAAGTAACACATTGTAAGGCAACACCCAATGACGTTTCGGACGCTCCCAGACTTGATTTCTCTGCTCTTTGCCTGTGTCGTAATCAACTAAATCGGTAAACCATTCCTCTTCGTATCTTAAATCATAACCAAACAATTTACCAATGAAAGTGTTTATTACTTCCATTACTTCATACTCCTTCTTAATGGATGATTCGCAGCCATTGTGCTTTGCAACATAGTGGCAATATTTCTTTTGTTTTTATTAAGAAACTGATAAGTACCAGCAGCGTCAATAGCATTAACATTAATATTGAGTGTGACTTGCTGTTTGCCCCCCGGTTTATCTACTCCTGAAAGAGTTTCCCCTTTGTGGATAACAGCTAATCCAGTTTTTGTAACGTCACCACCATGTTGTCCACTTGGTATTAAAGGCATTGAACCAGTAGCACCAAACAAACTTGGGAAAATTCCTCCAAGAGCTTGTGCCATCTGTGCTTTAATTATCATCTTCGTTAAATCTGATAAAATGGATTGAGCTAAAGAGTTGAAATCGGCCTTGCCTGTTAATACTAAATTTGTCAAAGCATCTGACATACCATCTAATGCACCAGTTGCAATATTAGCTAAATTGCCCCAAATATTTCCAGCATCAGAAGCCCACTGCCCCATTTTCCCTTGTGCTTCTTCCATGGCTCTCGTCATTTTTTTAACTGGTGTGACTAAAGCGTCCTTCATTGGTTCTGCAATCTCTTCAGCGACAACTCCAACTTCCTCAAGACCTGTTTTCAATTTGCTAAAAGCTCCCCCAATCTCTTCTGCCAATTCAGGTGGCACAATATCTTTAATTGTAGCACCAGTTTCTCTCCAAATTCCTTTAAGTTTTTCACCCAAACCCGGACCTTCAGCAGGTTCAACTGCCCTTGCTCTTTCAATAAGACCAGCTCCAGCTTTCATCATCCCAAGTCTCTTCGCAATTCCAACAGGAGTCACACTCAAAGCTTTTCCAATGACACCTTTTGGTTTTGAAGCTTCAATCAACCATGTGCCAAGCCCTTCACCGAATTCTTTTACAAATGCTCGCCATGCACGCGAAGCGACATCTGTCATTACGATTACAATAGATTCACCAAAACCCTTAAAAAGTTCAATAGAAATATCAAGGCCAATTTTGATTCCTGCTCTCCAATCCCCATATAAAAATTTGACAAAAGTCCACAAGGTATCTTTTACATAAGTGATATAAACAACAGCAGTTTCAGCCCATTGACCAATCTTTTCTTGATTTCTTTCTGCCCATTCTTTTACTGCTTTTGCGGACTCTGTTATTCCCGGAAGGAAGGCAGCTCCAATCTGCTCAGCGACATCACCGAGAGCATTCCACATTTGTTTCAATGCACCACTTGCAGTGCTGACATCTCTTGCCATGCCACCAAATTCACCTTCAAGCTCTCTAAGCATGACAGCTTGTGCTCCCGCGACATCTCCAGTCATTACTAATTCTTTTATCATACTTTTTTGAGTTTCAGTAAATTGAACACCAACTCTGCTCAATGCAGTCAATCCAAGAATCGGGTCGTTAAGAGCTTTACCAAGACGAATTGAAGTTGCTGTCAAATCTACAGCTCTGCCAGATACAGAAGCTTCGGCTACAGCCATATCAAGAGCAGCTTCAGTTGCTCTCTTGAATTCATCTCCTTTTATGCTTTTGAAAGTCAAGAGCATAGTTTGCAGTGCTGTTATAGATTCGTCACCGAATCTTGTGACTTGTTGCAAAGCTGCGGCTTGTTGTAGTAACTGCTTTGCAGTGAAACCCGCTGCATGACCTGTTGCTTTGAGAGTAATCTCCAATCTGTTTATAGCATCTTCTTGTTTCATTGCAGCACGTATTACAAGAGTCAATGCTGCTGCAATACCAACTGCTCCCCATTTAGCGATACGTACCATCTTGCTGAAAACAGCTTTGAAGTGAGCACCCATCTTGGTAAAAGAATTTTTGATTTTAACTACAGTTTTTGTTACTGCACCTTTAGCTTTAGCAAGTTGGGAAGTCAATTTGCTGTCATCAACTTTTATTTCGACATCTGCGGTCATGAAATTCATTGCATTAACTCCCGTTCAATATTGAAACACATCAAAACATTCTCGAAAGTTTTTTTGACTTTATCAGCAGCAACATACAATTCAATATCACCTAATACTGCTTTATGGTCAAGGTCTATTACTTCACCCATAGGTGTCACTTTCACTTGATTGCGAACAAGTAAATAGATGTCGTAAAATACAATGTTGTGTTCATCCAATTCGACATAACAATTGTCACAAATCGGCTCTTCATCATAGTATTCGTGCTGCTTTATACAATCGGGGCAGTTGACTGGTCGTGATTGCCATTGGATGAACTCCCTGAGTTTTTTAGTTGTGTTTCTTCAAGGCTCTTATTCGTATCAACTAACTCATTCAAAGAGTCCACCACATGCTTTACAAAGTCGATGACTTTCATCATCTTAATTTTGTTCTCAGTGTTGCATTCCATTTCTTGCCCATCAAGGTTCGTTTTGCTCCAATCAACAATGCAGAAATCCCATCGTAATTTTGAAGCCAATTTTTCATCCACTTTCCTATCATCGAATGAAACACCTCTGATAACCTTTCTCTTAACTTTGACAGTCAACCTCTCGATTTTCGCATACTCATCAGTTGAAAGTTCACGCAAGCAAACACCACCCTGAGATTCATCATCAGGGTTGTAGGGGAACCACGTTCCTGGATTTTCTGACTTAAAATTTGGCACTTTAATCTCCTTCTCTCTAAATTAAATTTTTGTTTACGGTGTTTTGATACCCATTAAAACAACGTCATAAGTGATTTCTACTGTCTCTGCCCAAATCTGCAAATATTTATCGGCTGTCACATTAACACCAACTGGGTCAGCCCAAAGAAGATAACCACCAGGTGGAATTATGATTACACCAAATTCAGCAAATGGTGTAGTCGATTTAGCAACGGGTACTTGGTTTGCTAAACCACCAATCAGCAAATCTTCTGTTTCATCTGTATTTTTAACATACAAAAGTTTCAACAGGGAGAAATCGCAGTCATCACCAAAGGCATCTTTAATGTCAGAGCCGGAAATGTCAACTGCTGATGGAGC
>Ga0209976_10001761_pt1 | contig 12628 bp, 14 predicted proteins | sample SumtaG_FD_182806 | JGI IMG/M metagenome (GOLD analysis project Ga0209976, IMG submission 182806) | Deep subsurface microbial communities from Indian Ocean to uncover new lineages of life (NeLLi) - Sumatra_00157 metaG (SPAdes) (version 2) | ecosystem: Environmental > Aquatic > Marine > Oceanic >...
CGAGACAGGGTTGACACGGGCGAGGGCCAGGAACAATGAATCCAGTGACAAGTCCGAATCGAGGATCGATGAGGAAGAGATGGCATTTCACCGGAAAGTGCGGGAAGGCTATCTCATGCTCGCGGGCAATGAACCGGAACGGTTTTTAGTTTTAGATGCTTTGGAAAAACCAGACCGACTGGCAGAGCTTGTAATGGATGAATTTAGATTGAGGTTTCCTGATGCTGTTTGATCCGATCAGAGCCCAGGATGGGCCGGTGTCCATACTGAAAAAAGCTCTCCAAAACGAACGGGTACCGACAGCTTACCTCTTCACGGGACCGTCGGGGTGCGGAAGGATGATGGCCGCCCTTGCCACTGCATCCAGCCTCAACTGCCAGTCGGAGATTTTAGCGTGTGGATCGTGCTCATCATGTCTTCTGTATGCCGTCGGTAACCACCCTGATCTTTACATCATCGGACTGCCGGAAGGAAAACGCCAGATCGTCATTGAGCAGGTCCGGGAGCAGATCCTCGGGAAGGCTTACTTGAAACCTATGAGCGGCATGACTTCCACCTTCATCGTGGAAGATGCGCATCTCATGAACATGAACGCTTCCAACGCTTTTTTGAAGACGCTGGAGGAGCCGCCGGAGACTTCCCATTTCATTCTCATCGCGCCTGACCGGGATTCGGTCCTGCCCACTATCTCTTCCAGGTGCCAGACACTGGCCTTTTCTCCCCTGCCCCGGCAGATCGTTGAGGATATCCTGGTGAAAGAGGGCATAAAGGAGCCAGAAGCCTCTCTTCTGGCAGCCATGGCAAAGGGAAGTGTTAAGAAGGCCCTTGTTTACCATTCGACCGGAGCCCTGAAAAACCTGGCTGAAGAGTTTGAGCCTCTCTCCTCCCTCCACAGCTATGGGGTAGGACAGCTGCTGGACCTGGCGCAGCGATGGGGTCGGAACCGGCAGGATGCCCTCGGCGTACTGGAGTTCATGGCCCAATGGTATCGAGACATGATGATACTGTTCGAGGGAGCCCCCGAAGACCAGGTGATCCACGTTGCCCATATTCAGGAACTCCGAAAAGGTGCCGACAGGATCGGGGGACTGAATCTGGCCGAGATCCTCGAATCGGTGGAGGATGCGCGAGAAGCCATTGAAGCCAACACAAACGTACAACTGACGCTCGACACCCTGTTTCTCGGGGTTCGTAACCAGCTGGCAGCGTGTCGAGGTTTTCCGACACGCTGCTAGTAACAGAAAAGAGTGAATAGATGGATAACCCTGATCATAATGACAAAACACCGGACAATATAATGGGGACCCAGGAGGACAGCCTGAATACCGATAAACCATCAGCACCGGAGCCTGGCGGGGAAAATGAGGACATCAGGGACCCCATTACCGGGGATTCCGGAGATCCCTCAGAGGATTCGGCCCGGGAGGCATCACCCGATGAGGTGAGGACCGCACTGGTGAGAATTCGTGGTCGAAACCGGTCCGCGCATTTCGATGCCGGGGAGCACACGCTCAGACCGGACGATGAGGTGGTCGTTCAGACCGAACATGGCAAAGCCATTGGCGTAGTCCTGGAGCCGCCGGTTGTCCTGGGATGCCGGGGCTGCAAGAACATGACAATACTCAGAAAAGCCACACCGGAAGAGATCAGCAAGGATGAAGAGAACCGGGAACTTGAAAAGAAAGCCTCCGAGTACTGCACGAAAACCATCGAAGAATGGGAGATCCCCATGCGCCTGGTCCAGGTGGAGTTCCTCCTTGACCGCTCCAAGGCTGTCTTTTACTTCACCGCCGAAAAAAGGGTTGATTTCAGGGAACTCGTCCGGACCCTTGCCAGGGAATTCTCCACGCGGATAGAAATGAGACAAATAGGAATTCGGGACGAGGCCAGACTTCTTGGAGGGGTGGGACCTTGCGGCATGAGCTTTTGCTGCAGCACTTTCCTTAAGGAGTTCGCTCCAATATCAGTGAAGATGGCAAAGGAGCAGAACGTCATATTAAACCCCAACAAGATCTCCGGAGGATGCGGCCGTTTGCTGTGCTGTCTCAGCTACGAATACGACCAGTACAAGGAAGCATCTCGCGGGGTGCCGAAAATAGGCAAAAAGGTCACCCTTCCTGAAGGGACCGGCAAGATCAGATCAGTGGATATATTCAAACGGACCGTGACCATCGACATGACAGAGGACAAGCCACTGGTGATAGACATCGATGAGTTGCGGGAGAAATTGAAATGAGCAAAAACACATTCTATGTGACGACACCCATCTATTATGTCAATGACATCCCCCACATCGGGCACGTTTATACTACCGTCGCAGCTGACGTGATTGCCCGCTACATGAGGGTGTCCGGACGGGAGGTCATGTTCCTCACCGGCACGGACGAGCACGGCCAGAAAGTGGAACAGGCCGCCCGGGAGAGGGGAAAAACACCCCAGGAGCACTGCGACGAGATGGTGATCCGTTTCCAGGACCTCTGGCGGCGCTTTAACATCTCCAATGACGATTTCATCCGCACCACCGAGGAACGCCACATAAAGGTGGTACAGCATTTCCTTCAGAAGCTCCTCGACAGCGGGGATGTCTACAAGAGCTCCTATTCGGGCTGGTACTGCGTTCCCGATGAGCGTTTTTGGACCGAAAAGGACCTGGCCGAAGGCCACTGTCCTGATTGCGGTCGGGAAGTGGTTCAGATAGAAGAGAGCAACTACTTTTTTAAAATGAGTAAATATCAAGGCTGGCTCATCAAGCACATCGAGGATAACCCTGATTTCATCAGACCTGAGACGCGCCGTAACGAGATGCTGGGATTTCTCCGAAAGCCCCTGGAGGACCTCTGCATCAGCCGTCCCAAAAGCCGCCTGCACTGGGGGGTCGAGATCCCTTTCGATGCCGATTATGTCACCTACGTCTGGTTCGACGCCCTCATCAACTACGTCACCTCGCCCGGATATACAACAGACGATGACAGGTTCGCGGCGTTCTGGGCCAACTGCACCCATCTCATCGGAAAGGACATCCTGACCACTCACACCATATACTGGCCCACCATGCTCAAAGGGGAAGGGCTTGCCCCGCCGGCGAGGGTGTTCGCCCATGGGTGGTGGACCGTCGAGGGACGCAAGATGTCCAAGTCAGTGGGCAACGTGGTGGAACCGAACATGCTTTTGGAAAGGTACGGAGCTGATGCTATCCGCTATTTCCTCCTCAGAGAGGTTCCTTTCGGGCTGGACGGTGACTTTTCCCACTCAGCTCTTGTGGGCCGGATCAACTCGGACCTTGCCAACGACTTGGGAAACCTTCTCCAGCGCTCCCTCGGGATGCTGGGAAAATACAGGGATGGCGTGATCCCGCCGGCGCCGGACAATTCAGAAATAGGCGACCTGTCCAGGGAGTTCGTTGAAGCTTCGCGCAAGGCAGTGGGCGAACTGGAAGAGCATATGACGGCTCTGTCCTTTGACCGCGCCCTGAAGGCCATATGGGAATTCATCGGAGCGGCCAACAAGTATATCGATTCGGCAGCACCCTGGGCTCTTGCCAAGGAGGGAAAAGACGGCAAGCTGGATGCGGTTATGTACACCCTTTTCGAAGCCATCCGGCAGGTGGCCGTTATGATAAACCCGTTCATGCCCGAGACGGGACAGAAGATGTTCCGACAGCTGGGGATCACCCAGAAGAAGGATCTGCACACGATCACATCTCTCGAAAAGTGGGGTGGATTACCGGGCGGCACGAAGACCTTCAGGGGGCCTGCTCTTTTTCCGCGCATCGAGGAAATGCCGGAGGGCGATGAGAAGCAGAAGCCAGAAGCCAGAATCCAGAATCCAGGAGAAAAATCGGTGGAAAACGTTATTACTATAGATGATTTCGCCAAGGTAGAGCTGGTCACCGGGAAGGTCCTGGAGGCCGAGGCCGTGCCGAAATCAAAGAAGCTCATACGTATGATCGTAGACACGGGAGAAAAACGCCAGATCGTCGCCGGTATCGCCGAATATTATGAGCCGGATGATCTTGTGGGAAGGACGATCGCCGTAGTGGCAAACCTTGCGCCGGCCAAACTCATGGGCGTCGAATCAAACGGGATGCTGCTGGCCGCCCATGACGATGCCGGCCTCGCCCTCGTGACCTTCGACAAAGAGGTCGGGGTGGGAGTACGTATTAAATAAGAATGTAGAATGCAGAACGTAGAAGGGAAAACAGAAAAGCAAAACTTATGAAAATAGATCTAATACGGTTTTATTCTGTGTTCTACATTCAACATTCTGCATTCTGATAAGGCCCAATAAGGACACCTGACCTGATGAAACCGTACCTTATAGATTCCCACGCTCATCTTGAAATGCGCCAGTTTAAAGGCAATCTGGAGCAGGTTCTCGAAAAGGCCCATGCCGCCGGTGTTGTTCACATCGTTACGGTAGGCTCGACGATGCCTGAAAGCCGGAGGGCCCTGAAGATAGCTGAAAAATACGGTGAGGTGTCCGCTGTCGTGGGGATCCACCCTCACGACGCATCGGATATGGACGAACTCGCGTTAGAGGAACTGGAAAAACTTGCACGCCGCAAAAGGGTTGTAGGCGTTGGAGAGACAGGTTTGGATTTTTTCAGAGACCGCTCACCGCGGGACATCCAGGAGGAATCGTTCCGCCTGCACCTTACGCTGGCCAAGGAGACCGGGCAGCCTGTGGTCATACACGTCCGTGATGCATACCCGAGGGCCATGCAGATCCTGGAGGAGGAAGGTCTCCCGGAAAGGGGGGGCGTGGTCCACTGTTTTTCCGGGACGGCAGAGGACGCTGAAGCGTTGTTGGAGATGGGCCTCTACCTGTCCTTTACGGGTACCATCACATATGAAGGGAGAAAGAACAGGGAATGGTCGGAAAAAGTTCTGTCAATGGTTCCTCTGGAACGCATGATGGTGGAAACCGATTGCCCCTATCTTTCCCCTCACCCACTCAGAGGACAACGCAATGAACCGGCCTTCGTTCATCTGGTTGCTGAGCGCATCGCCCAGGTCAAAGAGCTCTCGCTAATCGATGTGGCCCGGGTAACTGCAAGGAACGCTGTGGGGTTTTTCCGTCTGCCTGTGGACCTACCCTCAACAAAGCTGGCCTACACTATCAGGGATTCAGTATATCTCAACGTTACCGGAAGCTGCACCAACACCTGTACATTCTGCCAGAGAAGCACAAATCCTGTGGTCAAGGGACACGACCTGCGGCTGCAACGCGACCCTACCCCCGAGGAAATGCTCGAGGCTCTGGAGAGCGAAGGTTGGCAGAACCGTTCTGAAGTCGTCTTCTGTGGATACGGGGAACCCACGATCCGCCTCCCCGAGGTCCTTCAGGTGGCATCCCGGATCAAAGAGCTCAAGCCCTCCATGAACATACGGATGAACACCAACGGGTTGGCGAACCTTTACCACAGGAAGAACATCGTCCCGGAACTCACCTATGCCATCGATACAGTCTCCATCAGCCTCAACGCCCAGGACGCCGACACCTTTGACAAGCTGTGCCGCCCAAGCGTCGGTCCTGATGCTTATGGATCGCTGCTGGATTTTTCCCGGAAATGTGTCGCTGCCGGCCTGGATGTTGTACTGACAGTGGTGGCACACCCGGAAGTTGATGTGGATAAGTGCAGAAAGATCGCCGAGGGATTAGGGGCGAGATTCAGGGTGCGGGAGTATAATGAAGTCGGGTAAGAACAGAAGTCAGGAGCCAGAATCCAGAATTCAGAAGGAAAACTCGATTCCTTTATAAGCGATATAAGCTGTCTCACCAGGCGCAGAGTGCGCAGCGGAGCGAATAAGAAAAAGCCGTTGCCAGTCACTAATTTCCAATGACTAACTGCAGCTTTCTCCTGGCTTCTGGATTCTGGCTTCTGGATTCCGAATTATCATGTCTCTTAACGAATTAAAAAAACAGTGCCGTATCACCACCTTCCGGGCCAGCGGGCCGGGGGGTCAGCACAGGAACGTCACCGATTCCGCGGTCCGCCTCCAGCACATCCCTACCGGCATCGTAGTCATCGGTCGCCGGAACCGCTCCCAGCACAGAAACTTGGAGGACGCGTTAGAGCGTCTTGCCCGGAGGATCGAGGATAGTAAAAGGGTCCGTAAAAAAAGAGTCCCTACCCGCAAGTCCAGAGCGGTCCGGACCCGGGAACTGGAAACGAAGAAAAAGCGAGGGCGGATTAAAAAGCTAAGGGAAAGAGTCCGTGACTCGTGATTCGTGACTCGTGATTGGTAACTTCAAACCCCAGACATCGAACTTCAAGTTCGTTTTTTCCATTTGACATTGGGCATTGGACCCCTGTTCAAGCCAGGGGCAGGCATTGGACGTTGGACTGTAAAGATGGATTGACCTTTCCAGAGTTTCATCATATTACACGACACTGGTAATCAACTTTTTTCAGGAGACAACACACACATGAAAAACAAATCCTTTAAAATCGGCGCAACTGTCCTCATCATCGCTGCCTTCATCGGGTTTCTCGCATGGAACTTATACGATGTAACCGGTGATGTAACTGGAGCGCAGTACATCAGCCCTGATACCTTCCGCCAGTGGTTGGCCCAGGACAAAGCTCTTGTGGTGGATGTCCAGACCTATGAAGGTTATCTGAAGATGCACTTCCCCGGCTCCATCCCCACCCACGCCTATCCTGTAAAAACAGCGGAACAGATGAAAAGGGTGGATGCAATTATCCCTATTATTGAAAAATCAGACAAACCGGTTGTTCTCGTCTGCTTTGGAGGAATAACCGGCGCTCCAAACGCACGCGCCCATCTGATTTCCAAAGGGATCCCCAATGAGCGGCTATTCATTCTCCAGGGTGGGTCTAGGGGGTGGCCGTGGAAGGAGATGCTCGTCAGCGGAAGCCGCCGCTGAGGCGATCGGAGTGGGGGAGAGGGCGAGTGGGTGAGAGGGCGATAAATCTATCCCTTCTCCATGGGTATCAGCCACTTTTCTACATTTTGAACCATATTCATCAGCTGGCGCATTATGATCTCATATTCCTGGTGCAATCCCTCGCTCGCTTCCTCGTCGAAATATCCACAATTCCTGGCAAATTCAAGCCAAACCTGTGTTTCGCATGCCTCACTCTCAGCGTCACTCAATTTGGCGATAAAGGCAGCCCGGTAACGACGTTTTCTCCAGGCTTCCCCAATATTAGAGCAAACCGATCTTGAAGACCTCCTGACCTGATCTGTGAGGGAATATTTTTCCTCTGTGGGGAAGGTTTTGGTCAATTCATGAATGTTCATGGACACATTCATGGCATTATTGAACACCCTCAGGTCTCTATAGCTATTGGTTCTTTTCTTCATAAGACATGCCTCCTTATTGACAGAATCCCAGTTGCAATCTGCATGCCTTTCCCCCTCTCGCCCCCTCTCCCACTCTCCCTCTCCTGCGTAATTAACACTCCCTCTTCCCCAAATCTCTCCCTATTGCTATAACTTGCCACTATGCCCGACACCGTCTCCAACTTCCTGCAATCCTGCTCCTCCTGCACCCAATGCGGCACCGTGTGCCCCTTTCTCGAGAGACACGGTTCACCCGAGGACATCATCGCCAACAAACCTCAACTGGCGTTTCTCTGCACCAACTGCACCGGCTGCGACAAGCGTTGTCCCCTGGAGCTTTCACCATCAGCCGCTCTCTTTGAAACCAAACAGCGCCTCATCACCGAACAGCGCGTGCCCGAAAAGGCTGCCAGGGCTCTGAAGGGGGCGAAGAGTTTTGTCAAAAGAGGACACACCGCTCCCTTCCTGCGTTACGACAGCAAACCGACAGTATTCTGGCCGGGCTGTTCCCTCGCTGGTACCAGCCCCGAGGTGGTGGAGGAGACCCGGGTTCTCCTTGCTTCCATCCTGGATGAGGAAGTGGGCCTGGTACTGGACTGCTGCTTCGATCCCTTGTACCAGATGGGGGATATCCAGCCTGTCAGGGAGGGGTGCGACCGCATCCGCGAACGGATATCAGATGCCGGTATCGAAAACCTCATCGTGGGATGCGTAAACTGCAGGAAGGTCTTCGAGCGACATATGCAGAGTGTGAATGTCAGACATGTAGTAGAGGTCCTGCCCGATGACATCCTCGAAACCGTCCCCGATGAAGAGCTATACCTCCACCACCCCTGCCCCCACTACCACGTGGAGGGGATCAAAGATAAAACAAGAAAAGTGCTTGCCAACGCCCTTGCAGAGGAGGTGGACGAGCAGCGAATCCCAGCCTGTTGCGGTCTTGGGGGAAGCCTGAACAACCAGGATCCGGAACTCGCCGTTAAATTCACCGAGAGGGTGACCATGGCGGCCTATGGAGCTTCCATCGTCACCGCCTGTATGGGGTGCAAGAACACCTTCCTGAAAAAGGGAACTCACACCTACCACATCCTGGAACTCATCACGGGGGTTAAGCCGAAGACCAAACCGGTGGGCGCTGCGAGGAAATGGGCCAATCGGCTACTGCTGGCGAAAGGCAAGTAGAAGCCATTCCGAATTGAGAATTACGAATTGAGGATGAGTAACCGCTGTTGAGCGACTTGAAATCTCAATGCTCAACCTCAATGCTCAATTTAACGCTCTCCTGCGTTCTACATTCCTTGTCCGCCATAGCCTCCTGACCGTCGAAGCTTTAGCGTAGTCGGTTGGCGACGGCGGATGCGTTCTGCATTCTTTCCAGATCCCAGATCCTGCTTTTTCGTTGGACATTGGACGTTGGACATTGGACTGACTACCCTAGCCCTCAGACCCTGCTCTTCCTTCGCCCTTCGCCTCGCACCAACTCTACGGCCAGGTTCTAATTTCAAACCTCAAGATTGATGACTTTTTGCGAAGTCATCAACGCAAGGCCATCGGCAAACTCCCGGATATTGTTTTTGGGAAATATTACACTACTATCTTGAGATAAAGGAAGGGACATACCCGCTGTTGTCGGTACGCCCCCATCAGGCAATGTTCTCGTATCAAGTTCACGATACCGGGAATGGTTCCTCGTCGTGTTCTTCACATTTGCAGGTTTTTATTCCCAGAAAACCATAAGGCGGACAATATCCTGTAATAGCGGTAACCAACATCATCACAGCAACCAACCCCGAAACCACAGCGATCGTCCCATCTACAGTTTTTGAAAATATAGCATAGACCAGCCCGATACCGACCATAGAACGAACTATTCTATCCGCTTTCCCCATATTGTGTTTCATTTGCACCCCCTGATTCTAAATTCAGGATGAATTTAGAATACAGTATAACCTACTTTGGTAAGCGCTTCAGTGATAGCATCAACATTTGTCACCGAGTCTTCAAAACTCATCATCAGTTTGTGGTTTGGTACATCTGTCTTTACCTTTTTCATTCCGTGACCCGGTCAGCTGCCGGCCATCTTTTCCAGGTAACGAAGGTGCCGGTTGCTCCTAGTCGTGTTCCTCTCACTTGCAAGTATTAATACCCAACCAACTATAAGGTGGACAGTAGCCAAAAACAGCCGTGGCCACCAACATCACTGCGAACAATCCCAGGATCACAGCGATGGCCCCCCCCATCGCTCCCATGATGAAAGCATAGATGATCCCAGCACCAACTGTAGACCTTATCATGTGGTCCGTTTTGCCCATATTGTGTTTCATTGCCAGCTCCCTTTTTTATATAGAACATTTTAGACGCGGTGACACCGGTGAAGGGGAGACGCGAAGATATTTGCTAAAGCGTCAGGACGCGATGATGCGGCGATAGGGTGACGCGGTGAGAATTCTTCTTTGTGTCTCCGTGTCTTCGTGTCCCCGTGTCTCCGTATCAAACGACTTTCACCAATTCTCCGTGTCCCCGGGTCTCCGTGTCCCCGGATCAGGCGACTATTCTCTGGTTCTCCAACAGTGTACTCCAAAATCCCTGTAAGTATTGAACTACTATTTTATCTGCTTTCCGAATTCTCTCAAGGCATCAGAAGCGATCCAGCGGGCGCTTTTATTGCCCTGTTCCCGGATCCTCCCGGCGACGATAGTGGCCTTTTCTCTCATTAAGGTTTCCTTCTGAAAAGGTTATTGCACGCCTGGTCGACCATGTCCCACGAATTAAATTCGGCGGCCCAACTCTCCATCTGCTCCTCAGTACCAGCATAAGGTTCATCGATCATGGTGGCGAGGAACCGCGCTTCGTGAACACCAGTCTCCCAAAGCTGTAAAGCCAGATCGTGCCCCTTCTCGATCCGACGCACAAATTTGCGAAGATCTGTTACTTTGATTCCCAGAGCATTCTCGACGTTAATCCCGAAACGGGCCATGCCGGAGCGATTTTCTTCTGACTCCACTTTTTGGAGTATTGAAATTATTTCGTCAGTTTGGGAGAGTTTATGAGTAGACATAGCGGTTTGTGTGGGAATTCAGGAGTCAGAATCCAGAATTCAGTAGAAAATCAAAATCATTTTTAAAAAACATCCTGTATCATATGAAAATCTGCACCTGTATTGTGACTTCAACTTTGCTTAACTTCGCGTACTTTGCGTTGAAAGCTCTTGTCGACTTTACAGAAATATAGTCTTCCTTCTGGATTCTGGATTCTGAATTCTGGCTCCTGAATCAAAACCTATTTCCCAAACACTTCTCTCAACAACGCCGTTACCCTCGCCGCCGGGTCCTTGCGGATCTTCTTCTCCTCCTCACCCACCCTGAAGAAGAGTCCGTCCAGAGCTCCGGTGGTAACGTAATCTTCTATGTCCAAATCGACCTTTTTCACGAAAGGCAGTGAGTTGTACTTTTTCATCATCCGCTTATAGCTTCGAACGACCCCGACCTGGGCCATGGAATCGGTGACTACTGGTCTAAACAGCCCGTAAAGGTTATCCGAAGTATTGTCCCGAAAATAGGAGGTGGCGGCGGTATCGTCCCCCTTCACGATCCCGTAGGCATCTACGACCGTCATTTCCCGGATAGCGCCGCCGAAGATGTCCATCGCCTGTGGAGCAGCCTTCTCGGCGGCTCTGTTCATGCTTAGAACAAACTCGTCAACGCGATCGTCCATGCCAACTTTTCGAAGCAGTTTCTGTGCATCCTCCAGCTTTTCCGGGATCTGGATCTTTATATCCAGGTTACCGAAGTACCCGTTCTCTTTTGAGACTGAGGTCACAGCGTTCTTTGTGCCTATATCCAGAGCCTCCTTGAGACCGGCGATAAAAGTGCCCTCCTCGTTTTCCTGAGGCTTCGTCACCTGCTTGATGAAGTCATCAAAGAAACCAGCGGAGGAAAATTGCACGGAAGAGAGGAGGAAGACAGCTGTAAGGGCAAATAGGGCGACTTTTTTCATGATGTAATCTCCTAAGAGTGTAAAAAAGGCATGTTGAAAGATAGCATAAAGGAACCTTCACTTGTCAGTTTTCAACGAAATGTGTTTTGATAAAAGCTTTAAAGCTGTAACGCAGAGGGCCGCAGGAACGCCGCCGCCCAGGCGTTATCGCAGAGGGCCGCAGTTTAACCTGATTCAGATTTAACTGCGCTACCCCGCGGGATATGCAGCCTACCAGCGAGCTGCCTTTGCGTAACTCTGCGTTAAAGCTTTAAATTACTTTATCTTCAACTGAAGTTTATCATTGTCCGATAAATTTCTGCTATTATCCTGCAATGCGCCGCTCAGATAAACAGGTAACTGATACAGCCGAACTCGAAGCCATCATCCGCAATAGTGATATCTGCCATCTGGCCATGGTAGACAATGGGAAACCCTACGTCGTCCCCATGAACTTCGGGTACAAAAGCGGCGAGATTTACTTTCACTCGGCGCCTGAAGGGAGGAAAATAGATATCCTGCGTAAAAATCCGGATGTCGGATTCAGTTTAGTCGGCAGGCATGAACTCGTCAGAAACGAAAGGGCCTGTTCCTGGACGGCGAAATATAGCAGCGTCATCGGTACCGGAAAAGCCGCGATTCTGAGCAACAGAGAGGAGAAGGAAAAGGGCCTGTCGATCCTGATGAAGCAGTATTCGGATAAGAATTACGATTTCTCCGAAGTGAACCTGAGTGATGTCGTGGTTATCAGGGTGAAAGTTGAAACCCTGATGGGCAAGTCGTCTGACACGGGGGCCGCCTCCGCTGAAGCTACGGTGTGGCAAGCACGGTGAGGAAACGATCAGGTTCTAGGTTCCAGGGTTCTGAGGTTCTGGGTCTTCTCCTGCGTTCCCTGCCCCGAGCCTGGTCGAGGGGTGCGTTCAGCTTTTTCCAGACCCAAGACCCCAGACCCTAGAAACCGAAGGTTTCATCCCGACATACGTCGAGGCTTTCCGAAGGGTGAGAACGCAGCAGATGCCGTGCTATTGGCAGCCGCATCGAGCGGAAAATTCCTATCGGCCGCCTAGAGTGCGTCAGCTACGAGGCTCGACTGACGAGGGAACCGGAGCGTACACGATGACGTACGTGAGGCTTGCCGAGGAGGGAGTACGAAGTAGATGGCGCGCTATTGACGGCCGAACCCGAACTTAAGAAGTTGTTGAGGATTGCGAGGAGATAGTACGAAGTAGATGGCGCGGTATTGGCGGCCGCATTAGGCGGAAAGTTGTTATCGGCTCGCTAGAGTGCATTAGATGCAAGGCCAGAACCCTGAGGAAACCGGAGGCGTATATATGCTGACATAC
>Ga0209976_10001762_pt1 | contig 12614 bp, 14 predicted proteins | sample SumtaG_FD_182806 | JGI IMG/M metagenome (GOLD analysis project Ga0209976, IMG submission 182806) | Deep subsurface microbial communities from Indian Ocean to uncover new lineages of life (NeLLi) - Sumatra_00157 metaG (SPAdes) (version 2) | ecosystem: Environmental > Aquatic > Marine > Oceanic >...
ATTTTAGACAAGGCTGATAATTTATCAAATCATATTTCCGGTGGACAAGTACAAAGAGTGGCAATTGCCAGAGCCTTGGTGATGGAGCCGTCAATAATTTTGGCTGATGAGCCAACCGGAAATATTGATAGTAAAACCGCTCATGAAATTATGAAGTTTTTGGCTAAATTAAATAGAGAAGGTAATACGATTATTTTAATTACCCATGAAAACCATATTGCCAAATATGCCAGGAGAGTTATTACTCTTAAAGACGGCAAGATTATTAGTGATAAGAAAAAATAAGAATATATATGGACTATAAAGAATTAATTAGCTTAGCTTTATCAAACTTAAAGGGAAATATTTTAAGAACATTGTTAACCATGCTGGGAATTATTATTGGGATTGCTTCAGTGATAATTATTATGTCCATGGGTCAGGGAGCCACGGCTTCGATTGTTGATAGAATTTCAACTTTGGGAGCAAATACTGTTAATGTGTTTCCCGGAGCCAGAAGGCGAGGTCCAGGATCGATAAGTGAAACAGTGACTTCTTTAGTGCCAAAAGATGTTGAAGCAATGACTGAATTGGAAAATGTAGAGGCAGTAAGTGGAGTGGTATCAGCTAGAACAGCAGTTTCTTATCAGGGGAGTAATATGAGCGCTTCTATTAATGGAGTGGAAGCAGATTATCAGTTGATTCAATCTTTGGAAGTTGATTTAGGATCATTTTTTGATAAATCCCAAGTTAAAGGAATGGCCAAAGTGGCAGTCATTGGTATTGATGTGGTCAGTGAGTTATTTGAAGAAGGCGATGAGCCTTTGGGGAAAGCAATAAGAGTGGATGGCAAGAGTTTTAGAGTGATTGGAGTTTTAGAGCAGAATGACGCCAGTGGTATGTCTAATCCAAATGAAGCCATCTATATTCCCTTAGACACAATGATGAAAACAGTCATTGGCCAAAACTATTTAGGCAGCATTGCAGTCTTAGTGACTGATTCAGAGTCAGTAGATGGAGTGGTGGGAGAGGTTGAGAATTTATTGATAGATAGACATGAAATAATTGATATGGATCTGAAAGACTTTACGATTATGAATTTTCAAGAAATGATTTCCACCATTAGCAATGTGACTGGAATATTGACTACCTTGTTATCAGCCATCGCGGCGATTTCTCTTTTAGTGGGAGGAATTGGAATTATGAATATTATGCTGGTAACAGTCACAGAAAGAACTAAAGAGATTGGTTTATTAAAATCAATTGGAGCGAAAAATAATCATATATTAAACCAATTTTTGTTAGAGGCAGTGGTATTGACAGTCACTGGGGGATTGATAGGGGTAACTATTGGAGTAGGGATATCTTTTGTGATAGCCAAGATTGTCAGTATTCCATTTATTGTTAAGTTTTCTTCGATAATAATTGCAGTAGGAGTATCCAGTTTAGTGGGAGTGGTGTTTGGCTATTATCCAGCTAGAAATGCGGCTAAACTTAGTCCAATAGATGCGTTGAGGTATGAGTAGTGAAGGGGTTGTAATATAATTAAAGCATGAGTCTTTCGATTGGGATGGCGGGAACGTAAACCTACCTTTTGAATTGTATTGTCAGTTGCTGAAAGATGGGAAAGAGAGAATTATTTCAGAGAGAGATGAGGTGGGTAGAATTGTTAAAGCTCAATCTTTGTAACTTCAAGCCTGCTCAACTGTTTTTATAGACAAAAATAATTAGTTCTTCTATAATGTAATTGTCGGCTGCCAAGAGGGCAGCTTATTTTGAGAAAGGAGAATGTTGATGCCATATAAAGGTGAAGCATTTTTAGGTCAAGGTGATGGGGCTTATCAGGCGTGGGAAGGTAATTGGGGGAAGGTTGAAGATGTGGACAGAGATTCTTTTCAGGGTTTGGTGGAGATAAACAAGCTAACTACAGACATTTTTTTTGAAGAGGGAGTTTTTGTTGATTATCACACAATTTTAGGTGATGGTGGGGATGAGAGAGAAGCAGTTAGAAAAGCGGTTGGGATTCACAATTTTCCGGCAGAAAGTACTGTAGATGCAGGACAGTATGAAAAATTACTTGAAGCATCGCATGTAAAAGAGCAATTAGCTCGTTCATATATTTTGAAGCATATAAAAGAAGGGGCTACTTTTGGTTTAGAGCAGTGGGAAGTAGATGTTTTAGCAACATCATGTCGGATGGCAGGAGAGTTTGATGTTATGTGTAGTCAATGGCGTGATGAAGTCCAACATAATTCATTGAATGAACAAGCTGAAAAATTAGGGTTTGATAATCAATATACTGTCATTAGGCAAGGTGAAGACGGATTAGAGCAGGTTAGTTTTGCAGAAGCATTTGAAGAGCAAGTGAATATTATCACCTCAGAGTGGAATGAGTTAGCTGATAGAATTGTTGTTGGAGAGCCAAACGATGAGCAGTTAGCGATGGTTGACTATCTACGCACCTATGCAACAGCACTAGGAAGTAGAGAGCAGGATGATTTGGGGAACCTTTGGAGAGATGTTGATAGGGTTTGGTTGGGAGTTGCAGGCAGATTACAGCCAATAGCTAGCAGAGAGTATGATTATTATGATGAAAACGGGATTAGAGTTTTTCCTGACTTTCGGTTGATAATTGCTAATGAAGAAACTGAGTTAAATCAACCCGTAGAAGCGACTCGTCAAGCCATGATAAAGCATTTAGGAGAAGAATTTGATGGTGTAAGTGTTTATGATGAAACGAAAAATGGCATGAGTCAGATTCAGATTTTCCCTGAAGGCTATGATGTAGTTTTTGCTGGTTGTTTAGATTTTCAACCAGCTGGTCAGTTTTTACCTAATGAGTTTGAAATAAAGAGAAAGTATGGAATTAAAGTCTTTTTAAATCTTGATGTTTCTAACGTTCGTTGGGGATTGGCAATGGAATTAGCTGAAAAAGTGTTTCCTAAAGATTTTGATTTATTTAAGAGAGTGAATGAAAGACTTGATGGAGTAGCTATACACTTGGCTGGTCACGAAATAGGAGAGCCGCTTTTGGATACTGATGAGGTTCGTGAGGGAGTAGGGAGTACAGTGTTTAGATTATTAAATGAAGACGCAGGCACTTTATCAATTACATCCATTATGCCTGATAGAGTGGAGAGTGGAGAATTACCGGAAGATGTTTTAGAAACTCAGGTATTAAAGCTGTTGGGAGTTTATCTTAGATATATAGATTTTGCTAGGGGAACGCCTCATAAGGAGCCTTATTACAAAGGAATGGGACTTTTAGGTTTGAAGCGGATGGTAGACTCGGGATTTATAAGATTTGATGGTGATGAATTGCGGGTAGATTTATCTGCTGTGCCTGAATTATATGCGCTTTCTAAAAGAGATTTTAGAGAGCAGGTAGAGATTGCTGATTCTAAAGACCAAGAAAGAGCTTTGGCTTATTTGGCACTTATAGAAGAGGTAGAGTTAATTCCTGAAGTTGCTTATTTAATTAAAGCAATTCATCCGGAAGAGTAGCTATATGCTTCCAGAAATACCAACTGACGAGTCAGACCCAAGGTTTCATCAACAACCCCCAATTGGCCAACCACAACATCCACAGATTGAAGATAAACCAGCAGTAGCAACTCCGCCTGAATCAGTAACTACAGATGATACTCCGGAAAGTTTGGCATAGATAGGTCAGCATAGTTGATTTTGGGTTTCATTAATTGAGGTATAATGGTGTGAGAAGGAAAAACCTTTATGGATATCGGGATTGTAGGTTTGCCAAATGTAGGTAAGTCAACCTTGTTTAATGCTTTGTTAAAGAGGCAGATTGCAGATGTAGGCGAGTATCCGTTTACCACGGTTGAACCGAATACAGGGGTAGTGGAGGTGGTGGATGAAAGACTGGATCAGTTGGCGGAAGTGTTGGGAATTCCTAAGAAGGTACCGGCAGCAGTCAAGTTTTTTGATATAGCGGGTTTGATTAGGGGGGCGCATGAGGGTGAAGGGTTGGGAAATCAGTTTTTGGCCCAAATTCGCCAGGTAGATGCGATTTTGCATTTGGTGCGGGGATTTAGTGATAAGAAGATACCTCATGTATCTGGTCGGGTAGATTCGGTTCATGATTTGAACACAGTTAATTTGGAGTTAACTTTGGCGGATTTTGAGGTGGTGACTAAAATGTTGAAGGACGGAGAGAAAAAACTGCGGTTTAAGCGAATAAGCCAGGAAAAAATTGAAGTGTTGAAAAAGGTGATAAAGGTTTTAGAAAAAGGGAAGTTAGCCAGCGAAACAGAGTTAACTGAGGAAGAGAGAGGGTTGATAAAGGATTTGAGTTTACTGACGATGAAGCCGATGCTTTATGCTTTGAACTTAGATGAGGCGGCAGTAGGCAGTGTTTCAGGCTGGGAGAGTGTAATGAGTAAAGATAAGGCTAAAAAAATGCCGGCGGTGATGCTGTTGAGTGCTAAATTAGAGGCAGAGATTCATGAGTTGGGTGAGAGGGAGCAGAAAGAGTATTTAAAGCAATTGGGGTTAAAAGAGACGATTCTAGATAGGTTAATTAAGCGGTGCTATGAGTTGTTGGATTTAATTACTTTTTTTACGGTTAAAGGCGGCAAACAGGCTCAGGCTTGGCCGTTGAAAAAAGGTAAAACTGTTTGGGAGGCAGCTGAGATGATTCATACAGATTTAGCTAAGAAATTTATTAAAGCTGAGGTGATTGATTGGCAGGAGTTGGTTAATTTAGGCAGTTGGGTTAAAGCCAGGGAAAAAGGTAAGTTGAGATTGGCGGGGAAGGATTATGTGGTTAAGAATGGAGAGGTAGCCGAGATTATTATTGCCGGGAAATAGAGGCTTGCAAAATTGAAAAAAGTTATATAATATACACAGCATTGATGCAAACTTATGAGTTTGCCTTGGTCCTGACCGAGGAGGCTGGGAAAGACGAGGCTTCAGCCAAAAAGCTAGTCACAGAACTTTTGGATAAGGTAAAAGGCAAGGTAAAAGAATCAAAGATTTTGGGGATGAGGCAGTTAGCTTACCCCATTAAGAAAACTAATCGCGGTTGGTATGGAATTTTTATGGTAGAGTTAGAGGTAGAATCAATTTCAGAGTTAGATAAGTTAGTTAAAGTTGAAGAAAAAATCCTAAGATATTTATTAACAAGAGTGGAATAGGAGGAATATGTCTAGTCGCTCATTAAATAGAGTAATGTTGATCGGGAATTTAACCCGAGATCCGGAGTTACGCTACACACCTCAGGGAACACCAGTGTGTACTTGGGGTTTAGCTACCAATCGATCTTGGCAGCCGTCAAGTGGGGGAGAGCGTCAAGAGGAAACAGAGTTTCACCGGATTGTGTCCTGGAACAAGCTAGCTGAGCTGTGTGCTGAGTTGTTGTTTAAAGGTCGAAAGGTTTTTACTGAAGGTCGGTTGCAGACCAGGAATTGGACCGATGCTCAAGGTCAGGAAAGAACCACGGTGGAGATCGTGATAGACAATATGATTGTTTTGGACTCCAGGCGTAAAGAAGATCAGGCTGGTGGGACTCAGTATCAGCAGACTGAATATGCTCAAACAGATGTGTCAGCGGTTGAAGAGATAACAGCTATGCCAACTGACGTAGATGAGCCTGAAGTTAAGGCTGATAAAACAGCCAAAGAACCAGCTAAAAAAGCGGCAGCTAAGAAAGCTAAGCCCGTTGATAAAGAGGAAAAAGTCAACCCTGACGAGATTCCCTTTTAAGGTCTTAATTTATGATAAGAGGTAGACTGAAGTGCTTTTATTGCCAGAATAAGAAACTGCCTGATTATAAGGAGTTTGAAACTCTGGGCAAGTTTGTGTCTGATCGAGGTAAGATCTTATCTCGAGGCCGAAGCGGGGTGTGTGCTAAGCACCAACGATCATTGGCCAAAGCGATTAAAAGAGCCAGGCACTTAGCTTTATTGCCTTTTGTAGTTTAAATTTAACAATCAGATGAAAATATCACTCAAGCAAGTGAGGGTGGGGGTAATAGTTCTGGCCTTGATGTTGGCATCGAGCTGGATAGGTTGGCGTGTAGGTAAAGGAGAGATAGGTTTATCAGGAGTGGTTAAGGTGGACCGGAGTCAGCCAAAAGCTAAATCGCAGATTGATTTAGGCATGTTTTGGCGGGTGTGGGATAAATTGGGAGAAGCCTATTTAATCAAGGAAGATTTGAAGCCGCAGGAAATGGTTTGGGGAGCGATTAGGGGGATGACAGCGGCCTTAGGCGATCCTTACACAGTTTTCTTAGCACCAGAGCAGAACAAGGAGACTAAAGAGGAGTTGGAGGGAGCTTTTGAAGGGGTAGGAATTCAGTTAGGTTTTAAGGATGGCCGTTTGGCAGTAATTGCACCGTTAGCGGGTATGCCGGCTGAGGCAGTAGGAGTCAGGGCAGGAGATTTAATTTTGCAGATTAAGGATGAGCAGAAAGATATTGATGTGAATACAGTAGGCATGTCTTTACCAGAAGCGGTTAAGATTATTCGTGGACCCAAAAGAACACCAGTAATTTTGATTTTACTGCATGAGGGTGAGACTGAGACAGTGGAGGTGAAGATAGTCAGAGATACAATTGTAATTAAGAGCGTGGAGCTTAAATGGGTGGGTGAAAACCAAGCAGTAGCTCATTTAAAACTGTCAAGGTTTGGAGGCCGGACAGAAGCAGAGTGGTATGAGGCAGTGACGGAGGTGTTGAGGCATCAGCCGTTAGAAGGAATTGTGTTGGATTTGCGGAATAATCCGGGAGGGTATTTACAGGGAGCAGTGGAGCATGCAGGTGAATTTTTAGAAAGAGGTTTGATTGTGGTGAAGCAAGAGGATGCTCGGGGTGGGATTGAGACCTACAGTGTTAGTCAGCAAGGTAGATTATTGAATCAGCCTTTGGTGGTATTGATTAATCAGGGAAGTGCGTCTTCGTCAGAGATTTTGGCCGGGGCTTTAAGAGATCATGGCCGGGCTGAGTTAGTGGGCCAAAAGACTTTTGGCAAAGGCACAATTCAAGAAGCTTTGGATTTAGGAGAAGGAGTTGGTTTGCATGTAACTACAGCTAAATGGTTGTTGCCTTCAGGTCAGTGGGTGAATGAGACTGAGGGGATTGAGCCAGACGTATTGATTGAAGACGATAAAGAGACAGAAGAGATTGATGAGCAATTGGATAAAGCGATTGAGGTGGTGTTATGAAGGTGATTTTTGAGAAAACTAAAGAAGTTAAGGATGTGCCGTTGGGTTATGCGGTTAACTATCTATTGCCTCAAGGTTTGGCGGTGATTGCCACAGCTAAGAAGCTAAAGGAGTTAAAAGAAGAGGTGGTTAAGGTTAAAACGGAAAAGACAGAGGGTAAGATGAAGAATCGGCAGTTGGCGGAGAGATTAGATGGTAAGGTGGTGGAGTTGAAGGTGGTGGCGGGTAAGTCAGGCAAGATTCATGGCAGTATTACTAAAAAAGAGATTGCTAAAGAGCTAGGGGTTTTAAAGACTAATATTGAGCTGGATAAGCCAATCAAGAAGGTGGGAGAGTATGAGGTCGGTTTAAAGTTTGGTCAAGTAAAAGCTAAAGTGAAGATAAAAGTGAAAGAAAAATGAAGGCGAGGAAATGGTCAACAGTTTTAGCGGTTATAGTAGTATTAGTGGTGGGGATTTTAGGCGGAGCGGCGGGGGATCGGTTGGTGGGGAATAGCTGGTTGGATAAGTGGTTGCCGAGAAAGACTAATATAGTTGATGAGCGGAGAGAGATAGTCAGAGAGGTGTTACAGGAAGAGAATGTGGTTATCGGAGTGGTGGATGAAGTGACGCCGTCGGTAGTGACAATCGGAGTCAAGAAAACCCAAAAGATTATTGATTCAAACTCATTATTCTTTGACCCGTTTGGATTTTTTGGCAGGCCAAAGATTCAACCAGAGGTGGAGGAAAAACAGATAGAACAGGATATTGGCTCAGGCTTTATTATCGATCCTTCAGGCTTAATTGTGACTAACAAGCACGTGGTGGATGACTTAGAGGCAGAGTATTGGGTGATTACTTATCAAGATGATGAGTTAAAGGTAGAGAAGATTTATCGAGATCCGATTAATGATATGGCGATTTTAAAGGTGAGTCCGCCAGTCAGCGGTTTGAAACAGGTTAGGTTAGGTGATTCAAGTAGTTTGCGAGTTGGTCAAGTGGTGATTGCCATTGGTACAGCCTTGGGTGAGTTTCGCTCAACCGTAACCACCGGTGTAATTTCTGGTTTGGGCAGAGGGATTAATGCGGGTAGCCCCTTAGGGGGTTTAAGTGAGAGGTTGGATAATGTGATTCAGACAGATGCAGCTATTAATCCGGGTAATTCTGGTGGACCCTTATTAAATTCTTCGAGTCAGGTGATTGGAGTTAATGTGGCCATGTCCCAGGCAGGAGAGAATATTGGTTTTGCCATTCCCATAAACTTAGTCAAGGAGTCGATTGAGATTTTTAATACCACCGGTAAGTTCTCTCGGCCGTTCCTGGGAGTGAGATATCAGATGCTAGATAAGAAGACAGCGATTCTTAATAGCGTGCCCCAGGGAGCCTATATTGTGGAGATAGTAATAGATTCACCGGCTGATAAGGCTGGAGTGAAGGAGAATGATATTATTGTTAAGATAGGCGGAAAACAATTAGATGAAGATAATGGTTTAGCAGAGGTGATTGTCAAGAAAAAAGTGGGAGATAAAGTTAGTTTGGAGATTTATAGGGATGGGGAAGAGCTGAAGTTAAAGGTGAAGCTAGAAGAGGCTGGGGAGTAGTTTTAAGATTGAAAAGTTTGGATAATTGGCGAAAGATTACCGTCAAGGATTTTATCAAGGTTTTTCCAGGATTTAGGAAGACGATGGTCAGTAACTCGGTTTTGGGGGAAGTTGTAGGTTCTAATTTTTTCAGACCGCATACCGCGACCAACAGCTTGGCGGCGGGTGGTGTCGATTTGAGATTTGGTTTTATCTTGTTCGATTTGATAGAGTTTAGCTCGAAGTAAATCCATAGCGATTTTACGATTTTGTTCTTGATAGCGTTGGGTTTGGCAGGTGGTGACAAGGCCGCTGGGTTTATGGGTTAAGCGGACAGCAGTGTTAACTTTTTGGACGTTTTGACCACCTTGGGAGGAGGCACGGTAAAACTGAATTTTAAGGTCTTTGGGGTCGATTTTGATTTCTGTGGCTTTAATTTCAGGGAGAACAGTGACGGTGGCGGTGGAGGTGTGGATGCGGCCCTGGGATTCGGTAGCAGGAATACGTTGAACTCGATGGACGCCAGCTTCGTGTTTAAAGAGAGGATAGGCTGGCTTACCCTTGATTTTAATGACGCCCTGGTCGAGGTTGATGACTTCAAGATTTTGGTTGTTGGCAAAGCGAGTGTACATGTTAAGCAAATCGTCAGCCCAGATCTTGGCTTCTTCACCGCCAGCAGCAGCCCGGACTTCTAAAATACAGTTGCCTTGACGGGCTTTTTTAGAAGGAGAAGGATGAGTGGTGGGTTTTTGAGACTTGAGTAAGGCTTGTTTTTGGGTTTCCAGTTTTTTAATTTCCTCTTGAGCTAGAGATTTAAGTTGGGGGTCAGAGAGAGAAGTTTGGGCGGTTTGAATGAGTTTATCTAGCCGCTTAAGCTCGGGCTTAAGGTAGTCCATTATTACTTTTTAGTTCTTTTCTTTTCTCGTTGAATCATTTCTTTAAGGGTGGCAGGTCGGGCTTTTTCAGCAGCAGTTTGTTTCTTTTTACGGACAGCCTTTTTAACATATTTTTTAGCCTTGGCAGCAGCTTGTTGTTTTTGGAATTTTTCTACTCGGCCCATGGTGTCAATATATTTCATTTGACCAGTAAAGAAGGGGTGACAGGCACTACAGATTTCCACCTTGATTTCTGGCAGAGTTGAGCCAGTAGTAAAGGTGTTACCGCAGGCACAGGTAACTTGAGCCTGGAGGTGGTATTTAGGATGGAGATCGCCTTTTTTCATAACAGAGGTAATTATATGATTAAGGCTGTTTTTTAGCAAGTTTTCGAGGACGGTATTCACCGATAAAAACACCTAGAGAGATAATGGCAATAGCTAATATCTGCATCCAAGTAGGGACTTCATTGAGGAGAAGATAAGCAACAGGAATGGCGACTACCCCCTGAAGATAGCTGAACAGGGAGGCTTCAGAGGCTTCGATTAGACTTTGGCCGTAGATGCGGGTGGTGAGAGCCACAATCGAACCCAGAATGGCCATGTAAAAGGCGGCGATGGCAACTGAGGGGATTTGGAGAAGTTGAGGAGAGTGAGATTGTTGAGTTAGGGAGAGGAAGATAAAAAAAGCAATAAAGGAGATAGAGTAACTTAGGCTGGTAGCAAAGAGTTTAGGGATGTTTCGGTAAAGGCGTTTAGCAGCTAGGTAATAGAAAGCAATGATGAGGTTATATGAAAGCATGAGAAAGTTGCCGGTGAGAGAAAAGTAGCTAGTTAAGCTTTGACCGTTAAAAAGGGGAATGAGCACAAGCAGAAGGGTGCCAAGGAAACCAAGGGATAAACCAAGCCATTCAAGTTTTTCTTGCTTTTCTTTGAGAAAGATAATGCCGCCGAGGGTAATTAAGATCGGGCTGGTGGCAGCAATTAAAGAACCTTCTAAAGCAGAGGTTTTAGCTAGACCAAGATAAAGGATGCTTAAAGCAAAAGGAGCGCCAAAGAGTTCAAGGAGAGTAATTTTTGCAATGGTTTTGAGTTTAGGCTTGAGTTTATAGAGGAAGTAGATGAGGACGGGAAGGGTGAGAGGGGCGGCAATGAGATAGCGAAGGTAAAGAAATTGAAAGGGGGAGATAATGGAGAGAGAGGGTTTGATGATGGGGAAGGCGGCGCCCCAGATAATAGCAGTGGTTAGTAAAGCTAGATAGGCTTTAGTGCGTTTGGGCATGAAGTGATTATTTCAGTTTGTTTATCACTTGGTCAAGGGGGAGAGTTTGCTGTTTACCGCTGGTCATGTCCTTAAGGGTAACTTGATTAGCCTTAGCTTCGTCAGGGCCAATGATTAGGACAAAGGGAATACCTTTTTGATTAGCAAATTTGAGCTGTTTAGGTAGGGATTCAGTTGCAGGATAGACTTCAACGCTAATTTGTTGGTTTCGAAGCTGCTGAGCAGCATTAAGGGATTTTTTTAAGTTTTGATTGTCAAAATTGGTAATTAAAACTTTGGTGCCGATATTTTTAAAAGGAATGAGTTTAAGTTTAACAGCAGCTTCAACCATTCGGTCAAAGCCATAGGCAATACCAACCGCTGGCATATCAATGCCGCCTAGCTGTTTAATAAGATTGTCATATCTGCCACCACCACCAAATGAACCAACTGGATAATCAGGAATAATAACTTCAAAGATCATGCCAGTGTAATAATCAAGGCCTCGAGCTAGAGTGGGGGAGAACTCCAGAGATTTTTTGGGAACACCAAGTTGTTGAGAGTAGTCAAGAATTTCTTGAAGATTATTAGAAATTTTAGCTGATTGAATAGCCTGGAGAGCTTTTTGACTTGATTCTTGAGTGAGGCCTTTTTGAGTAAGTTCTTTAAGTACGGCAGATTGGTCTTTTTTGTCAAGCTTATCAATGGTTTGAATGATGGATAGGATAGGAGTTTTTTTTGTGGCAAATTTTTCAAGAACTTTGAAGAGAATTTGGCGGTCATTGAGTTTAAGAATAATGTTGGGATAGCCAATATTTTTGAAAACAAAATAGGTGCAGGCAATAATTTCAGCATCGGCTAGAGGTGAGGAGCTACCAAAGATGTCAATATCACATTGAGTGAATTCGCGATAGCGGCCTTTTTGGGGTTTGTCTGAACGGAAAACATTTTGGAGTTGGTAACGACGAAAGTATTTAGGGAGTTGATTTTGATATTGAGCTAAGACTCTGGCTGTAGGAACGGTTTGATCATAGCGGAGAGCTAATTCTCGGCCGCCGCGATCTTTAAAGGTATAGACCATTTTGTCAGCCTCTTCACCATATTTACCCAAGAGGACTGAAGCATATTCAAGAGTCGGGGTTTCTAGGGGTTCAAAGCCAAAAAGCTCAAAGGTTTGCTTAATTTTTTTCATGACAAAATCCCGCCGACGTTTTTCTTGAGGGAGGAAGTCGCGGAAACCCTTAGGTGTTTGTAGTAGAGTTTTAGGCATATTTTTTATACAGATAAGATAGTTATTAGTTTACCATTATTTTTGCTGACAGTGAAAATTAACATATTCCTGGTGGGAATTGAGATAACCAACCGATTTGATTAAGTGGCGTGGGCGTGATGATTGGCTCAGATATTAGAATTTCCTTGGCTTGTTTTTCGATTGGGGCAAGAAAATCAGCGATAAACTCAGCCACTGCCTTAAGGTTGTTTTTCTGAAGATTTTTTTGAACTGTTTGGGCTTTTGATTTACTGATGAAGGGAGAGATAAGATTAATAATTAGCTGATTAGCAGTTGGATCAAGCATTTGAGCCTGATTGAGTTTTTGTTCGATAATATTGGCGTTGTCTGAGAAGTAAGGAACGGTTTGATACGATAGTGTTTTTCCAAGTTTTCTGGTGTACATCCAAGCGATAAATGTTGGAGTTTTTGTAAAACGACTGAATTGATCTATGGCTTTGTTCCAGCCAGCTTCGGCTGTAGGAGAGAGAAT
>Ga0209976_10001763_pt1 | contig 12612 bp, 23 predicted proteins | sample SumtaG_FD_182806 | JGI IMG/M metagenome (GOLD analysis project Ga0209976, IMG submission 182806) | Deep subsurface microbial communities from Indian Ocean to uncover new lineages of life (NeLLi) - Sumatra_00157 metaG (SPAdes) (version 2) | ecosystem: Environmental > Aquatic > Marine > Oceanic >...
CAAAAGATGGAGAAAGTATGGCTTGAATCTCCGGCACGGGAATTAATGGAGATTAAACCACTTTCAGGAGAAAAACGAGCTATATATTCTGGCCGTACTGATGAAATTATTTCTGACCTAATCTCTGATTATTGTCAATATGTTTCGGTAGGAACTTTAGCAGAAGGAATTGCGAAAGGAAACGTATTTTTCGATGGTGATACGAGTTTATTTACAATATTAACTAATTTTGCGAAAGAAGATGGTTTTGTGTGGGCTCTAACACCTACGGGTGCATTAAATTATCATTTATCGGTTAATTCGGGGGTGGCTATTGATGAAACTGATAATGTGTGGGGTGTTGAGACAACCCGACCTCATAGGGATATTAATAGAGTTGATGTTCGAGGGGCTTTTATAAATGGAGTTGAGATTAAAGGCTTCTGGGATGATGAGGCTTCTCAGGATGCAAATGGAATTCAGAGATTTACGTACAGAGATTCGAAGATTCGAACTGTGGCATTAGCAAATGCGTTGGCCTTACAACTCGGAACCGATTTGGCAGTAAATGCTAAAGAAGCCAATATATTCTATAAAGATCCATCGAAAGGTTTGATACAAGTAGCAGAAGAGATCACGCTTCAATATAATACGACAAATATCAATATCGCTTCAGCTCAATTTATATTGGATTATGTAAAGTTTTTTGCGATACAAGAATATTCAGATATTACGGCAACCGATACTCTCCTAATAGCTACGGAAGGGCTCCGGAACCAAACGATTGATGAACAAGTTGAACAGAATAATACTCTCATACAACAAAATAGAGAATCTTTAAATACCAAAACAGGATGGATAAACACTCCCGTGGTGACACTTTCCTTTACAGATGGTACGAGAACCTTTACAATTACTCCCACAGGAGACTCGTTTACCTATTGGATTCAGGGGACTAAATATACTAAATTAGTAGCAGATACGTTTGTAATTGACGATACTGAGGGATTGTGGTATATTTACTATACCGAAGATACTCTTGCGGCAGTTCAAGCTGAATGGGAGATACGGGATGGAGATAAGGCTATGGTTGCCATAGTTTATTGGGATGCTGTCAATAATAAACACCTCTATTTAGGGTATGAACTCCATTCATTTGAGAAATCTCCTGTAGATCATGATGAAATGCATCATTCTGTTGGAACCAACTTTTCTGAAGGATTAGACTTAGTACATGGAACTGGTGGTGATGATGGTAAAGTTGCTATGGATTCTGGAGTAATACATGATGAGGATATTGAGATTAATATAGAGATGGCGCAGGAAGTGGGTTATTCGAGCAAGAATTAGGCAATATAACCGTGTTCGCAGCAGCTCAGATTCCCGTATATTATAGAAGTGGTGCTTTGGCATGGCGTAAATATGCTGCAGGAGATTATCCTTTTTATGACAATTCTGGAGGAGACAATGTTCACTATAATTTATATTCAGCTCCAAATTGGTCTTCTCAAGAGGCTACTAATGCTGCCAAATATATTGCAATGTGGATCTTTGGAACAAATAATCAATCTGAACCTATAATTGCCTTAATGGGACAATCCGAAAGCTCTACTTTGAATGCTGCTAAGGATGCCAATACGTTGGAGAGTATTGAATATGGAACCTTACCATTTGCTGAAATGAAGGTCTTATATAGATTAATCTTCAAATCGGATAGTTCATGGGCTCATACTGAAGATTTAAGGTCAGTCTCTAATATCCCTGGAGGCACTTATGTTCCTTCGCCACATCCTATTTCTGATGAGGTTTATGGTGTTAGTTGGAGTACTGTGACCACGATTGCTCCGAGCAAGAAGGCTGTATATAATAAAATTGAAGAGGATAAACAGAAAGTTTTTAATGTAGTTCCTCTCCCAGATAATGAATATATAGCTGGAGACGCTAATGTATATTATGTTAAGGCCGAAGGAGGAGGAGTAAATTTTGGAGACCATAACGTTGGGACTGCAAATTTTCTAAGATTTGATTTTGTTATACCAAAAGACTATAAATTAGGTACAGATATACTTTTAAAGACCTTTGCTTATACAACAGCGGTAAGAACTTTTGATTCCGCTTTATATGCGAGTAGTTTAACAGATGGTGATCCATCAGATGCAGGTTTTACTATTGGACCAGTAGAGATACATACCCCTGCTGCAACAAGTGGAATAAGGGTTTGGACAAAGGTGACCTTTACATTACCAGAAGCAACATTAGATTTTCAAGTTGATGATCTGTTGGTTATAGCCTTACAATTAGACGATCAAGCAGGAAGTAGGGTCGTATGGACCCATAGAACGTGGTGGGTTGAATATACTTCAGATAATTTAGATTAAAAGGTAAATAAAAATGAAAAAAATCAAAATAATGATAAATAAGGAGAAAGTGAAGAAAAATCTAAAGATATTTTTATCTAAGATTTTATGTAGAACCAGGAAACTTTTCGCAGAAAAAGCCTTTTCTAAAGGCCAGATGATATTATTTTGTGGAATTATTCTCTATGGAACTTTTATGTATCAAGAATTGTTTCAATTTATGGGATTTTTAGTTGTGACTTTAATAGCATGGCTCTCTGGACATATAGGATTAAAGCATGTAAAAGAGGTTTTGGAGAAGGCTGAAAGAGTTATTAATAATCCTACTATTGCCATAGATAAGAAATATGTGGAAGCTGTTGGAGCGGTTCATACGAGTTGTGATTATCTGGGCAGAGTCATGGATCAATTTAACCTGAAACAAGGAACTGCTCCTTATTTAAAAGATTTGAAAGAACCAACAGGAGGTGAATTAAAAAATGGATGAAGCAACGAAAAGACAAATTGGCGTTTGGTTATTAGTAGTATTAGGAGCCTTTGGAGCTGTTTTACTTGAACATATCAATCAATTGAGTTGGTCTCTAATGTGGATTTGGTTTATTGGTATAGCTTGGTATGCCTCTGAAGGTTTATTGGGTTTTGTTATATATCATTTCTTTAAAGTAACAAAAGCAGATATTCCTGTTGCAACACCAATTTTAACTAAAGTTGAAACTGTTCCTGAAGATTCCAAAGATTTTGAGTCTGCAGGAGTTACTACAAGTACGCAATAGAATCATATTGTATAATTTTTTCAAATATCCTGACTGCCGGGATATTTGCATAATTTTTTCTCTTTTTTTCCAGGATAAATTCATTCATAAATAATATATCAACTTTCTTCTTTTTTCTCCAAAGTTAATAAGATTTTGAATAATATTAGTTATATGAATTTATATATATGTTTTGCATCATATCTTCGCTGCACAGCGAAGACGGCGTAGCACAGAGATATGAAAACATAAAAAAGAGAGTGATAAAAAAAATGCATAAAATAGATTTAGGAAATTGTAAAAATTGTACTGAAAAAAGGTGTGATCTGGCTTTTTTACAAGAAACACCTGAAGAATTAGAAGAAATAGAGTTTAAGAAGAAAACGATTAAGATTTATAATGAGAAGTTGAAAGCTCATTGGATAAAAGAGAAAAAATATTGGAGAAAATTTGCTGATAGAGAAATGGCTTTAACACGACCAGATAAAAACGGAAATTATACTTGTAAATCAGATTGGATTCATGATGCAAATTGGTATATAGCCATTACTTCAATGATGAGAGAAGATGAACTCTATTATAATTCAATAAAATATTAATTTATAATTTTTTTTCAATTTTTTTAAGAAATTGATGTAGATAGTGATCCATCAAGAATTTGATCAGGGCAATTTTTACATTGATCCTTAGTATAAATTATAGTACAATCTTTTACAATACAATTATATTTTCTCTTCTTAGGAACAAATAAATTCTAAATTTATCATATCTTAAAATTATCAATGATCTAATTTGTACTTTTTTATCACTGATAATTATACATGTAACGTTGCATGCAAAGATATATATATGAATTTATCTTATTAAACTTTAATAAACTTTAATAAACTTTAATAAAGAAAAATAAAAAAGAGAGTGATAAAAAAAAATGTGTAAACATGAAAATAAGATATTAATCGCAACTACGGGAACTTACCAGATTTGGAAAACCTATCGTTGTAGAGACTGTAAAAAACTCATCGAAAAAAAGGTTGAGGTAAACTAAAATGGGTAAATGGGATGAAACTTGTTATAAATGTCATTATAATGCATATCATGAAACGGGGTTTGGAAACTATATTTGCTGTGATCTTGCCTATTCTGAAGATTGTGATTTGAAAGTTCGGAAATATTTAGTGGGAGAAAGTCCTACTTATAAACCTAAGTTTATGTTCCGAATTCCAAATATAGCAGATAAATATCAAAAATGTAAATATTTTTTTCTTGAAGAAAGTAAAAGTGAACCTAATTCAAAAATTAAAATAAAGAGTCCAGGAATGGGATAAATCATGTATAAATGTATTCGATGCGGAAAAGATTTAACAAGTGAAGAATCTAAAAAGAGAGGGTATGGACCTACATGCTATAAAATAGTTACTTATCAGAATAAGAAAAAGTGGAAGTTGAAAGTCAGAAAGGCCCTTAATACCTTAAAATATAGAAAGAAAAGAGAAATTATCATTCAGAACATTATTAATACTCCTGAAGTAAAGACAACTACTGTAGATGTAAATAATGATGAAGTTTTAGATCGAATTCGAAAATTGGAACTTACATATTCTTATTTGAAAGCAAGAACTGAAAACATTACAATTGGTAAAGTACATGTTGATGATGCTATAGAAAGAATCAAGAGAGAAGAAAGTCAGAAGATTACTGATCCTACATTACAACAATACAGAAACGTATTTCATGAATGTATAAAGGATTTAAAAGATGCCCTTAAGCAAGGAGCAGGATATTTAAAAGAAGGAAAAGAGTATGAACCTGAGATAACCAAAGAAATTTCCATAGCTGAATTGAAAGCTAAGCATAAAAAAACCTATATAGATGTTCAAAAACTAAAAATAGTGAGGGAAAGATAAATGTCAAAATATAAACCTAAGTTTAAAACTGATAAAGCTACCGAGATCATTAAAAAATGGAATGAAGGGATTAAACAAATTGATATAGCAAGAGATCTCCAAATTGGAGAGTCATATGTTTCTCAAGTATTAGATCATTTAAAAAATCCTATTACTTTACCTGATATGGTTCCAAGGGAAATCAAAAGGCTTTTTGACAGGATTAATAGGAATGTGGAAAAGACTTGGGGCTTTGATAATAAACAAGGAAGAGAGAAACATAGACCAAAATATCGAAACCTCTATGAAGACTGGGAATCCTTCAAAGAATGGTTTGAAAATCTATAATTAATATTTTATTTTTATTTTCTTATTTTTCAGTAATTATATTGAAATTTTCAATTATATCAATATTTTAAGCGCATAAAAAAGATCAGTAGTATAAAACGATTAACAATAAAAATAGAATAAAAAAAATAAAAATAAAATACTTACTTTCTTGTTATATAGACTCCAGGGGTCCCTTGTTTAAAACAATTCTCATATTCTTCTTGGTGGTTTTTAATGAGTTTTTCTTTGTCAAAAATGAATTCTCTCTCAGTGATGGTTACAATTTTAGATTCTACTCTTGTATATTCTTTATAGAGTTCAGGATATTTTTCCTCCAATAAATCAATATCAAAATTATTTTTTATTCTAACTTCCACAATAACCTTCTCTCCTATAAGTTTCTTTAGTTTAAGTTCTTTTAACATTATTTTCCGGACTTCTGATTTCATTATTTTTTGTTGTCCTGTTAAGTCCTTAATAGTATGTTTAAGGGTATCAATATGATCTCCAAAATCCAAAACCATTGATATTTTTAAAGTTTCTTCTGCTTCTGTTAATTCCATTAATATTCCAGTCTCTTTATTATTTTATAGGTTTTTAACTCATTCTTTCCCATAGGAACTTTGACAATATCTTCAACTTGTTGCTTCTCTCTCTTCTCTTCTAATTTCATATGTTCTATTATGATTTTAAAGATGGCCGAAAAACGATAAAATTCAGATCGGGAATAAAAAAAACCATAATCCTTAATTAGTTTATAAATGGCATCAAGTTCATCATCAGTGGGTTTTCCAATTGAAACCACTTCTTTTTTTGTCTTTCCTGAAGAAACATATGGAACTAAAAAGTCATAGAGTAGAGGCATAAGTTCGTTTCCTGCTTCTCTCAACCATTCAGAACGATTTGAGGTTTGATCATCTATATAGTCCTTAATATTAGTTGAAATATTGAGAGATATAGTTTTGGTTTCTTGTTCAATCGAAAGTAGGCCTGTCTTTTTCATGAAATCACCTAATCTTGAAATATAAATTCCTTTTCAGGTAACTCATCATTATTTCTTCTTGAAAGGGAAGCAAGACTCAATTCACCATAGCCTACAAGGTCACTTACTGCTATATGGATCGCTCGTGTTCTGGCTGTTGCCTTGAGATTATGGAGGGAGTATGAACCAAAGTTCTTATATTTATCACTCCAATATTCACTCTTATTCTTTGTTCCATCAGCTATTACAAATTGTCCATTAGGGGCTGTGGCCTTGATTCTATATTCTGCAACCAAATCCTTATCTTCTCCTACAGGATATATTGAATTAGAGAGAATTTCAATGGAGATTCCAAAGGCATTAATATATTTTTGAGTTCCAGATTTCTTTAAAAATAAAGTTCCTGAGATTTTTATTAAATCCTCTGCTTTATCAATAAGAGTATCTTTTACAAATTTTCTTCTATTTATAAGAAATCGAATCTCTTCCTCTGATGGATATCGTGTTCCCTCCATAATTGATAAGGGTTGTTTAGGACTTGGAACAGCTAAGTCAAATTTCTCCACTTTTTCCATTACGGTTTCTTTAATAGGTATAGGTTCTGATTCTATATCACTTGAATTAAATCCCAAATCATTACAAACCATTGAGATCGCCACTTCCTCTTTAATGGAACCTCGAAAAGATTCTTTCTTGTTTTCTATCAACCCTTTAATATCTTCTTCACTATAGGCTCCTTGTGTCTTTTCTACAATCTTATTTACATATTCATCTAATTTTTTATTTACGATTATTATCACCTTTTAATTTTTTTAAACTGTATATGAGTTTGAGGGTTAGATAAGCGATTTAACATAAATCCAAAAGAATAGAGACAATGATTAGGGTTAGAGGTGAAATCAAAAGACAAAAAATCCAGGTAAAATCTCATATTCTGACAATCCTCCTCATATACAATTTTATTTTTTTCATAGATTTAAGGTCTAAGGTCACATTGCACATTAAAGAATTTATAGAGAGTGATAAATTACAATGAGTTGGCAAAATGATGTCCTTCCTTTTACTATTCATTTATGTTTTCCTTCCTTGAGTTTTGATAAATTTTTATTATAGAATTTATTTCTTATATATTGTTCCATTGCATAAACGTATTCCTTGAGTTTGTGAAGTTTTTCAAAAAAATCATTTGAAACTTTAATTGTTTGGATTATATAGGTATTTGCCATTCCAAAGATATCAATTTTATCTTTTTCTAACGCTGTGAGTTCTTTCATTTTTTAAACATCTCCTCATGCCATTTTAGGGGATAGTGGCAATTATTAAATATAAGGATATTGTTGATTTTGGAAAATGGTTTCGAGTTGGGAAACGACGCCATAGAGCCACAACTCTCATCTCGGCTCCCTTTAATGCCCGTTTCAGATTTCTCGCCACTTTCCAAAATATAACTGATATCATCCTGGATCCAACAATGGTTTTTCATATCATATCTATATCCATGCTCTATGAACCAATTTCTCTCTTTAAACAATTTTTATCTCTCCAAATTCAGCTAATTGCTCTAATAATTCAATAACTTCCATTGTATTATATCTGTTCATGATCATGCATATATCAACCTTCATTTCTGGAATATAACATACATCACAAGAGTTTGCTTTCTTTCCTGCTCTCTTATGAGCCTCTCTACAGAAAGCACAATCATTAGCAAGGGAAATATTGACTCCTTTTTGAATGGGATACCATTTCTCCTCTAAGGTTTTCTTTGCTAATTTTTTAATTTTCTTTATGTCTTTCTTCTTCATGTCTCTTCCCTCATTATAGTTTCATAAAATAAAATCTCAAAAACAAAATTAGTCCTTATTATGTTTGTTATAACAAATTGGAATTCTTTTTTACAACCTTTTGAACTCTCCCATCCAGGAGCCATAATAATCCCATCAAACCTCTCCAAAAAAAGGAGATCTAAATCATACCAAAATTCAGATGCACGTTGATAAAATTCATCTAAACTATGAGAATGGGTTAAAGGATTAAAAATATTAAATCCTTTATCCAAAAGTTCGTTAGTAATCTCAATTGAATTATTAACATTTTCTTGAACTTGATCCCTGCCTACTTGAGAATAGAGATGAGAACCATCCTGAGGACTATAGGGATGACTTAAAAAGAATATTTTCTTATTCATTTTTTACAACCTCTTCCTCCTTATCTGTTCCATTATTATTTGTTCATGCCTTCTTTTTTCAACACATTTATCACATAGGAAATGATCCTCTCCATTCCAATGTGCGAAATTAGTTATTACTCCACAACTACATTTTCCAGATTCCATTTTAGTTTTCCTCCCTTTTGCAACAGCTTCTCATATATTCTCCATGAGTACAAGCTTTCCATTCCGTTTCAAGGCCCCAATATTTATTGGCATAAATAGTACATATATTCAAGGCCTCTTGGAAACTATTTCCTCTATAAACTTCTTCCCATTTACCTGTGGACTCATTGGTGATCATCTCAACTTGTTGTTCTATATTAGCGAAAGTAAATTTCACTATAGATTGTTGCCGGAACTCTTTCCTAACAACCCATTCTTTAGTGTGTCGATCTTGCCAAATAGCTAAGGCATGATTTCGATCTCCATACTTCTTACAAGTCTTATCAGGGATATGGGCATAAACATCAGCTCCCAGAGCGAATTGGGGATTCTTTTCATTATGAGGATATGGAACAAAAGAATATTCACATAACCAAAAGAAATTATTGACATAATGCATTCTTACTACTGGACTTTCAGGAGATTCTAAAGGATCAATATTCTTGATCCCATGAAGTGATCCTCCACAGGAACATTTACAAATATCTCCTGAAGCGTGTTCACATGCTTGATTATGTTTTCTCTCTTTCACAGTCATTAGATTGGCATCTCCGCCTCTCGTTTCCTAATATCTTCTAATAATTTTTCAATTTCAGCTTTGTCAAAATTATTTTCAAAAAGCATTTTAACAAGTTTAAAAATATCTTTATCAGAGGTATGAATATGACAATGTTTCCGGGCATAATTTAAGATAAACTCAGGCAATTTCATCCTCGCAACACCTCATATATCATTACTGCAAATAGCATGGAAAGGAAGGTCCCTATTAACCAGATTATTGCACATTCAATCCAATTAGTTTTCATTGTCTAACGCCTCTCTTTTATTAGCCATTATCTTAATCCTCCACATTAAGATATTGCATACCTGAATCTAATAGATTTACAGCTATCTTCATGTTATTATATTCCTTTTTTAAAGCATTTACATCAACTTTACTACGACAAAAAGGACAAATATTAGAGTTTCCTATAGAACTTAATAATAACTGGATATTACTTATGATATGATGGAGATTATTTATTTTAGCACGTTGTATTTCATATTCTTTTATATTTACCATTTATTTCATCACTCTCTTTTATTTTTTTAAATTATACAATACACTTTTTTAGTAAGTTACATTTCTTTAGATCCTATATAAATGAAATACTCACCATACTAATATTAAAGGTATTATTTGAAAAAAGATATATTTTTATAAGGAAAGTAACGGTTATAATAATCCCTTTTTTCATTGAATTTAAGCTTAATATAACTTTTAGCTTGGACATCAGAGGGAGCATGATTGACTAAACCTTCAGAAAGCCATTTAGGGCAACCTGCCTTTATTCTTTCTGAAATAAGAGTTTTGCGAAAATAATGCCAAGTGAAATGAAATCCAACTTTATCTCTAATTGCATTTAAGATCTTCTGGGTAGTATCTCTGGAAATAGGTTTTCCTTTATATCCTGGGAAAAGAAATTTTGCGCATTTTGGACATGATTCCAGATATTCATCAATATATTTGACAAAACCTTTAGGCATAAAAAATAATAGCCCCTTATTAGTGTGTAAAGTGGTTTTTCGGGCTCCTGGAATAAAACCTGTTTGAAAAGAATAATTTTCTAAATTTACATCCTTAGTCATAATTGTTCTAATCTCTGAAATTCGAGCCCCACAACTTATAGCCAAACCAAAAAGGAGAAAGTCTCTTCTTCCCATATCATGAAAGGAATATGATAATATTTTCTTTAATTGAGCTAAGGTTAGAATTTGTAGTTCATCATCAGAGACATGGGCAATATCATCTAAATTAGTGGAAAATTTATAGATCTTTTTACTTGGAACTGGATTGGGAAAATCAATCTTATATGTTAACAAGGTTCTTTGGATATAATTAAAAAAGCTCATTAACATATATCTCTTGGAGTTTTTAGAAGTTTTTTTAATATCTTGTTGATCTATTATATTTACAAAATATTCTTGAAGATCGATCATCGTGAATTCTTGGAGGGGTTTTGGAATTTCCTTCATCAAATATTTAATTACAATTTGATTATTCACAAATGAACCTGGTGATCGTTTTTTGACTTCCTCCAGAAACTTATCTATAAAAAACCTATTTTCAAATCTTTTCATCTTCTTCCTCATCTTGTATTAATTCTAACTTTTCAATAATATCTTTTCCTTTCCCTAATTTTTTAATATTTTCAGTAGCTTCTTTTATAGCAGGAATCATTCTCTTCATGAGTTCATTTGTAAGTTCCTGTATAGATTCATGAAACTCTTTTAATATTTTCAGTTCATCAAAAGAGATTTTCTCTTTCTTTTTCATTTTTCCTTCTCCTTGAATGGTAACTGTAATTCTGAATTATATGCTAAACCTGCTAATTGTTTACTAACAATCTCCTTAATAGTGGGAGTTGAGCCATCTGGCAATTTAAGAACCATCTCCTGAAGGAATTCTTTCTCAATGGTAGTTATTCCAAACTCAACTGCGAAAAATCTATTCTTTAAATAATGGTACAGGCCTCTATAGACTTGACGTTGATAAGCTTCTTTTTCAGGAAAATTAAATTTAAACCTGAATGATAATTCTTTATCATCTTTTAGTAAGATGAATTCAATTGCTCCTGTGTCTTTATAATCGGTGAAGCGAATCCCTTGCAATCCAAATTTTTGGAGAACAGATCTAATATCATTCTGAGATTTATAGATTTGAACTGTGGTTCTATAGTAGGCTAATTTTCTATAGTTTACTTCAACCACTTTCTAATACCTCTGGAATATCTTCTTTTAAAACAATTTTCCAACTTTTAATTTCTTTATTATCATAAAATCTCTCAACCTTTCCTTCATCAATTTCAAAAATAATATCTTCTTGTGAGATTGGGAATTCCTCACATTTCTTACAGAACCCTGCTTCCTCAAAACTCACTCCTTTTTCTAAAGGTTTTTGATACATTACTACTCCTCCACATCCTTTATGCCATTTATTAACCATTTTTCAATACCTCCTTTAGTTCTTCAAATGATTTAGACCACTTGGATTCAATACAATTATCATCTACTTTCATATGCATCTCAAACCATACATCTTCATTCTTAAAGGCTTGAAACAATCCAAGATGCTCAATATGATCAGAAATACCATGATGTATTCGTTTAGGAAATAAACCTAATTCAGGATTATTACGAAAATATTCGATCATGAAACCTTCATAATCCCTCATATAGGCAGGATATTTTGGAACACAATAGAGAAATCTAACCCTTTTTTGATATTTCGCCATATTATAAAAAATAGTGTCATGAGGAGATTGACAAGAAACAAATATCAACTTATTCTTGGTTTTCTTTAGTTTTCGATATAAAGGTAAATTATTTCGATCAAAATACCGGACTTTATAATACTTTACTCCAATTCTCTCACATATATCCACAGCTTCAGGATACATGCATGAAAAGAATACATCCTGTTCATGGTCCCTCCCTACTCTCACAAGTGATTGAGCTAATTCTTCATCAATTGCCATTGATTTTATTTCTTCAGGAACATCTTCTTTTTGGAATAGTTGATATTTAACTAAGTTGATTCCAAGGGCTTTAGCCATTCCCATCATCTTGAATGCTTGTTCCCTATTATTCCAATTGCATCCAATTTCTGCCACGATCTTCATTTCTTTCCCTCCCATTTCTCTATCGCTTTCTTGACCTCTGACCAACATAGACCAAGTGATGGCTTTTTGTATGCTCTTTTCAAGTCTTTCAGGAATTCCACTCTCTGCTCTTGTATTTCCTCATTAGCTAATCTTTCAGATTCTTTAGCTATTACCTCACTCAAATGAGGTAAAATCACTTCCAAATGAAATAAGTCATTCTCATCTAAAACATCATGAAATATATCATTAATCCAACCAGTCTCAGGCATCATGCTCCTCCTTGGAATCCGAGAGATACTTCTTTAAGAAAT
>Ga0209976_10001764_pt1 | contig 12604 bp, 10 predicted proteins | sample SumtaG_FD_182806 | JGI IMG/M metagenome (GOLD analysis project Ga0209976, IMG submission 182806) | Deep subsurface microbial communities from Indian Ocean to uncover new lineages of life (NeLLi) - Sumatra_00157 metaG (SPAdes) (version 2) | ecosystem: Environmental > Aquatic > Marine > Oceanic >...
ATGCAAGCCTTGAAGAATATTGGTTTGCGATATGCAAAAGAACGTGATGGAGCAATTAAAATGGATTCAAGAAGAATAAAAATTTTGCTGGTTGAGGATGACATAAGCGACCAGAAGCTTGTAAAGAAGTCCCTTGCAGAAGGAATGATGTGTAACGAGATTTTTACAGTTGAAAGCGGAGAGGAAGCTCTTGAATATCTTTCCCGCAGCAAAGAGGCCATCGGTGAGAATTACCGTCCACATCTGATTTTGCTTGATTTAAATATGCCTGGTATGGGCGGGAAAGAATTCCTGAGGCGTATCAAGTCCGATGACGAGCTGGCGGCTATTCCTGTTGTGATTTTGACGACCTCGGATTCGGAGCAGGATATCACCGAGAGCTATAAGCTTCATGCGGCGGGTTACATAAAGAAACCGGTTACTCCCGAAGATTTTCGGTATGTGATGCGTACCCTTGGGAAGTATTGGTTTATTACGTGCAAACAAACGTAGGGATATAGTCAGGATGGACTCATTAAAGATAAGAATTTTGGTGATAGATGATGATCCGGCGGACCTCCGATTGGTGGAGTTGGCTTTAGGCTGGTTTTCCCATACGGTAGATTTTTCGGTGGAGATGGCGTCAAGCCTGGCTGAGGGGCTGGAGCGTCTGAAGGAGGGCAATTTTGATTTGGTGCTGCTTGACCTCGGACTTCCAGACAGTCAAGGCCTCAAGACGCTCGATAAAGTCCATAAAGCATTTGTGGAAGTACCCCTTGTTGTAATGACGGGTCTGACAGACGAGGATGCCGGTTTTGAGGCCATAAAGAAAGGCGCCAGCGATTATTTGGTCAAGGGCCAGTTCGATAAGGAACTGCTGGTTCGCACTATTCGTTATTCGCTTGAACGCAAAAAGGCAGAAGAAAAACTGAAACAGCAACAGCAGAATCTTAAAGCAATGTTTGAAGCTGCTCCTGTTGGGATGCTATTGATAGATGAGAATGTTTTTGTTCGCCAAATCAATGATGCCACTGCAAAGCTGGTTGGCAAAGAAGCTTCGGCAATTGTTGATAACCAGCCGGGTAATGGTCTGAATTGCATTCACTTCCATGATGACCCCAGGGGGTGTGGATATGGACCGGTCTGTTTGCAGTGTCCGATTCGCAATACCATCAAGGAAGTCTTGAGTACTGGCCAATCTGTTCACGGAGTGGAAGTCCAGGCTTCATTTTTCATTAATGGCAAGGAAGTTGTCCTATGGCTCGAGGTTAGCGTTGAACCCCTGACTATTGATGAGAAAAAGCATGTCATTATGACTCTTAATAACATTACGGAGCGTAAGCAGGCTGAAGAAAATACCAGGCGTCAGAACGAGATACTTGAAGAGATGGTTCAGCAGCGGACGGTGGATTTGCAAAAGGCCAAGGAGGCAGCCGAAGCCGCAAACAATGCCAAAAGTGCGTTTCTTGCGAATATGAGCCATGAGCTTCGAACGCCGCTGCATGGCATATTGAGCTTTTCTTCTTTTGGGATTAAGAAATGTGCGACGGTTAGTTCTGAAAAACTAATCGATTATTTTAACAGGATTCAGGAGAGTGGCAAAACACTGCTTTCTCTGCTTAATAATCTGCTGGATTTGGCAAAGCTGGAATCGGGCAAGATGCAATTTGAGTTTCAGCCGAACAACCCAGATGTTCTTATCAGTTCAGTTGTTGAGGAGTTCAGGCTTCTTGCGTCAGAACGTGATGTGAGTATTGGGTACGAAGTTTTTGGTTTCAATGGGCAGGTGATGCTTGATTCTGAGAGCATAAAACAGGTGATAAGGAATATACTAAGTAACGCGATGAAATTTTCTCCTGACGGCGGCACCATCGAGGTAAAAGTCTGTTATGAAGAAAATAAATTGCTGGTTTCAGTTTCTGATGAAGGGCCTGGAATTCCCGAAGACGAGCTGGAATCGGTGTTTGATAAGTTTGTACAGTCAAGCGAAACAAAGTCGGGAGCAGGTGGGACCGGTCTGGGTCTTGCGATTTGCCAAGAGATAATGACCGCACATAAAGGGCGAATCCGGGCAGAAAACAGGCTGGAAGGCGGAGCGGTGTTCTCAATTGAAATACCATTGTGTGAGAGCAGTGATATCAGGAAGCCAGCGTTGGTTGGCGATGAAGTTTAGAAAATTCAGCCTGATAGCTGTGGCTTCTTACATCAGGCTTGATAAATAGAAAGGGCAGCGTTATGGAAACTAAAAGTAAGATTTTGGCAGTGGATGACAACAGTACGAATCTGGCGATTATCGAGGAGCTGCTTGGTGAGAGCTACGAGCTTAAGACGGTATTGACAGGCCGGGAGGCTTTGGAACTGATATCGCAGTTCAGGCCGGATGTCATTTTGCTGGATATAATGATGCCGGACATAGACGGTTACGAGGTTTGTAAACAGATACGGTCAGAAACTTCGTTGTGTCATACGAAGATAATTATGGTATCGGCCAAGGTGATGGTTTCAGAGCGTCTTAAGGGTTACGAAGTTGGCGCGGATGACTATATTACCAAGCCTTTTGATGAAGCCGAGTTGCTTGCCAAGGTGCGGGTGTATCTGCGTCTTAAATCCATGGAGGAAGTGAACCAGCTCAAAACCAACGTTTTGACCTTGCTTCAGAACGGGACGATTACACCGCTGAACTGTTTGATAAGGCCTGCGAAGCAGCTTATGTCCGACCGGGACATGAGCAACGATGAGCGGAAAGGATTGGCGAGGGAACTTTACTGCTCTGTCAAGCGGCTTCACACCTTGTTTGATAAGGTCCTGACACTAAGCGCCATCAAGAGCGGCAAGTGGACGCTTAGTATGGCGCCGGTTAATCTTTACAACGTTATAAGCGAGTCGATTAGCGAGGTCAGGACAAAGGCCTCGAAGCGCAATATCACGATTGAAAGTCAAATAGACGAGAAGTTAATGGTTATGGTTGACAGGAAAGAAATCTTAATGGTGGTAACGTCTCTGCTGGATAATGCCGTTGAGTTCAGCCGTAAGGACAGTGTTGTAAATATAACCGCCAGTGGTGATAGCGTGGATGCCTACATTTCTGTTACAAACCAGGGCGAAGGGATAGACAAGGAGTTTCTGCCGCATATTTTTGATGAATTTGCGTCGTCGGAGATTCCGGGAGAGGGTCAGGGGTTGAGTTTGGCTATAGCGCGATGGATTGTGTTGGAACACAAGGGCAGAATAGATGTTGTAAGCGAGAAGGGTCAAGGGACGACATTTACCGTCAGACTACCTCTGGTATCACATTCGGCGTTGGAAGAAGAAAGTGTTTTAGCTGGCGGCATTTCAGACAAAAATACTTCATCAAAGTAGAATGTTCGGACGAAAACCTACCTCGTAACGACTTTTTTGTGCGTTATCAGGTTTTTTCTGTGGGTTTTTGAGGAATTTTTACCCTCAAAAGCAGCATTAACCCCTTGATTGTTGTAATTTAAATGGTCGATGAAGTCAGCAAATCGCGGTGGATTTTGTTTCATTTGTATTGTAGAAAATAATCTGGGCCAGCTGCCTGTTAAAAGAACGCCGAGGGAGTAGTACTTGATAGAAGCAAGGAAGAAACCGGAGCGAGGGTGGTTGGATAAGTAGCAGTATTGGGGGGCTACAATGAAGTCAGCAGAGGCGGTGGATGATGTGAGCAGCGGATTTGGCCGGTCCAAAGGTAAGGTATCTATAGCTGCGGCCGGTTGATACGAAATTCGGGCGTTATTTTGTATTCAAATGGGGTAAAGGCTTTGTAACACCGGGGGTCTGCTAAAAGAGCAGGTTTTGAGAAAAGGGGGTAACAATGAGTATTGCAATAGTTTTAGTGGATAATCACGGCATAACGCGGGAGGGTCTGCGTTTGCTAATAGAACGTCAGGAAGATATGGAAGTTGTGGGTGAGGCTGCGGATGGCCGGGAGGCGGTCCGGCTTGCGAACAACCTTGAGCCCAACCTGGTGATAATGGATGTGAGCCTGCCGGGATTGAATGGCGTAGATGCGGCCAGACAGATAATAAAAGCCAATCCGGAAGTGAAGGTTCTGGCGCTTTCAGCGTATGCGAACAAGCGTTTTGTAATAGATATGCTCACGGTGGGGGCTTTGGGATATGTGCTCAAAGACGGTATGGCGGGCGAACTGGTGCGTGCGATTCACGCTGTGATGAATGGTGAGCGTTATTTGAGCACGAAGGTGGCGGGTATTGTTATCGATAATTATATAAATAATGGGGAGGACGGAAACGGTAAACCCTCGCTGAATATGCTGACTCCGAAGGAGCGAGAGCTGCTTCAGCTGCTGGTCGAGGGGAACTTAAGCAAATCGGCGGCACGGCTGCTAAGCATCAGTATAAAGACGGTCGATGCCAGACGGCGTGATATTATGAATAAGCTTCGTATGTCCAGCTTGGCGGACCTGACGAAATTTGCCATTCGCGAGGGTCTGACGACTGTCGACTTTTAGTGGGTTTTAGTAGAGTTTTTAAGTTTGGGGCATCTGGCCTGTATTGGATAACAGGGGGGACAGATGCCTCAAAATCAAACCAAATTTCGGTCTTGAGCCGCATACTAATTGACAATTCAGAGGTTGTAATTCGATTTTTGCGTTTAAAGTGGCACACAGTTGGCACTGCCGGATGGATAAAAGCAGACATTTTGACCGGGTTGAGTTTGCCCGCCACAAGGCCTCGGCGGGTAAAATTTGGGCTCGAAATTGGGTTTGATTGGGTTTGTTTTGGCTTTGATAGGGGCTGAGAGGCTGGAATTGGCTTTGTTTTGGGTTTGAATTGGGTTTGTTTGGGTTTGTTTTTCTTCACAATCGCCATTTACGGCCCAAAAAGCGCATAAATTGGGTTTGTTTTGCATAATAAGGTTTATTTTGATTGATTTGGTAGCTTGGGCAAATTGGTCAACTTGGTTAAGGCTTGTATATGCGGCAAAACTCCTCACTAAAAAGCGGCGAAGCTCCTCGCTAAAAAGGTGGTGAGTCATTAGGATCTCCTAAGGGGTAAAATCGGAATTTAGTTTTTTGACGAGGCTTATTCTTTGCAACTCGAGGATAGTTTTGTATAGGCTGTTCTCAATTCTGCGTTCGTACATTAGGAGTCGGTCGAGGACCCTTGCATTTGTGAAATCCTTTATAGCCAAGCGGCCGAGAGCAAGATGGGGAGCGGATTCGTCGGGAGCCTCCTGTGGCTGGTTCTGGGCTTTTAGGAGGAGGGATTTTGTGAGTTTGGCCAATTGGCTGGAGGAGTTACGCGCGTTGAGGGCGTCGATGGTCTGGTTCTGGATTCGTCTCACACGTTTCAGGCGCCAAGAGAGGGAGACGATGCGGTCGGCGAGCATAGATTCCATAGGGCTGTTGGGCGCCAGCTCGTCGAGTATTCGGCGGCGGTAGAGTTCAAAGTCGGCCTGGCTTTCGGAGCAGATTACGTCTTTTCGTGTCAACAGGCCGTGCCTGACGGCGTTTTGTGAGACGGCGGCCCTGCCTTTTGTTGTTCGCGGGCCGGTGGATTTTTGCGAGTTACGGCGATTTGCGATGATTTGTGCTTCTGTAGCCATGATAAGACCCTCCGGATTAACGGTTTACGATTGATGATTAGATTTGACTTGGCCTGCTGGCGTGTTGCCGTTTGTCTGCTGACAAACATGGGGGTATTATACCAGAAATTGGTGCAAAAATCAAGGGAAAAAACGAATAAAAAGAATTCACCACAGAAATCGCTGAGAACGCACTCGTCTCGGTGAACCCGACGAAGAGCCATATGTAAATATATTCAGCGCGTTCTCTACTGTAAACATGGTGACACTTCCAGATATGCTGGGCGTAGTCTTGTGCGTCATAGAATTGATTGGCTTATTAGTCTCCCTTGTTGCGCCGGAAGACAAGAATCAGTCCTACGAACCCACATACAGCCAAAATCAGACCCACCCAACTCCCACTTTCTTTGAGCCATTTGACTGCGGAGTCGCTGCTCACGAATGCCAAAACTATCCCAATCACCACTATAAGCATGGACGCGGTGGCAACTAACCATCTATTCTGAAGAGCGGAGGCCTCATCCTGGAGAACCGAACGAATAGTCTGTGACAGGTTACTAGCTGCCTCAAGGTGTTGGCGCGATAAAACATTCAACTCGCCATTCATTTTGCTGATTGATTCATGGATCTGACCATATTCATCCGTCACAATCTTCATCTCGTGGTCGATCTGTTTGAGTTTTTGCCCCAAGGCATGCCACGGGTACCCGGACTTCATCAGGTTGTCAAGCAAGGCCTCTGGACTGCCCTCCGCAGTGGGATCTTCCCATTCGTCGTTACGCATTCCCGTAGGTGCGCCTTTTCGCTGGGATCGTACGTATCCCATCTGGTTTTGATAGTCCCCCTCATATGGCTCAACCGGCGTTTCGCCGGGTGCAAGCTTGAGAATGGTAAGGCGGAAGACCCGCTCATTGTAAACGAATCGCCGTTCTTGATTTGACGTGTTCGTGATGGTCCAATTTAGTGTTCCGTGGTAACCAGCATCAACTTGGGTAGTGGCAGCAACCAGTCCCTCTCGGGAGAGATCGGTAGTTGGGCTGACGAAGGCATGTAAGTCGTGATCTGGATATATGGAACGGACGGTTTCTCGACTGAAGTCGATTACCTCATGAGCAGTCAAAGCCACAGAGTGGCCAGGAGGGATCTTTAGTCCCTTCTTCGCCTTGCCGAGTGTGAACTCCTTGCCAACGTTAAGAAACTCACCTACAGCACCGAGCCTGAGTATGTAGGAATTCGGACGAATTGATGCCTCTTCACCATTGATGATAACCGACCCAAAAAGTTTCCGCAATTCCTTGTCATTAAGTATGGTCGCCATGAGCCTATCCTATCCCTTCTAATCCCCTAACACAATAATATCCACCACGATTTCAACTGATTTTATCCTGCCATTATACTAATATCAACATATTTTAAATATGCTGTTCACAAATTATCGAAATAATTATTGCTCGGATTAGGAATCAAAATCTACAGAGGTAAATAAGTTCCTGTGCTACATTTCTGAAATCTCCGATTATTTTATCAATATCTTCACGGGTTGCGTTAAATCTTCGACTATGCGCAGATTGGTCACCTATGTTCTTTAGTTTGGGCAAAGCCCTTTTACTACTCCTACCCAAATTCCAACTACTCTTGTTCAATGTTTTTGTGATTAAGTCTGACAAGTACAGAAAATCACCTCCGTTGTTTTTTATCTCATGTGAAAGATTATGGTGCTCGAAACACTCTATAATTAGCATTTCTAGTAGTCTTCGCATCATAACAGCACAGGCATCATACCAACCTTTTTCATATGTACCATTAATTTGCTTTGTAACGATTTCAATATAGCCCCTAGTCCCAGATACTATTGAGTGTGGTAGTACCATTTGGCTATCTGGAGAAGCGCCTAATGAAGGAGGTACATAACGACAAGGTATATCTTTCGATATAGCTTGGACAATATTTAATGCTTTTTTGATAGGCTCACTCATAGTTACTATTTATGGTAAATGTGTTTAGCCATGCTTGCGAATATCTGATCTATTTGATCATTAGATGAATCCGAAGAAATATGGACTTGAAGATTGATACAGATTTCGGGAGATGTGCGCCTCCCTTTTCCATTGATTTCAGGTGCTGAATCTTTAACCTCTTTTTTGGGGTGCGAAACCTTATTGCCTGTACTCGGTGTTTTCTTCTTAGCCGTAGCTTGTTTTTTGGGCTTACTTTTTTTATCAGCATGCTGGGGGGCCTTAGAGGCATCGCGACTGCGTAATACTGTATAACATGCCACCATTTTGTTTATAGCTACTTCACCAGCACCGGTATGATTAGCAAACCAGCGTGCGGCAGGTTCTTTGTCTTTTCCAGGATCAGGAACTGCATCTATAAGATCTTGCGGATAAAGCTCCTTGACAATGCTATCACATACTTTTGGGTACTCCTGATCATCACGCCACTTGGTTGCCCTTGACATTGGCTTGCCGTCTTGATCAATAATTTTCATTAGCTTTAGATAACCGTATACGTTATCTCTGGCAGAGACTTCCTTCATATTCAATACACTGGCAAGGTAATTAGGAGTTACGGTACCTGGAATACTTTGCTTAAACTTTTTTCGAAGCTTCCACCAATGCTTAACCGGAAATTGTGGGAATGACTTTTTTTCTTGTTTTGCCATTTTCTGGCCCTTTCAAAAAAACGTTATAATTTCCTGCACTATTTGCGCACATATCTACAAGATCGCATCGACGGGGAAAGCTAAAGAATTGTACAAATGTTCTCTCGGCCTTCCTAGCCGAGTACATCAGATATAACGAATCTACAATATGCAAACGCTGTGCCAGAAGATGAGGGTGGGTTATTGTATGGCCTAAATAGTGCAGAAAGCTATATATAGGGCATTTAGCCTCAAGGTATAACTATATGCAGTATGCCAAAATGGCAGGTTTTTCGTAGGGAAATAGGTGTATTATGGCAGAAATAAACCACCGCCCCAGTTGTTTTTTCCTTCACGTGAGTAGTTAATTATTCTTTATCCTTCCAGTTCTGCCATTTTAGAAGCTGGGGTTGATAATCGCTCAGAGAAGTCACTCGGCCAATTATAGTCACTTTCCCGAGCGAGTCAAACCCAAAAAGACCGGCGACAGATTGCCACCCAGGACGTAGCCTGGGTGCTAAATATGTGAGGTTTTCAACCTCATGAGGGCATTGAAAAGGCAGTAGAGGAGTGTTTTAGAACGGAGGGTGGGTTCGTAGCCCCCGACTGAGAATTTCGAGGGCAGGGGTGGGCAGGGATTCAGGGCAAAAATCAAGGAAAAAGGGGCCCAGGGATTGGGGGTCAGAGATGAGGAAGTAATTTGAAACGACGACTGTATCGAGAGATGAACTTGATGCCACAAAGGAGGTTTAGAGTTAAAATATTTTTTTGAAATTAGTTGTTGTTTGTTTGGCAGGATTGGTTATAATATTGGGCAGCTACAGGGATTAGTGCAGCTGTTGAGAGAAGAGTCGAAGCGAGTATTATGAAGCGAACCGGTCATAAACCAGCGAACACCCACGTCTGGGGCTTGGAATCATATCAAAGGGGCTTGTCTGATTGTCTGTTTTCCATTGGTGTTTTCGCGGAGGTATTTTATTAGGAAAAGCAGTTTGTCGTGAGGGGAAGATTGATGCGGGAATCGGGAAAGAACGAAGGGGGTCGGATCAGGGAATCGAAGAAGGCTCGCGCTGGGAGGGGGAAGGTGGAGCGTCTGCGGGCTGAGAAGGCCGGGGGTGATAAAGCGGTAAAGGAGGAGGTGACGGCGGCAGTTGGAGCAGGCAAGGGGGAATGGGTAGAGATTTTCGATGCTATAAGTGACTGGGTTGTTTTCATGGACCTTGAGGGGCGAATACTTCGCAGTAACCGCGTGGGGGAAAAGTTCACAGGTTTATCGAGGGATGAGATAATAGGGCAGTCCTGCTGTAAGTTGGTCCATGGTTCCGAGAAACATATCGCCGGCTGTCCACTGCAAAAGATGCTCAAGACGGGTCAGCGTGCAAACGCAGAACTTAAGGTGCCGGGCAAGGACTGCTGGCTGATGGTTACGGTGGACGCGGTAACGAACGAAAAGGGAGATGTTATAGGCGCCATGCACATCGTGCGGGATATCACGGCGCGCAAGCGAGCGGAGGAGGAGATTGCCTCATACAGTGAGCGACTGAAGTATCTTCTCAGTGCGACAACAGCGATTATTTATACGGCAGAGACGAGCGGGGATTATGGAGCTACGTTCATAAGCGACAACGTGGAAAAGCTTACAGGGTACACTGCCGAGGGATTTGTTAAGGGCCCCGGTTTTTGGATGAACCACGTGCACCCTGATGATTTGGAGCTGGTCCATTCGGAGGTCCTGAAGCTGTTTGAAAGGGGCGAGCACACATACGAATACAGGTTTAGACGGAGCGACGGCAGCTATATCTGGATCCGTGACCAGATGAGGCTGGTTCGTGACGCTGCGGGTAAACCAAAAGAGATTGTCGGCTACTGGATAGACATAACCGAGCGCAAGCGTGCGGAGGAAGAGATAGAGCGGTTGGCGAAGTTTCCGGCGGAGAACCCAAATCCGGTGCTTAGAATATCGGATAATGGTATTATTATCTATAGCAACGAGGCGGGCTCACCACTTTTAGGTACATGGCAATGTGCGGTGGGGGGGTGTTTGCCGGATTACTGGCATCGGTTTGTATTAGATGCTCTTACTGCCGGGCGTAACCGCCAGACGGAGATCAAATGTGAGAACCGAGTATATTCGTTGACATTCTCGCCGGTCGTCGGTGGTAATTATGTCAATGTTTATGCCATGGACATTACGGGCAGAAAAAAGGCCATCGATGAGCTTCTGGCATATCAGAATAAACTAAGAACCATGACGTCGAAGCTTATATTGACAGAGGAACGTGAGAGGCGACATATTGCCGAGGGGCTGCATGACGATATTATTCAGCCTTTGGTTTTTCTGAAAATCAAGATTGACGAGTTGCGCAAGAAGGGTACGGACAGCGAGGTTGCGAGTTCTTATGAAGATATGATGCGTGTGATTGACGAGCTTACGGAGATGACGAGGGGATTTACGTTCGAGCTTAGCTGCCCGGTCATGCGAGAGCTTGGCCTTGAGGCGGGTATAGAGGAATATCTGACAACGAAGATTCAGGCCGAGCACGGGTTGGCGACGGTGTTTGAGGACGATGGCGAGGACAAGCCTTTGGATGAAGAGATGAGAACCTTTCTGTTCAAGGCGGTCAGGGAGTTGCTGATAAATACGGTCAAGCATGCAAAGGCGAGCGAGGTAAGAGTCTCGATTCGCAGGGACGAGGGCAATATAATCATTTGCGTCGAGGATGACGGGGTCGGGTTTGAGCCCGTCAAGGGTACGAATGATTTTGGGAGACCTTCGGGCTTCGGGCTTTTCAGTATCCGGGAGAGGCTTGATTATCTTGGTGGTGGTTTCAAAGTCGAATCTAAATTGGGACACGGGACAAAAGTTGTGCTTACGGCACCGCTAAGAAAAATAACCAAAGGGCGGGATGTTGGATGAGTATCAGGATACTTATAGTCGATGACCATGGAATAGTCAGGGAGGGGCTGCGGTCTCTGATAGGGCAGCAGGAGGGGATGGAAATAGTTGGTGAGGCGGTAACGGGGAAAGAGGCGGTGGAACTTGCGGACAAACTGATGCCCGATGTTGTGTTGATGGATGTGAGCATGCCCGTGTTGAACGGCGTTGAGGCTGCCCGACAGATAATAAAGGGCGATTCGGGTGCGAAGGTTTTGGCGCTTTCGGCGTATTGCAACAAGCGTTTTGTTGCGGACATGCTCAAGGCGGGGGTTTCGGGTTACGTTCTTAAGGACTGTATGACTGAAGAATTGGTCCGTGCCATCGGTACCGTTATGGCGGGGGAAAGATACTTGAGCACGCGGGTGGCGGGTATTGTTATCGACCAGTATGTGCATGGCAAAGACGCAAAGGGAGAGGGGATTGCTTTGGACAAGCTGACATCTAAGGAACGGGAGATTCTGCAGTTGGTGGCCGAAGGGCATGCAACCAAAGAAATCGCGAGGATGCTTAACTTGAGTATCAAGACGGTTGACGGCAGACGGCGAGAGGTTATGCATAAGCTGAACATGTCCAGCGTAGCGGAATTGACGAAATTTGCGATTCGCGAGGAACTTACCAGTCTTGACTTTTAAGAGCCTCTAAGATAAACATTTTTCCAGGTCCTATCGGTTTCAGGGGGCATGTGTATCAACTCCAGGCGGCAGTTGGCCCTGCACCGATTATCCGAGTTTTGTTCTGAGTCATTTCAAGAAATTTGTACCCCTCTAAATAGCGATAAGCTAATTAACCGCGTTGTCAACTGCGTCGATTTAACAAGGCAATTGAGCGGTACTGATGCCGCTTGAGCATGGTAAGTAACACCGGTTTGGGCTTGGAATTTATGGCGCGGATAAATGAGCGTTGGGCCATTAAAGTTGTGCAGGACCTATTGGGTGTGTAGGTCCATAAGCACCGCCGGCCCGATGCTCGCTATTAAAATGGCAGTTGGGAATTCGGGAGATGAGAATTAAGTGTTATAGGGTTTGCTGATGACCGACAAGTGGAAGAGCATTGAGAAATATACTTATCTCAGCCTTGCGCTGGCGCTGCTGATTGTTGTGATCATCAGCAGCTCTTCCTATAAGAGCCTGGCCAAGACAAAGAACGATTTCGAGTGGGTGGTCCGGACGCGCGAAGTGCTTCTTAATCTTTCTTATTTTATCTCCAACCTCAAAGATGCCGAGAGCGAGCAGCGAGACTATCTTTTGACGGGCGATGAGCATTATCTTGAGCGTGTTCTTTATGTTGAGCAGGAGGTCAAGGAACATTTTGCATCTTTGCGTAAGATAGCGACGAATAATACCCAACAGCAAAAAAAGCTCGATGTTCTCGAAGGGCTTGTTCAGAAAAAGCTGGTTGAGCTTAAGAAAATGACGGCGTTGCGAAAAGAAAAGGGGGTCGAGGCAGCCAAAGACGCCGTTCTCGCAACTACGGGCAAG
>Ga0209976_10001765_pt1 | contig 12604 bp, 10 predicted proteins | sample SumtaG_FD_182806 | JGI IMG/M metagenome (GOLD analysis project Ga0209976, IMG submission 182806) | Deep subsurface microbial communities from Indian Ocean to uncover new lineages of life (NeLLi) - Sumatra_00157 metaG (SPAdes) (version 2) | ecosystem: Environmental > Aquatic > Marine > Oceanic >...
CCGGCGGGCATAGAGCTTGGTCTCTCCCTCTTCACCTCCGGGCACGGGCAGCTGCTCCAGTACTCTGGGAGCCAGATAGTCTGCATATTCCTTGATCCGCTGCTCTTCTCCCTGTACAACCACCACAATACTGGAAGCAGACGTGAACTCCTCCAGGATGCGGTCAAACTCTATGGTCCGTTTGTCACCCTTGGGCAGCATGTCCGACCATTTCGGGCTCATCTCGATGTGCTCCGCCATAATCCCCAGGATGATGGTAACAACAACCGCCAGAATTACCATCCACCGGGTACGGTTCACGGCCCAATCGGCAAGCTTTATAAGTATTCTATCTCTCATCGATCCTTCTCCCAAGTTGAATTGTCGCTAGATTTCTTTTCTCGTGAATGATTCTGTATCGCAAGAGAACCTCCAGCCGAAATACATTGATGGCAAAAAATTTATCCCTTAGTATAGAATCAAGTTAATACTTTAATTAACGAGGTATAACCCGTAATCATTAACGGAGGGTGATACGGGTTAGGGCAAACTCAGCAGGGTAAACGAGTCTGCTTATTTGAGATTATCAAGAGGATATCTGCTTAAGCCGCTGCCAGCTCGGCGAGCAGTTCGTCGATTAGTTCCTTTACCGTGACAATTTTATTGATGCGGTAGGCGTTTTCTCCGGCGAAAATCAGGCCGTTATCGACGTCACCGAAGTAGGCGTTCAGGAGGACCAGGGCGATGCAGTACCTAGCCTCGCCGACTTTACAGGCCGAAAGGCACCTGTAAGGACATCTGATTTTTATCCTTCCCTTGATTTCAAGGTCCCTCAGAAACTTGTTCCGAATGGCCCTGCCGGGCAGGCCGACGGGGCTGTTTATGAGTACAATATCCTCTTCTTTGGCATCAAGGTACGCCTGCTTGAATTCCCGGGATACATCGCACTCTTCAGTGCAGACAAAGCGGGTAGCCATCTGAACTCCTGACGCCCCTTTGGATAGCATCCGGGCGATGTCTTTTCCGGTATAGATGCCTCCGGCGGCAATAATAGGAATTTTCCGACCGTATTTATCTTCATACGCCTTGACCGCCTCCAGGACCTCAGGCAGAAGTATATCGAGGGAGTACTTATCCGGCTGCTTAAGCTGCTCCATAGAGAAACCGAGGTGCCCTCCTGCCAGCGGCCCTTCAAGAATTATTCCATCGGCAGTCCTTTCATAGCGCTTGTCCCAGGCACTGAGGATTAAGCGAGTTGCCCTGCCGGAGCTTACGATGGGCAGCAGGTTTACCGAATCGTCTTCGATCAGGCGTGGAAGCCTGAGTGGAAGGCCTGCGCCTACTACAATCAGCTTGATTCCCTCATTCACGGCGGCCTTGATAAGGTCGTCCGCGTTGCTGAGCGCGGCCATGACGTTGACGGCGATATGGCCGTTGGTCTTGCTCTTTGCCTTGTGAATCTCATTTATCAGGGCTTCCCGTGATACCTTTTCAAATTCAGATTCTGCGACCTGTATGTCCCCCAGGCCAACACTGGCGATGGTGCCAATCCCCCCCTCGTTGGCCACCGCAGAAACAAGCGAAGAAAGTGAAACCCTCACGCCCATACCACCCTGTACGATCGGTATGTCGGCGGTGATACTTCCTATTTGCAGCTTAGGTATTTCCATTAATGCTCTCCAAATTTTTTAACTACCAGGCAGGCGTTACCACCACCAAAACCAAAAGAATTACTCATAGCTACCAGGGGGTCGATCTCTTCAACCCCACCAGTCACGTAATCGAGGGGACACTCCGGGTCGGGCTCCTCGTAGTTGATCGTTGGGGGGACCTCACCAGTATGTACGCTCATAGTCGTAGCGGCGAATTCCACAGCTCCAGCAGCCGATAGCAGATGGCCGATCATTGACTTTATAGAACTGACCTTCAGCTCCTTGGCATGATCCCCGAAGACCTGAATAATAGCCGCACTTTCGGTTTTGTCGTTCAGGACGGTCGAGGTGCCATGTGCGTTGATATATCCGACTTCCTGTGGCTCGACGCCTCCATCTTCGAGCGCTGCTTTCATAACCCTGACCATTCCATCACCCTCGGGATGTGGAGCGGTGAAGTGAAAGGCGTCCGCGGTATTACCGTAGCCGATAAGTTCAGCGTAGATGCGGGCTCCGCGTCCGAGGGCGTGTTCAAGCCGCTCCAACACGATGACTCCAGCCCCTTCGCCCATCACGAAACCATCGCGGTTTCGGTCAAAGGGCCTGCTGGCCTTTTCCACGCAATCGTTCCTCTTGGACATTGATCGTGCTGCGCAGAAGCCGGCATAAGGCAAGGGACTCACAGAAGCATCAGCTCCCCCCGCCAGCATGATGTCAGCGTCGCTCCTCTGAATAATCCGGAACGCATCACCAATGGCGTTTGTCCCCGTCGAGCAGGCAATTGAAGGAGCGGAAAGAGGGCCTTTAAGACCATATTTTATGGAAACCATACATGCTGTCATATTTACTAGCGCCTTCGACACAAAAAAGGGACTTAAGGAGTTTGGACCCTTCTCGTGAAGCCTGAAAAAGCCATCCTGAATCGTGTCTGAACCTCCGATGCCGGAGCCAATAATAACTCCGGCCCTGTCGCCGTCAAAGGTGAAAGTATCCAGGCCGGCATCTTTAAGCGCCATTGCCGAGGATGCCAGGCCCAAATGGGTGAACCTGTCCATGCGATCTATGGACTTCGTATCGATCCAGTCTTCAGGGTTAAAACCCTTTACTTCTGCCGCCATCTGGGAGCGAAAATCGGTCGGGTCAAAATGGGTAACCCTGCTTATGCCGTTTCGTCCGGCCTTTAACGCTTCCCAGAACTCCTTAAGCCCAATGCCGATAGGGCTAACGATGCCTAGTCCCGTCACCACAACCCGATGTTCATTCATTAGTGTTCGATTCCCATAGCTTAAGGAGATTCTCTTGATGGTCCTATCACTGCAGGTATCCGAAAACCAGTGTGTAGTGGCTGGAAGGCTGGCAATGGGGCATTTTCATATCTGGAATCACTCTATAGAAACCATATAGGCTATATTTCTTCTGATGCATGCGGAAATTTAAGGCTGGAAACTAAGAGCTACTCGGTACTATTCCAAGTTTATCATCCTCAATTACTGGAGCACCCTGTGGTTGACCACGGTTGCAGGTAATTGAAGGCTCTGTTTGGACTCTCACTTGCCTCAGGTCATACGTTTGGGGACAGACTACTAAGGCCACTATAGCAGATCCGATTCCATACAGAAGCCAATAAGTCCGGTCATCATCAGGATTAACGTATACGCCGCAGTTCTTGTCACCACGCCCAGGACAAGTTGAAAATTCGAAGAATTTAGAATAGATAATTCGACCTGGTCCAGCAGAAAGTCTCCCACAGGGATTTCGTGGGATCAACAGGAATCTCCAGCCCTTTTTTTCAGGCAACTCCGGCGGGTTTTTTCCAAGAAGAGGACGATTCAGATATGACGTGAACATTAGCCTTGGAATCGCAAAATGTATCTCTTAGTTTCCAGCCCTGATAGTCAATATCTCTGTAATAAAATCAGGAGTGGAGCCTTTTGCCAGTCAGCTAATCGATTACCGGATTAGAGTGAATCCCTTATTATGGTTTCGCATAACTTCAAATACCCACCTGGCTGAGCCACGATGAAAGATGCCAAAATGATCCTGGAAAGATTTCAGTTAAACGGCAAGGTGGCCCTGGTGACCGGAGCCAGCCGGGGTCTGGGGCAGGGCATGACCCTGGGGCTGGCCGAGGCAGGTGCAGATATTATTGCCCTTGCTACCAGTCTAGAGAATTTAAAATCTACGGTTGAAGCAGTCTCGGCGCTGGACCGGAGGATTCTGCCCCTGGCGTGTGATATCAGCGATTTTGCCCAGATCAAACACGCCATTGATCAATCGCTGGACACCTTTGAGGCTATTGACATCCTGGTTAACAATGCGGGCACAACCCGCCGTGCCGCGGCTGAGGAGCATTCCAATGAGTACTGGGATGCGGTAATCCAAACCAATCTGACGGCTGTATTTCAATTGTGTCGGGAAGTGGGCAGGCGAATGGTCGAGCGCCGGCAGGGCAAGATAATCAATATCGCTTCGCTATTGAGTTTTTCAGGGGGCATAACGGTGGCATCGTATGCGGCCAGCAAAGGAGGCGTAGCTCAGCTCACCAAGGCCCTGGCCAATGAATGGGCCCGCTACAATGTCCAGGTAAACGCCATCGCTCCCGGCTACTACGCTACCGACCTTACTAAGGCCCTGCTGGATGACCGGGCCAGGTACGAGGAGGTCTCCAGTCGCATTCCTGCTGGGCGCTGGGGCCAGCCCGAAGATCTACAAGGAGCGGTGGTATTCCTGGCCTCAGGTGCTTCGGATTATGTGAATGGCCACGTGTTGTTGGTGGACGGTGGCTGGATGGCGCGGTAGAAATCATGAAGGCGATATAAACAGCCTGCGATTGAAGCGAGGATAGATGCAATGAAGATTGTCAAATCAACGTGCTGGCTGATTTTGGTATTGCTGGGATTCCTGGTGGGTTTGTCTGCTTTCGGTTGTGCTCGCGAAAGCAGAGTGACCGTTATCAAACTCGGTCACGGGCTGGATGTGACCCACTCGGTCCATAAGGCGATGGTCTATATGGCTGAAAGGGTCGCCGAGAAGTCCGGCGGAAAAATGCGGATTGACATCTACCCGAGCGAGCAGTTGGGCTCCGAGCGGGAATGCCTCGAGCTGCTGCAGATCGGCAGCCTTGGCATGACCAAGGTCTCCACGAGCGTGATCGAGCAGTTTGACCCTGCCTTCAAAGTGTTGGGCTTGCCTTACCTCTTTCGTGATGAGGAGCATAAGTTCAAGGTTCTGGAGGGTGAAATCGGGCAGCGCCTCCTGCTGGGGTCCGAGGAGTACCGGCTGAGGGGCGTCACTTTTTACGATGCCGGCAGCCGGAGTTTTTATACCAAGGAGAAGCCGGTCCTGACGCCGGATGACCTGACGGGGATGAAAATCCGCGTGCAGGAGAGCGCCACCGCTATGGAAATGGTGCGTGCTCTTGGCGGATCACCGACACCAATTGCCTGGGGTGAGCTCTACACGGCACTCCAGCAGGGGGTGGTCGATGGCGCTGAGAATAATCCGCCCTCCTTCTATTTATCCCGGCACTATGAAGTCTGCAAGCATTACGCCCTGGATGGACATACCTCGGTGCCCGATGTGGTGCTTATCAGTACCGTTGTGTGGAACAGCCTCTCCCCCGGGAACCAGGCTCTGCTCATGGAAGCCGCGGCAGAATCCTTCGAGTACCAGAAGATCAAGTGGAAGGAATCTACTGAAGAAGCCCTGGCGGGGGCGGTGGAGGCCGGTGTTGAAGTCTTTTACCCGGACAAGTCTTTATTCAGGGAAAAAGTAGCGGGTATGTACGAAGCATTTCGCGACAATCAAGAGATTTACCAACTTATCCAAGACATAAAAGCGGTGGAATAATAATGCTTAACCGTATTCGCTTCTATGTTGACAAAGTCCTGGAATGGCTGCTGGTTGTGATCATGGGAGTCTCGGTGATCAACGTCTTGTGGCAGGTGTTCACCCGCTTTGTCATCAAGAACCCCAGTACGTACACCGAAGAGCTGGCCAGGTTTCTGCTTATCTGGGTGGCGCTCTTTGGCGCCAGTTACGCGGTGAGTAAACGCTTGCACCTGGCCATCGATTACTTCACCTTGAAATTCACCGGTAAAACGAAACTGTATTCCAGGCTTTTCAATGATCTCTGCGTCTTTGCGTTTGCCCTTTTCGCCATGGTTGTGGGAGGGATTCGCCTGGTGACCCTAACACTGGCGCTGGAGCAGGTCTCTGCTGCCCTGCAGATCAAGCTGGGCTATGTGTATCTCGTGCTGCCTCTCAGCGGTCTGCTCATCATGTTCTACGCCGGGGTACAGATGTCGGAGCATGTCCGGCAGCTGCTGGAGAAGGGCGCTGGCCCTGAGGAAGAGCACAAAATCGCCGAAGCACTTGATTAAAACGGAAGTTCGTTACTATGGAAATCATAGATATTCTAGTGCTCATTCTCAGCTTCGTTACCCTGCTCCTGCTAGGCGTGCCCATTTCCTTCAGCATTGGTATCGCTACAGCGGCCACTATGCTTCTGAGCATCCAGGCCCTGCCGGCCCTCACGACCGTGTCGCAACGGATCGCCACGGGCATTGACAGCTTCGCCCTGCTGGCCATCCCCTTCTTTATCCTTTCCGGGCAATTCATGAACCGCGGCGGCATAGCCCGGCGATTGATTGATTTTGCCAAGGTGATCGTGGGGCAGTTGCCGGGCGGGTTAGCCTATGTTACCATCATGGCCTGCATGTTGTTCGGCGCCATCTCGGGATCGGCCGTGGCCGCCGCCGCTGCCATCGGCAGCTTTATGGTGCCCCTCATGGTCGCGGAAAAATACAACCGGGACTTCAGTGCGGCGGTCAATCTCACCTCCGCCACCACGGGGCTGATCATCCCTCCCAGCAATATCCTGATTGTTTACTCACTGGCCAGCGGCGGCGTCTCCATTGCCGCGCTTTTCCTGGCGGGCTATATCCCCGGTATCATCATCGGAGTATCGCTCATGCTCGTATCAGGTTACTTCGCACATAAGAATAAGTATCCGACGGGAGAGAGGCTTGGAATCAGGGAAAGTATCCGGCGCTTCTTCGATGCCATTCCCAGCCTCTTTCTGCTGGTGGTCATCATGGGCGGTATCATCACCGGGATATTCACCGCCACGGAAGCCTCGGCGGTGGCAGTTCTGTATACCTTCGTCCTTTCGGTAATTATCTACCGGGAAGTGAAGTGGAGGGAAATCCCGCAGATCCTGCTCAGTTCGTCCGCAACGACGGCTATCGTTATGCTGCTGGTGGGCACATCTATGGGTATGTCGTGGATCATGTCCTACGAAAACATCCCCCAGAATGTCAGCGCGGCCCTGATCGCGCTGACCGACAACAAGATAGTCATTCTGCTGATCATTAACGTATTCCTGCTCATGGTGGGCACGTTCATGGATATCACCCCAGCGGTGTTGATTTTCACGCCCATCTTTCTGCCGGTGGTCGTCCAGCTGGGTATGAATCCCATCCATTTCGGCATTGTCATCGTGCTCAACCTTTGCATCGGGCTGTGCACCCCGCCGGTGGGTAACGTGCTTTTTGTGGGTTGCAGTATCGCTAATACGTCCATTACTAAGGTGATCAAGCCGTTGCTGCCCCTGTTTGCCGCCATGATTATCTCTCTGCTCCTGGTTACCTACCTCCCCGCACTGAGCCTGTGGCTGCCGGGATTGTTCGGGTTCAAGTGAGATGGGGGCCGGTTTTCACCGCTGAGCGTGCTGAGAACGCGGAGAATATTTGTCATTAAGAAAGATGGTAAATCCTCCATATTAACAAATATTTTATAGTTGATATGATCACTTCCTTATCTCTACGAACTCTGCCGCCCTTCGGCTTGGCTCAGGGCAGGCCTCTGCGGAAAAAAGAGGAAATCCATGACGATAACTGAATTCGTGCAGCAGCTGGCCGCAGCGGCCACCGATAACCAGCCGGTCGAGATGGATCTGCTGCCATCGTTACGGGTGGCGATTTATCCCCGATCTGTCAACCAGCTGGGGGACGATGTACTTTTCCTGGGCCGGGAGGAACTGGAGAAATTCCTGTATGTCCTCTCGCCGGCTGAAAGCAGCGAGCGGGCTGACCGCTTTCAGGGTGAGCCTGTCAGGGCCGTATTACTCGTTGAAAATGCCGCCATCAAACGCTGCCCGATGAACCATGCTAACGCCGATGCCTTGCGGCAGCTCCTGGACTTCACCCGGCCGGTGCTGATCGGCCTGCATGACACTATCGGACTGGGCGACCGTCTCGGCGTGGCCAATGCCGGACACCTGCGGGCTGTGGCGGGCACTAATATGCGTCCCGTACTGGCCCAGCAGTCCATCCGGGAACTGGACCGCACCGAACGGGAGGCTGAAGAAGTCATGGACGCCGCTTCGTGGGCGGTGTTCCAGGAAGGGTATAAAGACGGTTGGGGTGCTGATGCCGATCACCTGAAAACCACGGAGGATATTGATCGCATGGTCAGGGCCGGGTACCTCATGTTCACCATCGATCCCGGGGACCATGTTGTCAACGAGGCCGATACCCTCTCCGTGGAGGACCTGATCCGGCAAGCCCTGGCCCTCCCCTGGGACCTGCTCGGCAGCACCTTTGATGACTTTGTCGCCAAGTACGCCGATGTCCGGTTCGATATCGGTGCCGACTTCTTTTTAAAGCCGGACAGGGAGGAGGTCCTGCGGGCCCTGGTGAAATACGGCGCCGTCATCGCTCATATGGTACGGATGGTCCGGCATCTGGCGGATAGTCACCCGAATCATCCGCGCGAGCTGGAGCTCTCGGTGGATGAAACCGAGTCGGTGACCTCGCCTTTTGAACATTTCATGGTGGTCAGCGAGCTGGGGCGGCTGGGAATAGAGCTGGTCAGCCTGGCCCCCCGGTTTGTAGGGGAGATGGAGAAGGGGATTGATTACAAGGGGGATCTTGAACGGTTCAAGCGGGAGTATGTGAAGCACCTTCAAATAGCGGAGAAACTGGGCCTCTACAAGATCAGTTTCCATTCGGGCAGTGACAAGTTTTCGCTGTACCGCGCTGTCGGGTCGCTGGGCCGGGGTTATGTCCTCGTTAAGACTGCCGGCACCAGCTACCTGGAGGCGCTGCGGGCCATTGCCACCGCCGATCCGGGCCTGTTCCGGGAGATCCTCGACTTTGCGCGTGAGCATTACGAGACCGAAAAGGCAACCTACCACGTGTCGGCGAAGCTGGAGCATGTGCCGCCGGCTGATGATCTGAATGACGGGCAGCTACCCGGTTTGCTGGACCAGGATGATGCCCGCCAGGTACTCCACGTTACCTTTGGTAAAGTCCTGACCAGCAGGGACAGCGCCGGGAAGCCCATTTTCAAGGACCGGATCATGGCGTCCCTGAAAGAACACGAACAGGTGTACAACGACTGCCTGACGCGTCATTTCCGGCGGCACATTGAACCGTTTATTCAATAAATTAGCGTACCTTTTAGCAGGTTTTTTTCGCAACACTGAAGGAGTCCTTACATGTCATATGTTGAAGGAATGTTCAATCTGAATGGTAAAGTAGCGGCTGTTCTCGGTGGGAGCGGTGTCCTGGGCGGTGCTATGGCCATTGCCCTGGGGAAAGCCGGCGCGAAGGTGGCGATTGTTGATATCAGTACCAAGGGCGCTGAGCGGCACGTAAAGGCCATCGAGGAAGCGGATGGCGAAGGTATGATCTTCAAGGCCGACGCGTCCTCAAAGTCTGATCTTGTGAAGGCCAAGGATGCCATCCTCGACCGCTGGGGGAAAGTTCACATTCTCCTTTACGCCCCGGGTGTCAATTCCCCCACACCCGTACTGGAGATAGCCGAGGAGGAGTGGGATAAGATCATGACCGTAAATCTCAAAGGGCTTTTCCTGGCCTGCCAGGTGTTCGGCGAACAGATGATAGCCCAGAATGAAGGGGGCAGCATCATCAATATCTCCTCCGCCTCTTCCATGCTGCCCTTGTCCAAGGTGTTTACCTATTCCATTTCCAAGCATGGTCTCAACGGCCTGACCCGTTTCCTGGCCCGGGAATGGGCGCCGCACCGGATCAGGGTAAACGCCATCGCGCCGGGGTTTTTCCCCGCCGAACAGAACCGCAGGTTGCTCACCGAGGAGCGCAAACGGTCTATTTTCGGCCACACCCCTATGGACCGCTACGGCGAGCCGGAGGAGCTGGCCGGTACCGTGGTATGGCTGGCCTCAGACCAGGCGGCCTCCTTCGTCACCGGGGCCGTGGTCCCGGTAGACGGCGGCTTTACCGCCATGACTATCTGATCAAACGCCTGGCACGTAATAGTTATCAGCGCAGGAAAGGAATCCGATGGTTAGCCGTAACGATATTCTCCAGCGCATCCTGGAAAAGAAGGCCATCGCCGTTATCCGGATGACCGATGTCGCCCGACTGACGCGAGTGATTGCAGCTATCCGGGCGGGGGGCGTCGAATGTGTTGAGATCACCATGTCGGTTCCGGGGGCCATAGATGTAATCAAAGATGTGAGCCGGTCCATCGGGGATGAAGTCCTGATAGGCGCGGGTACGATTCTTGATGCCGAAACGGCCCGCCAGGCCATCGAAGCCGGGGCCGAGTTCATCGTTGGTCCCGTGCTGGACCTGGGCGTCATCGAAATCGCCCATCAGTACGAGAAGGTGGTAATACCCGGAGCATTCAGTCCGGGCGAGATCGTCGCTGCCTGGCAGGTGGGCGCCGATATCGTCAAGGTGTTCCCCGCCACCGTATTAGGTCCGAGGTACCTTAAGGATTTAAGAGGTCCCCTGCCGCAAATCAGGCTATGCCCCACCGGCGGAGTCACCGTTGAGAATGCCGGGGAGTGGATCAAGGCCGGGGCCTGCTGCGTGGGAATCGCTACCGACCTGCTGGATAAAAAGGCCATCGCAGAGGACCGCTACGAGGTACTAACCGAGAAAGCTCAGCGACTGGTAGCCAATCTGGAGGGGAACTAGACCTACCAACCCCTATCATTGATTAGCACTTGGGCTGTGAAACGTACCTGCTTTCTTTGCTCCCTGCTTGCCCTGGGCAGTTCGGCATTTGTCCTGCCGCTGGGGGATCGCAGAAGAATAGCACCGGAAAAACCAATAAAGCAGGAAGAGAAACATGACCGACAAGCTCATACTGAATGAAGACCGGTTCTTTGACCCGAACCCAAAAATCCGCAGAGTGGCCCGTGAGCTGTACGAAGGAGTTAAGGACTTACCGATCATCAGTCCGCACGGCCATACCGACCCGCGCTGGTTTGCCGAGAACCAGCCGTTCCCCGATCCCGCCGAATTGATCGTTATCCCGGATCATTACGTCTTCCGGATGCTCTATTCCCAGGGTATTCACCTGGAATCCCTGGGTATTCCAACGGTGGATGGTTCCCCGGTGGAGCAGGATCGCAGGAAAATCTGGCAGCTGTTCGCTGATAATTTTCACCTGTTCCTGGGCACCCCGACCGGCATCTGGCTGAACCATGAGTTCTTTACGGTATTCGGCATAGAGGAAAAACTGAACAGTAAGAGCGCCCAGCGAATCTACGACCAGATCCAGGAGAAACTTCAGAGCCCCGATTACCTGCCCCGAGCAATGTTCGACCGTTTCAATATCGAGACCATTTCCACCACCGACGCCGCCGCTGACTCGCTGGAGCACCATGATGCGATCAGGAAATCGAGCTGGAATGCAAAGATCGTCCCGAGTTTCCGCCCTGATGGGGTTGTCAACTGCCTCCACACCGACAGCTGGCGGCAGAATATCGGGGACCTGAGCAAGGCCAGCGGCATAGACATCGGCTCCTATGCGGCCTACATCAAGGCACTGGAGCAGCGGCGGGAATTCTTCAAGTCCATGGGCGCCACGTCGACTGATCACGCTGTACTCGAACCTTATACCCATGAGCTGACGTCGGGTGAAGTCGACGACATCTTCCAGCGGGCATTGAAAGGCAAGACCAGCGAGGAGAATGCGGCTCAGTTCACCGCCCACATGCTCATGGAGCTGGCCCGCATGAGCATCGAAGACGGGCTGGTGATGCAGATTCACCCCGGGTCCTATCGTAACCATAACGAAACAATCGCGAAGAAATTCGGTCTGGATAAGGGTGGGGATATCCCCGTCTGGACCGAATATACCTTCAACCTGCATGAGCTGCTGAACCGCTACGGCAATGATCCCCGGCTGACCCTGGTAATCTTTAACCTGGACGAGTCAACCAATTCGCGGGAGCTGGCTCCCCTGGCCGGCCACTACCCGGCAGTGAAACTGGGCCCGCCGTGGTGGTTCTTCGACAGCATCGAGGGTATGACCCGCTTCCGGCAAAGCGTTATCGAGACCGCCGGCTTCTACAATACGGTAGGATTCAATGATGATACGCGGGCCTTCGCCTCCATACCGGCCCGCCATGACCTTTCCAGGAGGGTCGATTCAAACTTCCTGGCCGGTCTGGTGGCCAGGCACATCATTGACATGAATGAAGCGCGAAGCCTGAGTCGTGCCCTGGCATACGACCTGGCAAAGGAGAACTACAAGCTATAGCCAGACCCGGGCACAACCTCCACTTGGCAGTAGTGTGATAATGGCAGTACCAAACCAGGAAGTGGGCTTTGGCATCCTCGGCACGGGGATGGTCGCCGACTATCACCGCCAGGCCATTGCCGCCAACGCCGGGTTGGGAGCCCGGTTAGTGGCGGTGGGACATTATCGCCGGGATTGCTTCGCTGAGATCGGCGACCGGTTCGGTGTTCCTTGCCTCAATGAGGCCGACCTGCTAGCCCATCCTGGTGTGGATGTGGTCTGCATCTGTACCCCCAGCGGCCAGCACGCCGAGCAGGTCATAGCCACCGCCGCAGCGGGCAAGCACCTGCTGGTGGAAAAGCCCCTGGCTATCGATCTGGGCGATGCCGACGCCATGATCGCTGCCTGCGAGGAGGCCCGGGTACGGCTGGGCGTGACCCTCCAGCGCCGGG
>Ga0209976_10001766_pt1 | contig 12601 bp, 14 predicted proteins | sample SumtaG_FD_182806 | JGI IMG/M metagenome (GOLD analysis project Ga0209976, IMG submission 182806) | Deep subsurface microbial communities from Indian Ocean to uncover new lineages of life (NeLLi) - Sumatra_00157 metaG (SPAdes) (version 2) | ecosystem: Environmental > Aquatic > Marine > Oceanic >...
GCAACAAGTCCGAAACAGAAGTGCCTCAAGAAGGGCTGGAAGTGGAAAGACAACCGCTGCGTCAAGCCGAAGAAAACGTGCCCGCAAGGATACGTCGGCAAGCCGCCGAACTGTAAAAAGCTGCCGCCGATACTGAAGCTGAAGCCATGCCCCAAGGGCTACGTCGGTAAACCGCCGAACTGTAAAAAGCTGCCGCCGATACTGAAGCTGAAGCCATGCCCCAAGGGCTACGTCGGTAAGCCGCCGAACTGTAAAAAGCTGCCGCCGATACTGAAGCTGAAGCCATGCCCCAAGGGCTACGTCGGTAAGCCCCCCAACTGCAAGAAGTTGAGCTTGAACAGGCAGATCAAAAAAGGGGCTAGAAACAAGTTGAGCAAGCTGAACAGCTTGAAGCAGAAAAGACGTTGAGGTCGGCGATCCCTGGCCCATTAAGCTGCGCGGGCCAGGCGACCTTCTGAAAGGATTGAGGCAGGCGGACGTTCCGCCTGCCTTATCTTTTGCGTTCTCATATGACGGCCTCCAAGTGCATCCCTCGCAATATGCTTGAGTGGTTGGACTCGTCAGTCGCAGCTTTCGCGGACCGACAGATGCCGTGCGCCATCAGGCGATCAGGTCACGCGTGATCTCGCCGATATTTCGGCAGCCGCACAGGGCCATCGTCTGATCAAACTCGGTGTGCAGCAATTCGAGAACGCGGCGCACACCGGCCTCGCCGTCGACAGCAAGGCCCCACAGAATCGGGCGGCCCAGCAGGACTGCCCTCGCCCCGAATGCGAGCGCCTTGAGCACATCGGTCCCGCGCCGGATGCCACCATCGACAAGCACCTCGATACGGCCATCAACCGCCTCGATCACTTCGGGCAACGCGCGAATAGTTGGCCGGGCGGTATCGAGTTGCCTGCCGCCGTGATTTGAGCAGATGATCGCTGCGGCGCCGGAGTCGATGGCGCTCTTGGCGTCATCGCCGCGGTCGATGCCCTTGACGAGAACTGGCAAGCGGGTGATCGAGCGCAACCATTCCACGTCGCGCCATGTTAGATCGTCGTCTAGCAGACTGGCAAAATACTCCGCGATGCCAGAGGCTCCGGCGACATGGGGTATTGTGCCTAGCTTCGGGTCATTCAGATTCGCGGCGACCAAGCCGTCGGGCAGATGGAAATGATTGCGGATGTCGGCCTCGCGGTGTCCGAGCATGGGCGCATCGGCCGTCAGGACGATCGCAGTGTAGCCAGCCGCCTCAGCCCGCTCGACAAGCGACTTGGTGACCCCGCGATCCTTGTAGATATAAAGTTGAAACCAGCGCGCGCCGTTGCTGTCATTAGCGACGTCCTCCATCGAGATGTTGGACATGGTGCTCATCACATAAATCGTACCGGCCGCCTTCGCTCCACGCGCTGTTGCCAATTCGCCAAGCGGGTGCGCCAAGCCGTTAAAAGCACACGGCGCCACCAAGACCGGCATCGCGACTTTGTGGCCGAGCACCGTCGTCGCGGTATCGCGCGTGCCGACACCGCGAAGGACGCGGTAGCGGAGAAAGATCTCGTTATAGGCTTGGTTGTTCGCCGCGACAGTGATCTCGTCTTTGGCACCGCTAGCGTAATAGCCAAAGGCCATCGCCGTCATGCGTTCTTTCGCCAACCGCTCGTAATCGAGCAGATTGACAGGCTGCCGATCGGGTTCTTGCGTCTTATTCATGGTGATTCAGATCAAGCCTTCCCCGAGTGTTCTTAGTATCTCATCGACAGGCTAACCGATGGAACGACAAACCGGAACTGCACGAGGGACGGCGGCCAATTAGACATTGTTAAACAAAGCCGCGACCGCGGGGCAGAGGATTGGATCAAGAGCTTTGCGACTAGCTACTGGCGTGCAGGCGTAACCTCCTCGCCGCCATGTCGCGTCGCCGGTTGCGACTTCGCTTAGCGCAACGCTTGAAACCGATAGACCGATACGGTGTCGCCTACTTCGTGTGCGCCAACGTTTCAGCGCCAATTCGCTCGGCAAGAGTATTGTAGAGCCACGCGAGAATTCCGCCGCAGATCGTACCGCAGACGAATCCCCAAACCAGTCCGAACAGGCTGCCAAGCGGCGTTGCGCTATATCCAATATAGAAGTGTTCGAGGAACAGCGGTGCTGTGGTCTCGACGCCAGCAAAGATCAGCCACCACGTTGCGATGAAAATGCCAACGCCCCACCATATGCCAAAGGCGAGGGCAAAAGCGCCAATGTTAAGCTTCATCAGACCTCTCCCTTCTTGGGTCGTAAGGTGAAGAGCAATGCTAACAGCGCAAGCGGCGGGCGACCTTGATTCTCATCAAGGACGCACCTGTGGGGCGAATGCCGAGGCGATTGCCAACCGGGCGCTATTCATCCGTCCGCCCCTAGCCAAACCATACCAAGCCTCTGTGCCCGTCTCAGGCTTGGTGCCGGCTTACTCGCAGGCCACCGTGAGCGACCTGCCAATCGTGGGGAAGAACTTCTTGCAGTCGACGCTCTCGGGCTCGTCCTTCGGTTCTGTCTCGGTCCCGACGGTGTTCTCCTCGACGGTCTTGTCGCTCTCCATCGATGCCGCGGAGATGGACGAATTCTCGTTCTCCGCTTCCGTCTTGGTGGTCTTGGGCTCGTTCTTCGGCTCTGCCTCGGTCTCGACGGTGTTCTCCACTGCCGTTGGGCAGGACCCAGTGGGGGTTTTATCTGTCACAGTGACCTTGCCGTACCAATCGACGTGCAAGTGGATGCGCTTGCTTCCACGACAGGCATTGACCGCGTACGGGGCCTTGGTCCGCGTGAATTCGATTTGGTCATAGCCTTTTAACATGAGCTCGCGGCGGACCTGTTTCAGTTTGTGGGCGTCCGCGGACGTAGGCAAGCCTAGGACGGCGAACGCGAGCGTTCCCATCGCAACGAATGCTTTCATGACCGCCACCTTTTTTGAGACCGCACTGGGCGTCTACAAACGGACCTGATCAGCTGAACGAAGACCATAGCCCGAGATTTTCAGAATAACACCTCCAACCGGCCTTCGGCGATAACGCACCAGTTGCAGGGAACAAGCCCGCCCACAAAGAGGAACGGGCCACTATTGCTACCCTTGGAGGACCCTCGTCTTGACGTGCGGCCTCTCAAATAACGCGCGCTTTAATGTCGGCTAAGTGCCAACATCGGACATTGGGCCCGGCGCCCAGATCGTGATCTGTGAATTACTCCCGGCACAACAACAAGCAGCGACCGCATTCCTCGCTGGGGCACCGTCCCCCTGCTCCGGAGGTGCAGCCCTGGCAAGCCAAACCAGTTTCGCCGGGCACGCCGCCAATTACCCCGACTCTAGCTCCACGACCGCGCTTGAACTAACATTCCAACTGGACCACCGATTGAGGGCTGGCCACCATCCGCTGCTGACGCAGAAGGTGATCGCTGGCATCCATTGGGAAGCGTTGCGTTTATGGAGCAAGAGGTTGAAGGTGCGCTCGCGTCCAGGCGGCCGATAACAGCCGTTTGCCCCCATGCGCGTGCGCTCCGTAAGGTGTAATATGTCTAGCAAAACAGCTCAGGCAAACAAACTCGGTCACATCCATCCGCGACACCGAGGATCAGTCCTTTCCCGGTTCCTAAGCCGGCGGCTCGCCGGCGCTGTCGCTGGCCGCCTTGTCGTTGTCTTACCTTCTGGCGAACGCATTGAACAATACGGTACTGAGCCAGGGCCCGAAGCGGAGCTTCACATAGCGCATTGGGGTGCGTTGGCGCGCCTAATGGCTGGCGGTTACACCAGCTTCGCCAGAGCATACATCGCAGGCGAATGGTTTAGTCCCGACGTTGCAACATTCATCGAATGGGCGGCTTGCAACACACAGCACGTTGATACTGCCTTTGGCGGCACGAGGCTTACCCAGCTTTTCGATCGCCTGCACCATCTGAGACGGACAAACACGCGAAGCGGAAGCCGGCGCAACATTTCAGCTCACTATGATCTCGGGAATGCGTTCTATGCGTTATGGCTCGATGAGGGTATGAATTACTCCTCGGCCATCTACGCGCATCCTGGCCAGCCGCTCGAAGAAGCGCAACGCGCAAAGATTGCACGCGCCGCGGAGCTGCTTGATCTCAAGGGGGGCGAGCATGTTCTTGAGATTGGGTGTGGGTGGGGCGCCATGGCAGAGCATCTCATTTCGGCACACGACTGCGAGGTGACCGGTCTTACGTTGTCTTCGGAGCAACGTGATTTTGCAGTCAAGCGTCTGCACGCGGCGGGCGCTAACGAGCGTGGTCAGATCCGGTTGCAGGACTACCGCGACGAGAACGCCCAGTATGACCGGATCGTATCAATCGAAATGTTTGAGGCTGTTGGAGAAGCCTACTGGCCGCTATTTTTTAGCAGGTTGCGTTCGTGCCTCAAGCCCGGTGGCGTCGCCGTATTGCAGTCGATTAGCATCACAAAATCACAGTTTGAAACCTATCGCCGCAATCCAGATTTCATACAGCGCTACATCTTCCCTGGCGGGATGCTTCCTACAATTGAGCTCATTCGCCGGCACGCCGCGGCGGCTGGTCTCCGCCTGCGTTCACATGAGACCTTTGGCGAAAGCTATGCGCTAACGCTTGCGGCATGGCGCGAGCGCTTTCAGCAATCGTGGCCGCGCGCGATGCAATTAGGGTTCGACGAACGCTTCAAATGTATGTGGGAGTACTACCTTGCCTATTGCGAGGCGGGTTTCCGTTCTGGGCTATTAGACGTCGGCCTCTATAAAATAGTACATGCCGGTGAGGTGTGATGAGTGAGTGAATGTTGGTGGCCGGTGTGGCCTGCGCCACTCTCTAGTCGGCCTTCGATGTCCGCCTTTGGGGGGTAAAGCAGATATCAAGGAAGCTTCTATTTTTGTCAGATTGACCAGATAGGGCGAACCAACGCTCAGCTGTACCAAGCTCGCGCGCACGGCATCGATTGCCTACCGGCCCGCGAACAAGAACAATCGAATGGAAAAGAAAGACGCCGGTCCGCCGAAACCAGCGCCTTTCAAGGGCTACTGTGCCCCCTCCCGCCGGGGTATGCCCTCTCCCCGAGGGGGCGATCCGCTAAGGATCGCGGAAAGTAGCAGCACTAAGAACCCGAATGCAGCGCATGGAACACCGCTTGCGCACGGTCAAAAGTCGATTGTCAATTGACTATCATACATAGCATACTGACTTCGTGGAGGCTCACGTAGATCGTTTCGAGGGAAATTCAGATCTGTCGTGGAGGGCCAATCCCTTTCCCATGCACTAGCGGGATTGGTCCTCGCTCTTGTCACCGCAAAAGCAGTTAACCCCGCTGATGAGCCGGGGAATTGAAGCAGATATTAGGGGCTAGGTCATCAGGCGCATATATGCGCTTAGTCCAAGAGCAGGTCGTCTAGCGACGTGACAGAAAGTTCAATCTCACCCTCTTGCAGATGTTTCGGTTTCTCGGTGAGAGCCCCGATCCATAAGGCCATGTCCTCTATGCCGATCGGTGATCCAGCATAGCGCACCCAACAGCCATCGGGCCGTTGGATGGTCGCGCACGCATAAGCGCACTCAGCGCTTTTCCAGACCTCGTTATTGGCCAGCGCGTCCACCGCCTGTACGATGCAGTCATTCCACAAGTGGGCAATCGTCAGGTAGCGCAATTCATCGGCGCGCATTTTATAGGGGTCCGCGTAGGGCTGCGAAGCGACACAACACAGCTCCAGTGATGTGTTGGAATGGACAGCGCCAATTACGGGCATAGCCTCAATGGCCTTACCCGAGATCGCGGGCTCCAAGTTATGTAATTTGTCGCGGATGATTTTCTGTGTATGCCGCTCGGGCATCATGATGCCCCGCGAGCTGCGCTTGATCGACATCCATAAGGAAGCGCAGGCGTCCTATCAGTGCCGGCCATGGTAAATTCTTATTCATGTGATCTGCCTACTCACACAGCTCGTCCTTCGTCGTGATGGCTAGTTTGAAATCATGCGGATTGAGATCATCGGGTGGCGGAACCTCCACTCCGGTACCTAATAGAAGAGGCGCTCCGCCAAGGGGCATGAATGTGAATTGCGCCCACCTCTGAGCGGTCGCCGCCGCGTTGCCGACTACCGCGATGGAATCGGGACGGCGCAAAGTCGCGACACCAAAGGCCACGTCGTTGGATTTCCAGGCGTCACTGGCCGTAAAGGCATCGAACATATTGCGCAGACTCTCCGACCAGTCATCTTTAATCATCTGGGAGCGCAACTGATCAGCCCGCCCGCGATAGAGATCAGCGAACGACTGTGAGGCGGCACGGCACAGCCCCATGTGGTCGCTGTCGTAGAGAATTGCGAGCATGGGCATGGCCTCGACGGCGGCTGGTCTTATGGCTGGCTCCAATCTGTGCAGCCTATCGCGCAGACGTTTCTGCACCCAGATGTCGGGAACATAAATGCCCCGTTCCCAGCGTGATACCGTACCTTGATCAACGCCAAGCTGTTGGGCCAGCTCATCTTGTTTGAGGCTTGATAGAAATCTAAGGCGCTTCACGAGCACCGGCCATGGCGTCACAGCATCCATGAACCACCTCCCGGTTGTGTAACTCGTGGGCGAACGCGCCAGCCCCGCCGAAGGCCGACACAGCCGCACGTCAGTTCTTCGCGGGGCAAAAAGATATACCTCTGCTTTTGGCGGGGCAAAAGGAAATACTACATCCGCCCTCTAAGCGGGCAGAGTTCGACGGCAGGATTAAGAGCTGCGTATCGTCGGTTTCTGGAGGACCAAAGGGCAACTTTATGCCCCTGTCATGCCTCCCTCGTATCCGCCTTTTTCGCGGCAGCCACCCGCAGTGCTTCTCGTGTGAATGTCCGTTTTGGGTGAAAAGCAGACATTATCGCTCTTCACTTGGCTATCCGCCTCCTGTACCCGAGGGTCGGCTCTGGCGAGCCAAACAAGTCTCGTCGGGCACGCCGCCAATTACTCCGACCCTAGCTCCACGAGCGCGCATGAACTAACATCCCAACTGGACCACCGATGGGGGGGTGGCCATAAGCTAGATGTTGTTGGATTACGTTTCGCCATGAAAGACCTGTTCTCGCTGACGTACCTCCAAGAAACTCGAGCCGGGAGAGCCGCTCGGCGGTTGTTCCGCGACCAAGGGTTCTTGATCCACTTTGCGGCCTACGTGGCGGTCAATGCATTGCTGATCGTTATCAACTTGGTGACCACGCCGGGCAAATACTGGTTCTGGTGGCCATTGCTGGGGTGGGGCCTTGGAATCGCTGGACATGCATTTGCGGTGCTGCGGCGTTCATCAGGATCACGCCCGAAGCCCCGCACATAACCACACGCTCTCGGCCCATCCATCGGTAGCCAGAGGTCGTGATGAGCCTGCATTACAGATGTCCGCTAGCCCCAAAGCGGACATTGAGCCCAAGACGGTGGCTGTAGAGACGCCGCCCTTGACCTCGTCGCTGACACAACGCCATTGCGTGCCTAGTACTGGACCTCAGGGCTTCCCTGTAAAAATCGTCGATTAATATGATGCGGTAATTGCTTGTATCGGAGGAGTCTCAATCGAGTTTCAGTCAAATGCCAACCCACTTCTCCATGAATTCCTTTCAAGGCAAGCAAATTCTCGCACTGGTTCGCGATGGTGACTTTGCCCATGCTGGCGAGGAAGAAGCAATCGAGCGGGCATTGCAAGAAGTCCCCAAGGATCCCAATCAGCAAATATTGGATGCCGGCTGCGGGCGCGGCGGTACAGCAGCATACATGCAATACCACAACTGGGGACGGGTCACAGGCATCGATGTCGAGCCCAAGTCATTTGCTCACGCGTGTGAGGCTTATCCTGATCTGACGTTTATTCGTTGCGACATCAACGAAGTCGCGATGCACCTGCGAAGGTTCTTCGATGTCATAACTCTTTTTAATGTCCTCTATGCCTTACCGGACCATGCAGCCGGACTGCGTGCGTTGGCTAGCCGGGCTAAGTCAAAGACCCGGTTAGTGATCTTCGATTACGTGGATCTTGGTAACTATCAAGACGTGCCTTTGGTTGACTCAGGGAGGCCGTTCCTACCCAAACCGCTGATGTTGGCGGAGCTCTCTGAAACTCTGGAAAAAGGAGGTTGGCGATTACACTCGGCCAAGGATCTCAACCATGACTACGAGCGGTGGTACGTAGCGCTCGTAAGTAAGATCAAGGCCAAGCGCGATGCCATCGAAAAATCTGCCGGTCGCGATGCCTTCGAGCATGTCCTTGGCCTCTACAGCGGCTTGCTTTCAGCAATCCGAGAAGGTCGGCTAGGTGGTGCCGTGATATATGGTGAGAAATCGGATTGAACGACTGAGTCTTCTCAAAGATTTGTCCCAGCGGACGAAGTGAACCGCGTAGCGCGAAGGGGCGGTGTCCGCTTTGCCCGGCGAAAGCGGACATTCTCGGAGGCGGTCCAAATGGCCGCTAAGTGCCAAAAGCAGACATAGACGGCCGGAATAGAATTTGCGCCAAATTCTAACTTAGGAACTGATATCGCTTCGTGGGACAGGCCAGTCTAAGCGCCTTTGATCCACGGTCAGGTAGCGAATGGTACGCGGGAAGAGATCTTAGTTGCGATTGATATCTGGCGTACCAAGAATCGCACTGCAGAGTGACAAAGCCAGTTTGTGAACGGCATCTTCTTCCGTCATGTCAATATAGTCCAATAGCACCTTCGCTTTGATACTGATTTCGCCCGGCGGGCTGCCATGAGCGCTAGCGATCTGCATCGCTGTGGAATCCATTTCGCGAAGTATTGGCTCTAGTTCCTCACATTCGAATACGATCTGTTCGAGTTCCGACATCGCCGCGGTTCGTGACTTCTGGTGCAATTCATCGCGTGCCGATTTGAGGGAACTGTATTGAAGCCACAGCACCGAGATTGAAGAATTCGATCGCCCCTCAGTTTGATGTCTCCAATGACCCACGTCTGCTTAGCCTCCTCGGCTGTCAAGTGCTCGCTGGAATAGACAAAGCTCAGACGGTACGGGAGGACCATCTGGGCCAAAGGTGCGAGTGCTTCCCGGTAGAAGGATATGGAAAGCACTCGGAGGAAAGGATTAGTGCACACCGCAGGTGCTGTTTGGACCCTCGCTGAAGGGACGTAGAATTAGAGCAGAGTTAAATTGCCAGGTCACTAGACGCATATATGCGCCTAGTCGGTGGTCTGTTCCTCTAAAAGGGTGCCCGTTCCCAAGTTTGGATCTGGCGCTACTCTCTCGTTGGCCTTGATGTCCGCTGAATGCCAAGAGCGGATGTTGAAGCGTGAGACGCAAGCATGTTGAAATGAGGCCTGTTACCACCGTCACCTAAATATCCCCGGATCAAGCTTCATGCCGCTCGACGTGTCGGGTCTGGCGTGGAAGCTGCAATTTTTTGAGCACATTTCATTCAGGCTGTGTTCAAGGGCAACCTTAGAACTTGGGTGCGATCACTCAGTTCTCAGAGAGGTTTGCCCGATGAAACGATTAGCTGCAGTTTGTTTGCTCGCTGGCACAATGGCCATATCTGGCGCGGCGCAGGCCGGCCCTGTTTCCGGCAGTGTCTTAGGTGTGACCGCAACGTCTAGCGGCGTCGTCCTGGCCCACTATCGCGGTCGGCGCAGTTGCTACAATCGACGAGGCTGGTGGAATCGGTACGCTTGCCGTCGGAATCTCCGTCATCTCAGGCGGCACCGCTACCAGCGGCGCCATCACCGGCATCAGCGCCGCCGCTACTGGCGTTAGATTGCACAAATTCGGTTAAGTCGGTGTCCTTCCCGCCTCTCCGATCGCCATCAGCGATCGGAGAGGCGCCTTTTCAGGCGATCAGCATTCGAGCCCATGGAAACCGACGGCCCGCCAGTTCAACGAGCGATCTACTCGCTGGCGCAAGAACGCTACTGCTTCACCAATCCAGCAAGTCGTCCTCGTACACCCCGTAGCCCGGCTCTTCGTACGCCCCATAACCCGGCTCTTTCTGTGTCCAGTTCGAGCCAAGATTGCGCACATAGTCCTGCTCAGTAGGTTGGCAAAAGATGCTTCCGTAGAAACCGTAGGGACCGTTAACGGGCGTACAGTCCGTTCTGGCGTAGCGGCCCGATTCCACCGCAATGACGGCATCGGCCAATTGCGCCACGTGGGGAACGAGGTTGGCGGCATGAGCAGGAGCTAAAGTGAAGGGCGCCAGGATCAGCGCGCAGGCAGCTAGAGTACGCATGGGGTTTCTCTCCTCAGAGGTCTATTTCGCGTGACGGAGAAACCGCCACCTTCAGGTCCTGCTCTAATGATTGAAACCCGCGTCGGGCGCTGTTCCCTTCGGAACAGACGCCAGTCCTGGATGTCGCCCAGATTCTGGGGGAACATGCCTAGGCGCAACACACAACAACCCGCCGAGGTTTCCCCTAGCGGACCTGCTTATTGACCGTGCCGTTTCTCGATCAACCGTCATGTCTCCACGCGGCGAGCGCCCTATAGACGTTGGCACGGCTCAAGTCCGTGGCCTCCAGATCTCTCGCACTTGTCGCTGATGGTGACAGGGTTACACGCAACCAAATTTCTGTTTTGGGGGTAAAGCGGACATCTGGCCCAACTGCACCGTGTGCGCGAACGCGGTATCTCGTGGTCGCTACGTGATGCGGATCGTCTGGATCTGGCCGAGGCATTTTCGAGCCTCATTCTCAGCACTAGCCGCTGGTATGAGCCGACGAGATCGTTTCAAATCTGTTCCTGGATTCAAACAGGTAGGCCTTCATGACCCATTATCTTGCTCGCCTCGTTGTCGTTTCGCTGGTCGCGCTCGGCGGAGTATTCTCCCAGGCCCATGCGGCTTCCCGTTCGCAGATCAATGCTGACGTCAACGCGGCGCTCCATAGGTTCGATCGCGAGATCGGAGGGGCACGCGGACTTGTGGCTCAGGCTGCAGGAGTGTTGGTGTTCCCATCAGTCGTCAAGGCAGGCTTTGGGATTGGAGGCGAATACGGCGAAGGCGCATTGCGTCGTGGCGGCAAGACTGCAGCCTATTACAATATAGTGTCGGCCTCAATCGGCTTTCAGCTTGGTGTGCAAGTCAGAACCGTCATCATCATCTTCATGACAGAAGAGGCGCTTGGGAGTTTTCGCCGTAAGCATGGGTGGAAAATCGGGGTCGATGGATCGGTGACGCTTGTGGCAGTCGGCGTTGGTGGCTCCATCGACACCAATCAGATCAAAAGTCCCGTCATTGGATTCATCCTCGATCAGAAAGGTCTGATGTATAATCTGACGCTCGAGGGTTCGAAAATCACCCGCATTAATCCGTGACACCCGAGGGCATTGGACCCCAGGACGACGCGACGACGTGCGCCTTCCTCGCGCGCGTGCGGCTGACATCACATCAAACACAATTGCAGCGATGAAGCCGAATGACAGAAGCGCAGCGAGCGCGTTCAGCTCATCGAGATAGAGCTCAGTGCATCAAATCGAGGACGCTACTGCTTAAGAAGCAACTCGAAACGCGGAATTCCCTTCCTGCACTCGTCGGTCAGTGTCGCCTTGTTCTTCTTTAGGCAATCGAAGATGCGGCCGCCACCCGGAGGGACTTTCGAACAGTATTGAAGGATATCGCTGCTGCATATCTTGGCCATCGACTTAAGTTGCTTCATCCGATCGCCCAACGTGCCCGAGGCAAGATACGCGGTGAGCCGGCATCGCGGTGTCACCTTGTCTTCGAACGCGATCAAGCACGCCACAAGGCGGTCACCACCTGGCCGAACCTTTGAGCAAAACGTCTTAAGCTCGCCAGCGCAATCGACAGCTAGGGCTCTTGACTGAGCCTGGGCGGTCGCCGGTAGCCACAGAGCGGCTGCCAGAGCCGCTGCAAACGCAAGACGAGAAAAGCCGTCGGTTTTGGTATTCATGTTCAGGGCACCTCGCAGCAGAAACAGACAAGCGGCTTCCTGACATTATGACCGGTAAGGCGCAAGCAATAACTAGTGCGCTTGTCTCGCACTTGTCAGCGCAGATATTGGCTTGTCCCCGATCTCGTGTGCAGAAGCGGACATGGTGCGAGAGGGTCAAGCTCCGGCTCGAACGATAGCGCTATCGGAGGAAACAGAGTTTCGTCTGGATGAGCGAATTTGCCTGCAACAACCCGCCCGATTTCGAAAATTGCAGCACAGCTTTTCCGCGAACCGCTCAACATCTAAATCTTGCCCAAGTTGCAATGTCCTTGGTTCGTCGGTGATCGGCTACCTGCGATGCAGCACGCTGCATCTGTCGCAGCCAGCCTAGATACAGCGATGAAATCGTAACAGACGAACTGGCATCTCTTTGCACCACAGACCGGGACGTCCAAGCTATCGGAGGGGGTTAGGCGATGTCAGGTTTCGCAACTTGCATAAAGCGGTCGCTGTGTATTCCAGCTTCCGTTTTCCTAGTGATCATGTTCATCGCGGAAGCGGGCGCCCAAGAGGCAGAGGCTCCGTTGGACCTCAGTCTGCCGGACGACATGAACACTCTGGACATGGAATTGGACGACACGGAACCGGCTGATTTCAAGTCCCGTACCGTTGGCCGCAAGAAGCGCTGGCAACTTGACCGCGGCCATATCGATAGCGAGGCCGTGACGCCTGAATTG
>Ga0209976_10001769_pt1 | contig 12590 bp, 19 predicted proteins | sample SumtaG_FD_182806 | JGI IMG/M metagenome (GOLD analysis project Ga0209976, IMG submission 182806) | Deep subsurface microbial communities from Indian Ocean to uncover new lineages of life (NeLLi) - Sumatra_00157 metaG (SPAdes) (version 2) | ecosystem: Environmental > Aquatic > Marine > Oceanic >...
AAGAATTGACAACGCTACCCTTCAGTTGGTACTTTCCACCAATGCTATTGGAGGTGATGCTACCGCTAAGGTCCGTGTCTACGCCACCAACTACAATGTCCTTCGTGTCATGAGTGGTATGGGAGGTCTTGCATACTCTAACTAAGTTTAGAGTTAACAAACTTACTATCATTTTAATATAATAATTTCATCTAGAAAATTATTATACGCATTTAATATATATGAATAACGGTCTTATCTTAATCGCTGTATTACTCATCGTTCTTATTTTCTTTGTTATGCAAATTCCTAGGAAACATACTGGTCATAAATCAGAAGTTGTTTATGTAAATCGCCCCTATCCTATATGGAATTTACCAACAGGTTGGGCAAGACCTATTAGACGATGGCCTGGTTGGGTTCCACGCTTTAGACCCGGTTATGGTCCGCACCCTCGTAGGCGTAGATTCTTTTTCTAAAAATATTCTTATATATTATAAATGACATTTGTTGATGCATTAATAATATTAGTTCTTGTATTAATTTTAGTGGTTATCGTATATAATCTGTTTGTCTACGGAAGAGATTTAGCAATCTTCCCACGAAAACATTATAGGCGTAATAAAAAACGCAGAGAAGAAGATTATTATCCCGGATCCATTGCGGATGATTATGATTCTGATTATGATTCTGATTATGATTCTGATTATGAAGATAACGAATCAGATGCCAGACAAAATAAAAAACGCGTTGCAAAGAGAAAACATAAAGTTAATCCTCAAAAAATAGCCGATTATGTTTCAAATCATATGCCTTTTCATTAAATAAAAAATTGAAATCTAATGTAATTTGATAACTAATTGTCAAACTACATTACAACGCCCCTAACAATGGGATCAGCTGTTTCATGTTGCAAACGTGTTAGAGAAGAAATCTGTACAAAGCAAGAAAATATTAAAAAAATACCCGAAATTAATTCCAGCGATTATGTAAAGATGCGAAAGATTAGCGATAACTTTTACACATTAACTCGTCGTAAAAAACATTGGTCTAAAAAACAAATCGCATTTCTTGAAAGTATATTAAACTATAAAATGTTTTATCCTATTCCACACTCTTTTGTAAGAGAGGCAATATTTGGAACAAAAGATGAGGATGGGAATTATACAAAATACCCTCCGAAATTTATTTTACTTAATTTCGATTCCAAAAACGGTACAAAACAATCGTTGCGTGGTTTAGCATCAATTTCAGTTGATGGTATTGGACAGCATCTCACATATCCTTATAGGGATATTCCGCCATTAGAGTTTCGATACTATACTTTAGAACTAATTGGTAATATATCTATACGCAATCATGTTTGTTCCGCAGCGAAACAACGGAATGGGGTTAAAGTCAAAAGTGGCAAAGATATGCTAGAATTCTTGAAAACATTTGGCAAAAAAGGAGGATATCAGTATTTTAAACTTAATGCTATGGAAAATGTTATCGGATTTTATTGGAAATACGGGTGGAGATTCCATGAATTTGAATCCACGCAGAGAGAATCCAGTCTTAATACTTTAGCTGATAGAGTTAAAAAACTCAATACAGTGAATAGACTTATCAATCCCAAAAAGTATACTATTTTCGATGATTTTAGAGACCGAATCCTTGCTAAATATTTTGATCGTTATTTAGACGATTATTACAATGTCACGGAACTAAGTCATGGAAACCAATGGTCGGAAGATTATGAACATTATGATATAAAAGATACACTTACGTTTAAACGTTGGGATATGCGATTTCAAGGATACCCTATGTATTGGCACTGTAAGTAACTTTATTTTAGAAAATTGAAAAAAATTATTAATACTTTTTAATTGTACAATACACACACACTCGAATAACAACAAGATCATGAATATCGGAACACATATCCAAAAATCAGGTACTTTTATTCAATCACTTCTTGCATTTTATAATGCAAAACCTCAAAACTTAACAAGGCCAGTACAGCTATTCTCTGGGTCTCCAAAATGGTGGAGGAGACCTAATGTTAAAGAAGAAGATGCTGCGTTAACACGTGCATTTGTTGAATCTAACAATCTATCAGTCTTTGTGCATTCGTTGTATTTAGTTAATTTATGTTGGACGCCAGAAGAGTTTAGCAAAAAGGCACTTCCATGTCTACAATGGGAGTTTGCTAACGGGCTCAGATTAGGATTTAAAGGTGTCGTAGTGCACTGTGGCAAATCATGTAAGATGAATATTAATGAAGCGCTTGATAATATGTACCAGAATATGCTTACTGTAATTGAGAGTGTCGATCCAAAATGCCCTTTACTATTGGAAACCACATCTGGTCAAGGAAGCGAAACCTGTTGGCAATTCGACGCTCTTAAACAGTTTTATAAAAAATTTACAGAACAGCAAAAACAAAAAATAAAAATTTGTATAGATACCTGTCACGTATTTGCGGCGGGTCATGATCCTTTAAAGTTTATATTAGACTGGGATCAAGAATTTCCAGATAGTATAGTTCTTGTACACTTTAATGATTCTAAGGAAAAGTGTGGTTGTAAAAAAGACAGACACGAACGACCTGGGAAAGGGGAGATTGGTCTAGAAAAAATGTGTTTGGTGGCAGGGTGGTGCTTTGAAAAAAACATGCCTATGGTAATGGAATAATATTTGAATATAATAAATGAAACTTGACGTTGATTCAAAACAACGTATTATTACTGCGTTCTATATGCTTCTCGAGTTTTACAAAATTATTATGGGAACTTTTTTAGTTGTATTTGTTCCTCAGCAATGCGGTGATCAATTATGTACCGCTACCGAAAATTTTATGGCTACCGAATCATTAAGAGTTGGAGCAAATGCTTGTAATTTTGTTACGTTTGCATCAATAGGTACTTTATATTTTATAGAATTAAAACGTGAGAATTGGTGTATTAAATATTTAGATATTGATGAAGAAAAATCAAATACTAATCTTGATGATGAAATTGAGATGTACCCCGCGTTTAAAACACAGATGAATAAATTAAACAGTCAATATATTAAAGCTGTTTATGTTGCTTTGTTTTTAATGATAGTTAATTTTGTAGTATCGGGTTCTATTGTGTATCAAAATTATGCTGGATCAAATACTTTAACAACATTTGTTTCTTTTTTTATGCTCGTTTCAATGAAATTGTATTCTGCCTACAATGTCGGAACAATATCTGTCAAAGATGAACGAGCAAATAGTGCTTACATGAAAATGCCAAAAACATATAATACTATTGATGAAGATCATAGACTCACTATAGCACCGACCAATGTAAACGTAATTATCTAAATCAGTAATAAAATATATGTAAATTGACTTAAACATTTTTTGGATTAATAGATTAGAACATGCAAATATTCGTGAAGACACTAACAGGAAAAACCATCACTCTTGATGTTGAACCATCAGATACTATTGAAAATGTTAAGAATAAAATCCAGGACAAGGAAGGAATTCCGCCCGATCAACAACGTCTTATCTTTGCTGGTAAACAGCTTGAAGATGGACGTACATTGAATGATTATAATATTCAGAAAGAAGCAACCTTGCATCTAGTACTGCGACTACGTGGCGGTCAATAGATAACTTTATTAATTACAATTAATTTACTTGTAATTAATCAAATAGAATCTGAAGCCGCTCTTGTATACTCCGCATTATCCAAAATCTCTCTATCATAAGAGTGTCTCATTGAAGTTACCATAAATGCTGTGGTAAATATACATGAATGCCATATTGGATGCCATATAGCATAATCTAATCCTAGATTAGGAGCATATATTGAATATGTAGCTAAACTGCCGCACGCCATTGCAACTATAGAACGTAAATACCATTTCTTTAAATATTGCATCGTTATTCTATATTTTATAATAAGTGTAAATAGAATACTTAAAAATACATAAAAATGTGCAGCATATTTCTGATCTGCAAGTTTAAAAAATAATAAAGCTGTACCCGATGTATATGATACAATATAGATCATAGGCTCTCTAACTTTAAAACTGTAAAAGGTTGTTTCTACTATACATATACTCGAACTCCAATGATCTAAAATTGTCCATATATATATAGAATTTAAAGGTATATCAATTTCATCATAATCTGCTGTATGATAACAAATAGAAAAATAAACAGTAAAAATAAGATGCAATAAGGTTAAAAGTGAATCATATGTCTTATATTGTTTAAAGCTCCATAAACATTGCGCTATTGGAAACAAAGCTACAATGTGAGATGTTAATATCCAATAAAATTGCATACATGTTATACAAATTAACTTTTTATATTAATTTCCTTTTCTTTTAGCGCGTTATTTTTTTCTACTCTTATTTTATAATGGGTAAAGTTGATAAGAAAAGTTTAGGCAAACGTACAGGCTTCAACCCGCTACGTGCATTTCTTTTAGGCCCGGGGGCGGAATTGATGATTGACCGCGAAAAAAGCAAGGCACGCAGCGGCGGCTATAAACGTCGCAGAAAATCTAAACGCAGAAAAACTAAGCGTAAGCGTTCCAGACGCAAGCGTACTATGAAACGTAAAAAGCGCACAGGTAGAAAAAAGACCAGACGTAGACGATAACTTATTATAAATTATTTATTCATGTTAAATAATTTCTAGTTGCCCTTCTTTTTCGTCCGCCTTTTCGTTTTTTACGTTTCGCTTCTGCCCTACAAATAGGACAGTTATTAGATTTTAAACTCCATTTATCTAAACATGAGCGACAAAATTCACCGTGATTGCACTTATAATAATAGTTTCTTGACGCGCCTATAGAAAAAAAACATATATTACAATCGACTGGTTCATATGGCGCCACCTTTTTCCTTCTTCTAAACATTAGATAAAAAGGAAAACAAAAATTTTTTTTTCTGTGATGACCTTCTACAAAAGCAGACATACTATATATATTTGATATTTTAATCTGTCTCTTCATTACAGTGAAATAATGAATTCATATTTGCAACCTCTACTTTATGATCCGACTTCTGTAACATCGTATCAATCATATTATCACTTCTTAATCTAATACTGTAATCTTGTTTAGCAGATGATCGTCCCACACGTCCAAATGCTTGAATTAACTTTTCCTGGGACATATCACCCATATCTTTTCCAATATATCCATGGCAAAACTGATAATTTGTTCCATAAATATAATCAGATGATGCAATTATAAGATATAGCTTTTGTTCTTGTGCCAGCTCCTTCATAATGGAAACATAATCCTTCATACATTTTTTTACTTTTCCATCTTCACCCTCTGTCAACTGTTTAACATCCACAAACACAGCAATCCCCATTAATAGCAATACTTTCCAATTTGCATCAATATCCAAAAGCATTATTTTTTCAACAATATGATCATCAATATCACTTTTATATGCATTATTTACTTCTTCATGTCCCCACGTTTTAAGATGTTCCGATGTATTAGGAATAAATTTCATACCTAGTCTGATTCTTTTTAAACTTGATCTTAGACCTTCATATTTACTCAATAATCTTTGAGTACTTTGATCTTGATCTTTAACATTACCAGACTTTTTACTAATTTCTCTTGACTTACCTTTTATAGATCCTTTTGATTTGTTTCTTTCTTCTTCTGCGGCTGCGTCGCTTGCCTTTTCCAAATCTTTTTGAATCTTTTCCATTTCAATCCTCACGCCCTCATTAAAACCCATATCTTCTAGTATCGCATCAAGCATAATACTCGGAATTTTAGCGGTTAGCAAACAAAACTTCCCAATCTTTTCAATATCGTCTGCCAAATAAATAGTTGGTCCGTCTGTAAGAGTATATGCATCATTTGTAGTAATTTTAATGGGCTTTGGATATAATGGAGGATTTCTAGTTAGGAAGTGTTCATGTACCACAGAATAATTTTCTTTAATTGCTCCTAGTAGTTTGATATAATACTCTTTAATAGACATTATATCAATATCTTCAATAGAATCAAAGTACTCATCAATCTTATATCGATCTTTAATACTAATATGTTGGTTTACATATACAATAAACTCAGTCACCGCTCTAACATCAAAATGTCTCAGCAAAGTCTTATATTTTTTAAGATGCTTTATGCTTTTTTTAACTTTATTATAATCACTATAAACCAAATGAGGTAATACAATCTTACCTTCTGAATCCAATACTGGGATAGTTTTAGAACAATCGTGGCTAACCACACTTTCTACATTAGTAGTATTAAATTTGGCTGAAAATCCTGATATCATTTCTTCTAACTCCTCTTGCCTAGGAAGAGTTGCTGAAGATAGAACCACATTTGGTATTTCATTTTTTTGCCAGTTTTTGGATAGCATTTCATGATATGGATGTTCTTCATAATCCAACGTTATTGTAGGCTCATCCCAATACAATATCATATCTTCCAACTCATTAAATGCCCGCATATAATTCATCGCTGGTAGGTAGGATTGAACATCTGATATCATGATCTCCACATTATCACCCACTTCATTATCTACCCTGAAAATACCACCTGTTCGGCGATTTCTGATAGTTTCCTTTGCGGCGAAATAATGCAATCTAATACTACCAGGATCAGTACAACCAAATGCTACAGCAATTTTGACTCCCAGGGAAATACAAGATTTTGCCAACTGTAAACCTACGTGTTTAGCAGCACATACAAATATAATTCGATGACCACCTTTTACCAAACCAATAGGTGTCAATGTTTTACCTGTACCTGTTGGCGCCTGATACAAAAGCATTTTTGCACCTTTTTGTTTACATTTTGTGAAAATATCTTTTTGATGTTTGTAAAGTTTAATATCTCTATATTTAACTAGTTGGTTATTTCGTTCAATATAATCATATGCATGTTTTATAAACTTATTTTTACTGAACCCTCCAATGGCATCTTCAATGATTTGCTTGATCTGTTTAGTTAATATGGTATTAAAATTGGATACATTAAACTTCATTAACTGAATCAATGTATAAAAGTGTTTATTCTTTGTATCTTTTTTACTTGTTAAGAATGCTTCTAACGTATCTAAAATCACAAATTCAAAGATCCGTTCTCGAATTTCTTTGATTTTTTTATCTGTATTTTGAATTCTAATAATATCCGCTTTCTTTAGTTTTGTTTTCTTCTTCTTTTTCTTTTCAGGTTTTGCAAGGTTAAGTTTATACTTTTTCACCAAAGCATTAAACCCTGCTTTAATATACTCATCGTACAAGAATTGATGATGTTCCGGCGTACCTCCATCTGAAATTTTTATAAAGTTTATCAATGATAAAGTGTCATTATAAACTATATTAACATCTTCATATCCATCTCGTATAAGCTTCAAGATACGCAACTCATCTTGTGATACTGGTACCTCCAAAGAGTCCCATTCTTCTTTTGTTAGTTTTCGTTGTGCTAGGTCCATGATGTGTGTAATACATATAATTGTAATTTTATATCCTATTTCAATTTTATTAAATTAGTTTAAATAATTAATAGTATGGTTTATAAATGTTTTCAGTTGTTAAGTCTTGTGGGAGGAAAGTATGTGTCTGTAGAAATGATTTAATAAAATTATATACCAAATTTCCATTAGATCATAATAAAATTATGAATCTGAAAAAAAGTAAAAAAAGTTGCACAGGGTCCTATAAAGTAATGTTAAGTAATTTAGAAAAGGTAAATTGGACTCCTGAGAGATACGCAAATCATAAATACTTTAACTGGTAAAAATATATTTATATTTTATCATACTGATAATAAAAACTTTTTTAAAAATTGAATTATCCAGAAAATATTAAAATAAATATAATAATCAAACAATGGCTATTATATTTAGCGTAGAAGGCAATATCGGATCAGGTAAATCAACATTGGTAAAATGTTTGAGCAAATGCTTACCTAAATCCCTCAGGAACCATGAAATTATCTTCCTACAAGAACCAGTTGACGTATGGAACACCATTAAAGACGAAAATGGTGTTACTATTTTAGAAAAGTTTTATGCTAATCAAAGCAAATATGCGTTCTCATTTCAAATGATGGCGTATATTTCGCGATTAAGTATTCTTAAAAGAGAAATTGAGAAAAAACAAAACGTAATTATTATCTGCGAACGATCTGTTTGGACTGATAGAAATGTGTTCGCCAAAATGTTATATGATGATAAAAAGATCGAAATGGTAAACTATGACATTTATAATAGATGGTTTGATGAATTTGTAAAAAAATATCCATTAAATGGCATAATTTATGTTAAAACAAACCCAGACATCTGTCAAAAACGAATTGGAATTCGATCGCGAGAAGGTGAAACCATTCCACTAGAATATTCTGTTAAATGTCATAATTATCATGAAAAATGGATCAATAATAGTAGCTGTGATACACTAATCTTAGATGGTAATAATGAATTTATTGGCAAGCTGCCAGATGATTGGGAGAGTAAAATTATATCATTTATGGAGAAAATGGCACCGCCTCTTCCTGAATATAATAATGCTGATTGGATTGAAATGGTTGCTTGTTAATCAACGTCAGTTAGTAATAAGGTATTTATAACCGGTAAAGGTTTATATTTCAAAATATCTAACTCTTTAGTTGTAGTTGGAAATTCCTTCTCTCCATAAATATCTTGTAAACACAACCATTCGAAAATACCGCCTGGATAAACAAAAAGATTATTAAAACCCAAAGACAATAATTTTTCATATTTTCTATAAATACTTTCATCTGTATTATTTTTACCATAAATTACAATATACAAGGTAGGGTTTGAAAGTGCCTTATTTATAATACTAACCTCCTCAGAAGGGCTTACAGTGCCTTTTATTAAGCAATTTTGATCTCTTTCATCTAAGGTATTAATTATTATGAAACGATTGCCTTTATTTAAAAGATACTTTACATCCTCAAAACCTATTTTACGTACAGAAACTTTGTTTCCCATTAAAAAGTTTAATATAAAATAATAAGCAATTATCTTTATTATTTTACTACGCATTCTTTGTATATTCTGTTCGCCATTCATAAAATCCTACTTTTGCAATACGTTGCATGTTTCTCAAGGCACAAGCAAAACTGGCACCACTATGATTATTATTAGAACCTAAACCATCTGATATTTTTCGTATATTATCGTGTCCCCACCACATATAACCGGTATCTTCTGGCGGCGATTCGGTTTTAAGCCAGTTCCATAGTTGTAACCTTGTAACAACATCTGCCATCAGCTGTAGATCCTTTGCAAAATAGTCAGTGGGCCATATAGAAGCGCCGTCTGGCAAATCAATAGTGCTGTTTTCAATAGTAATCTCTTCTGGATTTAAAATACTCATGTTTGCTGTTAATACTATTGTTATAGTAGTATTAGCTTATATCAATTTTTCAATTAAATTTTACAACAATTTCAACCTCTTCCTTTTTAATACTTTTTGTAGCAGAAACAGACAACTCTTTACGCTTTTTTCTTGTTTTGGCTGTTGATTTTGTACCTCTATTTTTAGAAGAACTATTTCGCTTATTCATGTCGTTTTCAATATCAACCAAATTTTTCTCTATAAAATCTAAAATCCGATATTCTAAAGCCCATCTAAAGAAATTTAATTGTCCTAATGTTGTTTGAATGCTCGTATTCTCTCCATAAGGAATAGTAATCCTATCCCATCGACAAAAAGGATCAAATCTCTTTTTTGAATAGGCTTTCAATTTAAGTTTGTAATCAACATAAACTTTAAATCTGCGAGCATTGCCGCTTTTTGATGTGATATTAAAAGTAGTATAATATTTTTTACTATAATTAGTAACAAACCAATCAATTAATCTTAAACTAACTTTATGCTCGCCATTGATAATAGGTAATATCTTGTCGATATTATTATCTTTACTATAAAACTCCATTAACTTATTCAACAACAGTTGATTTTGCGTGGAATATGACATTATATATTTAAATTCTCCTCCACAGCTTTAAATAGTTATTAAGACTCATTTATATTACTATCTTTTGGACGTAACATTGCATCTTGAACTTTTAAATCGCTAATATAATTGGTTGTGGAGAGAAATGGATTTATTGATGTTTGAATTACCATATATCTATTTGATATACGTTCATTTACTCGAGATCGTTTATCGCTAGGTTCTGTATGTACAGTTGCAAAGTCTACTAAGCCAGGTACTCGCTTTTTTTCCATGTCTTGTTCTCTTTCATGTGTTCTCTGTATATGTTGTTGTTTTATTTTATGTCTTTTAGATAGTTCGTCTAATGTACCTTGTTCCGCTACTCTAACAAGATTCACTTGACTATCTGTATATTTAGATACATCTACCTCATCATTTGGTATTCGTGGCTTTTTTAATTGTCCTAATGTATTTCCTGCTTCTCTTTTACTTTTAAATCTGGTATTCCCATCCGACCATTTCGAATATCTATATTCAGTCATATAGTAATAATAATATTTATTTTTTCTTTATTAACCTCATTTGTTTTGTAAATTTAAACTTTTTATCATTAATACAGCGTCTATCCAAATTACATTTTAAACAACAAATAACAGTATTATCATTACTATGACCAATATCATTATCTATCCTATCTAAAGTCCATTGTAACGGTTCTCGTTTATTTTCATACATCATTAAAGTATCTTTACAACAGTAATGACATTTTAACTTTGATACAACAAGTTTTTCAATAATCTCATCGTAACTAATAAACTTACTATCTAACTTATTCTTTTTTGTATCTTGTGATTTATAACTATTTAATTTCTGCTTTATACATTTTGAAAGCTCTTTTTTACCTTCAAAATCCTCGTTTAAATACAATTGATTTATCATAGGTATTTGATTTTTTTGATCAAATACTTTCTTATCTATTATTATCGTGTCTTTTTTTGGCTCTAGTTTTTTACCTATTTTTATTTTTTTACTCATTTATATATAGTAATGCAAAAATCTAAAAAGGTTGAAACGAAGGATATAAATGGAATGGTACACAGTGAAATAAAAGACATATTAGGCTTTATTTTATTCTTTATCATTTTTATTATAGCACTTCCAGTTGTTTTATACAAATATAAACTTTTCACTATACTGGAAGTTTATTTACCCAATGTAGATTTAATCGCCAATCTTCTTACATGGGTTGGGGGTCCATATAATATTTGGGAAAAATTATATACATCTACAGTTGCACCTTCGTGGAAAAGTGGTGGCGAAACGTTCTTAAATTTTACAACGGAGGTTCTTATTAATTATATTGCTTTATTAGGTCTTACATTTATTGTAGCACGAGAATCTGTTCGTCAGCGAAATGTTTTTGAAGGATGGTCCTTTGCATTTATAATGGTTATTATCACGTATTTATTACCCGTACCTGTTGTTAATCTGGTAATGGGAAAAGTAAATGATGCAATGAAAAATATGAAATTAAAAGAAACCACTGCTAAGTATATTAGCGGATTTGTTGGTTTGTTTATCACATTAACTTTCTTATTTATAGAAGCAATGATAATACAAAAATATAGAAAAAACGTGGTGTCCATCAGTAAATACATTTATAAGACTCCAAAAAATATTAAACTTTAAATAAATGATATACACACTAATCTTTATAATATATATAAATGAGTGAAGAATGTATGGAACTGCAAAATATAAAATACCAAACAATGCTTTTAAATGGTAATTCAAAAGTAACATCAAATAAAGTTGATTCTGGAAATATTGATGCGTTCCTGGAAAAAGAGAAAGAGGCAAATAAGGATAAACCATGGAATAAACTAGGCAAAAATCAAAAAATATCTAAAATAAATCAATATATCAATAAATATATTCAAGAAAACAAATGCTCTAAGGAAGAAAAATCTGAACTAAAAATTTATCTTGTAAAATGTTTGGAACGGAAAAAATTACAAAGAGTAAAAGATGTAGTATATGATAGTAAAGCAGGCATAATTAAAAATATTCCTGGATTGTCTTTTGATAAAAATAAAAGAAAGTTTACACTTAAGAAACTAGATAAAAAGAAATCTAGTCTATCTAAAATGGCACCTAAGAGCAAATCTAAGAGCAAAGCCAAAACCAGAGTTAAAAAAGATAAAATTGATATTAATTTAAAAAAAAAATGATATATTATATAAGCTCATGCGTAATATATCATGCTTAAAGCCTCTTACTAATATAATAGATACATTGACACCAAAGCCCGACTTCACGAATAATGATATAGATGAATTCAGGGAAAGCATATATTTAATTATTGACGATTTTGTAAAGAACAATGTTTTAGAATATATGTACTATGATTTTGAGGCGAGAGTATTTGATCATACTTATTCAATTGTTGAAATGCTATATAGTCAGGTAATTGATACATTTAAAAGTATAAATATAAGTGAAATGGTTGAAGAGGGAATTACTTTGTATTTTAGCATGATTAGTAAACCTAGATCATACCCTGGCCCGCACATTACTTCTCCAAAAAATAAAAGAGACATTCAATATCAAATACAAAACTTGAGAAATATTCCACAACCAGCGCAAAATACTCCTGATTGGTTTAATTTTAGATGGACGCGCCTA
>Ga0209976_10001771_pt1 | contig 12571 bp, 22 predicted proteins | sample SumtaG_FD_182806 | JGI IMG/M metagenome (GOLD analysis project Ga0209976, IMG submission 182806) | Deep subsurface microbial communities from Indian Ocean to uncover new lineages of life (NeLLi) - Sumatra_00157 metaG (SPAdes) (version 2) | ecosystem: Environmental > Aquatic > Marine > Oceanic >...
CAGCATAGTCCTGCGCCCCACCCCGTGCAAGCAAGAACTGTGCCAACTTTCGCCAACCGGCAGAAAAAGTCCTCGCCCGACAAAGGGTCAAATCTTTATGACTGCAAGCAGTAACTGCAATGACTACATGTAGTAACTGCAATAACCATAAGCAGTAACTGCAATAACCATAAGCAGTAACTGCAATAACCATAAGCAGTAACTGCAACATCCACAAGCGGTAACTACATAACCGCATTGCAGTAACTGCACACTGTTTGGCACGAAACTTGCATACACCTGATTCGGTCCCTTTTTCCACTTGGCACGGCTTTTGCATACACCCTGAAAACCCCATGAAAGATTTTCCTTGACACGTTACATAGGGTATGGTATGGGTACTTACATCGAGGGGAGGTGATCATGTGAAATACAAGAAAGCGGCCCGTATGCACCGTGAGGCTGTTCAATGTTCATTGAACATGGCAAGCACCGTTGACATGTTATGTAAAGAGGTCGCAGGAAAACGGTATTCTGGTGCAATTTTATCGGTCATGATCTTGCACGAGCAAGCAAACCGCTTGCACAAGGTCTGCAACGTGGCACGTACAGGAGGTGGTTAGATGCCGACAACGAAACAACTTGGAGAATTGGAATCTGCACGGCAAGCACTAAAGGAGATACCACATCAAGCCTTTCAAGCCTTTGAGTGTTTGGCTAACAAGGAGTATGAGCGTGTCCGTGCAATCGTGCAGAACATCAGGGTTGATGCAGGGAGAGTGGACCGTTTGTGCAATGAAATACTGAAAGGTGGTGATTGACAGTGGAATCTGAAGACATTGACAGACTGTGTGAAGAACGCTTTGAAAAGTGGCAGGAAAAGCTAACAGACGATTGCGCACTACCTGTTGCTGTGATTGGTATGCCGTTACATGACCCTTTATCGGGTATGAAGGTCTATGCTTTGGGACACACTCAGAGACATACCTTGCGTATCTTCTTTGAAGCGGCGGTCAGAGCATGTGAGGGAGAGAATGACTTTTCCTTCATACATGACGACACAGACGCTGAATCCGACCTGTGTACGTCATGACATGGTATCATTGTAGCCGGGTCATGGAAAAAGGCACACTTGTCATGGATAAGGGACCACAGATCAAGGTGTGGTACTGTTGGATCTGTGATCATATAATTAGGCGTTCAACCACACAATTTGAAGTGGACGCAGACCAAAAACTAGGCACTACGAAAGGTGGTGATAAGAGTGGAGCGTAATCAGGCTTTAGGCGTCTTGGATAGGATTCATAAAGTGCGTGATGATCTTGAGAAACGCGCCTTGAAGCTAGAAAAGGCTGTTAAACCACTAGAACGTGGCGGCATGTTTCATTCAATGGGCATCACAGTGGGTATTTTAGGCGGCATTCGCCGTTATCTAATCAAAAACGAGGAAGACATCATCATTGATTTGATGGAAAGTGAGATTCAAAATGGCAAAGAAAACCGCAGCACGAAAGGTAAAGGACCGCAAAAAGGCTCCTGAGCATGAACCTCAAGAAGATGGTTGGAAAGTAGTCGGCAACGTTTGGGATGAAATGTATCTGTTCGAGAATCCGGGTGACGAGTTCACCGGCGTTTTCTTGTCAACGGGTCATGATATCGGTCCCAATCGCAGCCAAGTACACATTTTTGACGTCAAGGGTAAGCGTATCGGTATATGGGGATCGTCGGCACTCGATCAACGTATGCAGAGCGCAAAAACTGGCTATATGACCCGGATTCGTTACGATGCCCTGGCCCTGGCCACAAAATCGGGCCGTGAATATAAGGACTTTCAGGTGTGGCAACAGGAACAGCTCGCACCCGGTTATTCGGCTGGTCCAGACGATGATATACCCTTCTAGCCGTCATAACGTATCAATTAGACCCTGAAAGTGTCCCTGTGGGCCTCTCCTTGGCTCACAGGGGCAAATTATTGATTCTTGACAAATCAACTTTTCACTGTTAGGGGGATTTGACACATGGAAAAGATTATCTCTATGAGATTAGTCGTGAACGGTATGGAGACCGGCTTTATGACAGAGATGATATATTATGAGGATCGCATATATCACTTTGACTTGCCTGTTACTCTTTTTAATGAATCCGATCATGCTTATATCAAAATCACCATTAAGGAAAAGGAGTAAACGTACATGCGAAACGTAAAGGGGTCCGGGTATGACCCTACACCTGAAGACCTACCTTTCTGGCAAAATGGCATGTATTACCGCCATTGGCTCAACGTCAAAACTCACATTTTATACAAATGGTCTAAACTTGGATGGCTAGTGGTGGAGGTACAACATGGGCAGGAAACACACAACGAGACACAAGGCAAGGCGTAAACTTGAAGCGGTGAGCACGGCTTGTGACACCATCAACACCCATCTGGCTGAAATATCCGGTTGGTATGAAAAAGGTATGCCTGATTTTTCACAAGGGCTGTTGGAAATTGGCAAAATCATAGAGCACGCTCGTCTATTAACCATACAGCTAAGGGGTTTATTGTAACATGATTTGGACACAAGCTTTGAGGCGTGCTGTAGCGCGCAGTATCATACCGCGACTTTTTACAGGTGGATACTCGGCAAGTGCTGCACTTAATGTGTTTAGAAAAATCGGCCCTGGCCTTCGCCGGAAACTTTGGTTATCCGATTGGCGTGAGATCACAGGGGCAAAGAAGTTAGAAAGGGCCTATAGGTTTATCCCTCGTAAAATTCGGTTGAGCTATGCTCTCATGGCCCCCACTGAAACGTATCAGCGCAAGAAATTTAAGTACGTGTTTGACACAGAGGCTAAAAACCTGGAAACGGGTGATATCGTAAAGCGCACACAGAGCATGGAATCTGACGTGCAGCTATCTATTGAGGAAGCTGAACGAGCATGGCTCGAAAAGATACAGGATGAAATTTCTATGTGTGCTTGGGCCGGTGTAATGGAGCCTATTGATACAACGCTCCGTGTGGTGTATCGAAAGTTACCCGTACAACTTGTAACTGAACAAGTTGCATGGATTGAAAGTGGAACACTTGGCCCTGAGTGGGTATAGTGAAAAAGACGTGTCATATCTTGAAAGGCAACAAGACCCTCGCCCGTCCTCATAATCTAGTTTTCTTCGACACCGAAACTGAAACAGTCAAAACCACAGCTTTAGGGAAAGAGCAAAAACTAAAGCTGTTCACCGCTGTTTATTACCGTTATCGACCCGGACGCAAAAAAGACTTTGAGCAGTGGACTCACGGATATACTGAAAAGGATCTGGCATTGTTTTTGTTGTCACATTGCCGTCGAGGGGTTTGTCTGTACTGTATGAGCGCCAACGTGTGGTTTGACATTCGGGTCGGTAAACTCCAAGACTTGCTCCTTGACGCAGGATTCACCATCAAGAACTACTTCACGAACGGTAAAGTCCTTGTCATAAAACTGGTGCGTGAAAGGCAGTCGATCAAGTTTATCAATATTCAGAATATATGGCCTTTGAGCGTAGCCAAGATCGGTCAGGTGATCGGTTTACCGAAACTCGAAGCAGACCTTGACAAGATATCTGATGCGGATTTATTGACCTATTGTTATCGTGACACGGAGATCATATACAAGGCTATGCTCTATTGGTTCGGCTTTATAAAAACTCATGATCTTGGCACGTTTGGCGTCACCTTAGCTTCCCAGGCTTTCAATGCTTATCGGCACCGATTTATGTCCACACCAATTGCCATTCACAACAATGAACGAATATCGACTTTTGAGCGCCTTGCCTATTTTGGCGGACGCACGGAGTGTTACAAAATCGGAAAGGTCAAGAGTAAGAAAATTTATGTTGTAGATATCAACAGTCAATACCCCTACGTCATGATGGTGAACGACTATCCAACCCGGTTGAAATACCACGGAAAAAATGTCACCCCTGATTCGCTCTATAAGTTTACCAAGGAATACGCCTGCGTTGCTGAAGTTGACCTTGAAACAGATCAACCGATTTATGCAAAGAGATATGATGGAAAAACCATTTTTCCTGTGGGCCGCTTCCACACATATCTTTGCACTGAAGGTTTTCGGCACGCCTATGAACAGGGTGAAATTAAACGCTTGTATCAAGGGTCCGTCTATTTGCGTGCGCCAATATTTGCCAAATGGGTAGTTACACTATATGCTCTGCGTGAAAAGTACATGAAAGAGAAAAACGCCACAATGGTGTTTATGATCAAGCGCCTACTCAACTCATTATACGGCAAATTCGGCCAACGTGCAGACGAGTTGATCGTCGAAGAAAGTGTTGCCGATATTGCCTACACCTCAGAACGGATATACGACCTGGACGAAAACTGTTACTACATGGTTACGCAACTCGGTAATCTTAGAAAAGTTTACAAGGAAAAGTGCAAAGAGTCTTTCCATAGCTTTCCGGCCATTTCAGCACACGTCACAGAGTACGCACGCCTTTACCTGTGGAGGTTGATCAACAAGGCCGGTATGGAAAACGTCTATTATGTGGACACAGACAGCCTCTATTTGAATTCTAAGGGCTTTCATCTACTCAAGGAGTATGTCAACCCTACAAAGCTCGGTGCGCTCAAATTAGAGGCCATAGGAAAAGATTTTCATATCTATGGCCCAAAAGACTATGTGCTAGACGGTCAGGTTAAGTTGAAAGGCGTGCCGAAAAGTGCCGAGAAACTGGCCGATGGAGTGTATCGGTGTGACATGTTTCCAGGCATCAAGCGGGAATTACAACGCGGATTGACTGACCACTATATAATTGAACAGCGTGTGAAAACTCTGAAACGGGAATATAACAAAGGTGTGGTGTCTAGCGACGGAGTGGTCTCACCTTTTTCACTGGCGGAATTTTGACCATCTTGGCGGCTCGTTGCGCCTTGATTTGATCGGCCATTTTTGCAATTACCTTGTTCAATTCCTTTACCTCTTTCATGCTGTCCCTCCAATGGCAAACAGTGCCACAAAGCGTGCAGTGTCTTGTTCGTTATAACCCAATTCACGAAGTTCGGTCCGCAATTCTGCTGTCGTTATCACATTGGCCTTGGCGAATGCCTTCAGGTTGTCAACAGTTAGATTCCTTACTTTTGATCCTCTGTCTAAATCCCAAGTTTCCAGCAATTGATTCATTTCACTCGCTGGCATATCCAGCTCACCCAACATGCCGACTGCTGTTGATTCACTGATTTTGCCAGCAACGTATGCCCGCTGTATATAAGTGATACGCTTTTTCTTATATGCTGCATATATTTCAAACGTGGCCCGTGTAACCAGCAGGCTTGCACTGTCTTCACCATAGCCGAGCCTTTTGAGCATTTCTTGTGCTGCTTCGGCATCAATAGCGTATTTTTTGAACAGAGCAATGATGTCGCCTTTGCTCAACTCTTTTTCACCGCCTAGATTATAGGCAACAGTGAAGTCGGTCATTAACTGCGCGTTTTCTTCATTGTAACCAACGTCCAGATATGACCGTTTGACCTGTTCTTCGTCAATGACCCCAAATGCGTGCATCCTGCGAACATCTACCCGTGTCAAGGGATTGTAACTAATTTCTGTGAGTCGGTCCCTCCAAAACGGCATGATATCAAGGGCTTTCAATAACATGCTCAACTCGTCGTCGTCTATAACTGCACGGTGCAGCATTTCAAACCCCTGGCCAACGCTCGGCAAGGACCAATGTGCTGCCCAATACGCCCCGGCCCACTCCCCCGATAAACCCTGTTGTGCTGCCCACTTGACAAAATCCTCCGGTAAACCCTCCATCTGACCGAATTTTTCCACGATATCAGGTGAAAATACTTCCCGGACGGCCATAGTGATAATGTCTTGAATTGGAGGAAGTATTGATAACAACTCTTTTAGAGTCTCAATATCTTCGTCACTGAAATGATTTGCACGGAGCAATTCGGTAAACTTTGATTCGTCTATAAACTCACGGAGCAAAGCGGACCTTGCATCTATTGGTGATAACGGCACCCTGGCCGATGAAAACAATACTGATTGGAGTTCGTCTGATATTCCTATCCGGTTCAAAACATCGGTTACAGTGGCGGCTATATCAGGGTTTTTGAATTGGGCGTCTATTGCCGCTTCAGGTGGAATCAGATTAGGACGCCTTTGGGCCAATACCGATTGTGTTGCAATCTCACTGGTGGCTGACATGGAAGCAGACACCATGCCGAACATTGTGATTGCGAGTTGCATGATTTTGTATATGGCAGCGAATCCCGGAAACTGTTCGGCCACACGCTCTAATCCTGCTAGAATTGCGTCCGGGTCCGTTTCATCGGCTAACACTGCATTTATACTCGCTGTGGCGTCTGCCTCGTGAAAGGGTTGTGCGAAAATCACACCGGCTTGAATTGCTCTTGAGAATATATCAGGGGCGCTGTTGACATAATCGGACCACACACCTTCAAACATGGTGGCAAAAAACCCCTTGACCTTATCCCAAAAGGCCCCTGTGAGTTTGTCGCCTATCCCGGCCACTTCAGGTGCGGCTTGTTCCTTTAGAGCTGCCAGCTCACGTGCTGCTGCTTCTGAGGGTGTTTCTGTGCCGTCTGCCATTTCCTTAATCCTCAGACATTACCCGTGTGAACAGTGCCTGCCAATATGGTTTGAATTCAGCGAATTTATTTTCATCCCGGAGTAACACCTGTAAGAAGCTCAACTCAGGGTTTGCCCTGAATATATCGAAAAAACCGGAGCGCCAATCGGTGGTATCAGTTAAAGAGGTAACACGGCCCGACACGTTTTGCACTTTATCCATTATGCGTAATTCCGTGTTAGTGATAATTACCACAAGATCATCAACCACGGCCTCACGCTTTTCATTAAGGGTTTTTTTGACTTTAGTGATTCGCTGATTCAACACCTTTCTTACTTCTTCCATTGCAACATCGACATCAACCAAGGCATCGGCAACGCTGTTGTCGATATACTGCTTTGCAGCACCAAGTTTGATATTTACCCACTCCACAATGTCTCCACCAAGTGCATCAACATAGGCTGTAATGTCTGCGGCTGCTGCGTTGACATAATCACGCATAGTATCAATTTGTCTGCCTGCCCAATTCTTTACACGCTGAAGTTCACCCGCGGTGTACTTGTCAAGTGCATCTATTCGTTCACTCAACTCGGAGTTTACAATGTGTATGGTCAACAGCGTATCTGTCCATAAATCCGTCACAGCCTCGTCAATCAAAGCCTCAACTTCGGAGAGATTGATACTTGTTATATCGTCAATCCGTCTGCTGATGTTGTCCAATTCCAGGTTGACATCGTACACGGCCCAATATATTTCAGTGTCAACATATTCATAGTCCATTGACCCGGATTGATTGACTAAGTTGACGGCATCCTCTATATAATCGGTTATTTTCTCAAGGTGATCATTGAAAATGTGCTCTATTCTGCTGAAACGAGCCTCAATTGTCGAGTCTACATTGTCCACCAGCTCTTTTAGGACCAGCTCAACCCAGTGCAAGGCATTGTACGTTTTCAACTCCAATTCGCTGACGGATCTTGAAACATTCAACCACAATTTACCAACGTCATAGGCCAGAGCATTCATGACCCAAGCTTCCTGGTCATAAATGTTAAAGGCTAAAGTATTGGCGTGAGAGTTGATATCGTCCCATTGATTGGCAACGTCACGCCACAGGGTGGACAAGGACACGATAAAATTTCCTTATGAAGCGTATTCTTTGAGCAATCCTTGACGCAGTTTCTTGGACTGTTCAAACCTGGACTTTACTTCCTTGACGTCAATTCCCGCACGCTCCGCTTTGAGTATTTCCTTTTCCAACAACTGAATGTTTGGCCCCATGTTCTTCAAGTCCATTACAGCTTCAGGGCTCAACATAATCGGTGTGAGTAGTTTATCTGGCACGTTTATCACCTCGCCTTCTTCTTATGATCTTAACTCGATCATTGATTTTTGTTGATATTCCAAAAGCCAAGCTACCGATGGAGATACACATAAACCCAAAGTCAGCTTCATAAGTTATTTCAACGGCAATGCCGATTGACACCACAATGACACATATCGTTTGCAGTAATCCTTTCATGTTATGCCTCATAACCAAGTATGCACGCTGAAACCTCTAAGCCTGCTGCTAACGATCTGACCTTTAGTTTCCAGCCATCAGGAACTTCAAGAGGTACTGGAAAAGAGCCACTTAGATTCACAATTTCACCATCAGCCACAAAGGGGTGTGTGACCATGTATTGTATTGCATCAGCGTTATTGGTAACAATGATGTCAGCAGTCTTTATGGCACCGGCTGCGTTTTTTGCCGTCACATTCCAAGCCACCAGATAAAATATTTTACCGCTTGAAGTCTCATTCAGAAGTGTTGCGCCGTTTTCAGCGCCTTGTTCTGTTGCAACTTGTGTGGCTCCTGTCGGCTGTTGCGGAAAAACGTAAAACTCAGCAGCACTTGCCGGTGTAACCTCACTTTTCAGGTGTGAGGGTGTATTCTGTTTGACCTGTAGTGCTGCGGCATCGTCACCAATGATAGTCGCCTTTAGGTTTGCATACGTGCCCTGTTTAACGGTGAAAGGTTCTTCGGGGTCTGTAGGGCGTACTCCAAACCAACGCGCCTGATTTGGTTCTTTTGCCATTTACGTCACTCCTGCAATTATTCGTTTCAAATAGTCAGATACATAAATCTCAGACATACTGATACCGAGCACGGCACAAGCCGCTTGTTTCAGTTGTCCAGGGGTGTTGAGAGTTGAATGCGGTATGTCAATACCGCGTGTGGTGGAAGCGTGCGGGAAACGAATTGCTAGACGTTTTCTAGGGACCGCAGTTTCACGGTCGCATGCATCTGTAATAATACCGCGAATAGAATACTTTTCAGACAAGGCCATAAGTCATTACCATTAAAACCGTTGGTGTATCTCCATGCGCTTCCCGGTACGAAAATACCGCCGTTTCTTCAAACGTAATGCCATACGGCAAAATGAATCCGTACTCGAAATTGATTCCATCATACCTCGTAGTAATAGGCGAAGTGCCATGAGGTTGACCCATATTGAATCGTGCCAGCACTTGAAACGGTGCCGGGCATTGAGCATTACCGTCAATAGTTGAAAGCCACATGCAATTTTCTTGCGTCATACCGGCCCATACTGCAACACAGCCGCCATAAATCATGCCCTCACCAGCTATTGATATCAATTCTGTGTCAGTGCTGGCCCCTACAGCCTGCATCACAGTGGAAACCTGTGCCCCGCCATAAGTCGGACGGTTCAGTATCCGGCCCAAGGATTGAGCCACAATATCAATGAAAGCGTGTTGGGTATAGTCGGGAAAGTCAGTCATGGGGCAATCTTTAACTCGTCAGCCAAGGCCAGTTGATACATTTGGTCGCTAAACGGCATCATCTGCCATATCTGCATAACCCATAGCCTTACGGTTATTATATGGTCATACAGTGCAGCTTCGGACCATCCCCACACATCAACCTCATATGGTGCCGATAAAATCGGTTGAAACTGCGTGCCCCCAATTTCCAGTGTGTCACCCTTGCACGATGTGCCAGGAGTAACCGGAAAAAACTGATGGATACCACGATTGATAGCACAATGAACCACACCTTGGCACCCAGGCGGAAAGAACACGCCTACATAGTGTAATATACCACGTGTTAGCTTAATTCTTGTTTGGAGTTTTGCAGCCACAGTGTGAGTTGTCAGCACCGTTATATCAGTTTCAAATAACATTGACTAAACCTTTGGCCGTCTACACTTCCCTATATTGGGCGTGCCAACATTGAGTGTGATCATCAATATTGACGAAACATCCACGGTCAAAAAATATCGGCACAGGCGGTGAGTCGGAATCACAAACACCCGTTCCTGTACGCAGACGAAGCTTAATATCGGCGTTTGCATTGACTCCATTATGGAAAGTAACTACAACTTTCCTGTCGTCCTTGGCACACACCTTACCAAAAGAAAGAAAGCCAGGGCCTTCAAATACAATGGCATCGGCTGTACCGTATCCCCAAGACCATTTTTTCCATTTGTCTTCACACATCATAAACCCCTATTCATGGAACAAGACACAGGGGCAAGGATTTTGCCCCTGTGCCTTGGTAAAAGGTTTGCCTAGTAGCGCCTCAACTGTTGCAGATAAACCTGTACGGTATCGGCTGATGTTCTACCCGTGATAGATAAAATGTCAAGAGACAAGCTTCCGAGTCTGGTAACATCATACCAGTCAGCAGGATCGTTTTGAAGTCCAAAGGGAATTTCAATGGCTCCGTGTGGAGCATAGCCTGTGACAGTTATCATCACGCCGGTAATAAGAGCCGAACACTTTATGGTGCCTTTTCCACCCCATGCACCCATCAAGGATATAGTTGCATCCATGTTTGCCACTTCCCATGAAGTAGCCGTAATACGTGGTCTGAAACAAGGGGTGCAATAGAATGAGCCGGTTGGAGCGCCACAGGACATGAGGACAGTTTCACGGTAAGGCGGACCGGCCCCGACAACATTTGTCAATAACTGTGCTACCAAGTTATTGATCGGAATTCTGCGGTCGTTATCCTCAGTCAGCTTGATTGTGTCAAGAAGGCTGGCAATTTGAACCTCGACAACCTGAGCCGCAACAAACAGCTTGCGATATGGGTAGTCCGTGGGCATGTCAGTATACTCATGTGTCGCACTGCCAAGGCCGTAGTTCTTGACTTCCTTGTGCATAAGGAAACCTTCAGGGCTAATTGCTTTTTCATCAAAGATAAACCCTAAGACCGTGAGAAAACCCGAGCTTGACCCTACACCACCCGCATCTACATCAATCGTGATCTTGAGCTGGGGGTTGGAAAACTTGCGAGGATCAAAAGCAAACATTGTATCCCAGAGGTAACGGCCAAAGTTCATGGGAAACACCATTGTTGCCAAGCCGGTGTTGACATAAACGGGATCGCTACCATTTTCGCACAAGTTGTGATACCAGTCCACAGCCTGAGCCTCTTGACCTGAGAGTGAAAAAAGAACATCACTGCCGTCAATCAGCTCGATCTTTGTAACACATCTGGCCGCGTGTGCATCTGCCGATCCACCGCCTGCGCCAAGACTCTCATAAACAACCTGGAATTGAGAGACAGGATCAACGAGGTTCAAATCAATGACCTTTGTGGTATCTCCTGAAACAGCTTCCCTTGCTAAGACTGTTGCTAGTCTATAATTCATGTTTTGTCACCACCTTTCATAGCTTAATTATATTATCTTTGTCCAAGTCAAAGTCAGCCGTGTAGACCGGCCCTTTCGGTCAACGAATTCGAGTCGATTCCTTCGCTGGCCTCTGTTACCTTTACTTCGCTAACTTCGGTTATGTCTTCAGCCGGTAACTCAAAAAGTGTGGTCACTCCGAGCAAAGCGGCCAGCTCCATGACTAATCCAAGAGCTTCGGCCAAGGTAACTTTTCCATCGGCCAAAGCCTTATCAGCCCATCGGCTAACGATGCCGAAAATAGCAAAGCACTTCCAAAAGGATATATTCATAGGCTTTACTCCATACGGTGAAAGGGTTTGTTGTGCGTTTGACAGTGACTATGACCGTTTCAATTCACTCATGTGACGAATGAAGGCTCCGGCCCTTGCGATTGAATCCTCAATGGAAAGGTCAGGCATACCGGCAATCTTTCTCACACCCTCGTCAACATGAGGGAGCAGGTCTTCTGCAAAAGCTATGGTTTTTGCTTTTGCACCATCAATACCTGCACTGATACGCGGTATCCCTTTGACGATCATCTTCTCTTTCCAGTCAGATAACGATACACGCTTCAGGTTTTGCGCCCACTTGCCGGATTGGACCGAAGCTGTCAGGTTGGCCAACATCTTGTCGGCTTTGGCGGCTGCCGCTTCGGTTGGTGAATTGGTTACACCTTCAACACCTTTTTGGATGTCAGGCACGCTGGCCTTGAGTCGTCTAGCGTGTTTTTCCTGAAACTCCACTGCGTTTACTCGTGCCATTTCTGTCTCACCACCTTTCGTAATGTATTAAGTCCATATACTCAAAAATAACAGCGAGTTACAACTTGATATTGTTGCCCCGGCTGAAATTGACGCCAATATCGGCACGGTTCTTGCCCTGTGTCAAGGGAAAAGTGTAATTCGGGTTACATTTTCGTAATTCAATATCGTAATTCGAATTACGAAATGGTAATTCCAATTACGAAAGGAGTAGGGTACAGGATGGTGGTACGCGGTGTGATATGCAAGAAGCATGCCAAGTAAAAAAGTGATAAGAGGGGGTCGTTTTGGTTTATATAGTAATCTGATATACTACCTATTTTGTTATTGCAGTTACTTCCATCGGGTACTTCTTTTGTGAGTTGCAGTTACTTCAATTGATATGTATAGTAACTGCATATATGACTGCATTGTATCAAGGGGTAATACAAGGTGCAGTTATGCTCTATTTGACATAACTGCAATTGAAAATAAAGAAGTGACCCTTTTGTCGGGCGAAGAAACTTCCTGCCGGTTGACATAGTTGGCACAGTTCTTGCTTGCACGAAGTGGGGCGCAGGACTATGCTG
>Ga0209976_10001772_pt1 | contig 12566 bp, 7 predicted proteins | sample SumtaG_FD_182806 | JGI IMG/M metagenome (GOLD analysis project Ga0209976, IMG submission 182806) | Deep subsurface microbial communities from Indian Ocean to uncover new lineages of life (NeLLi) - Sumatra_00157 metaG (SPAdes) (version 2) | ecosystem: Environmental > Aquatic > Marine > Oceanic >...
AGAGCCGTTAACATTTGTCTTACCAAAATCCCATTTAAGCTCTTGGGCAACAGCACAATATTGAGCAGCAAATGCTTCATTACATTCAATTAAATCTAAATCTTTATATTCCATTCCAGATTGCTTTAAAGCTAATGGTGCGGAATACATAGGGCCCATCCCCATAAAACGCGGATCGTTTCCCATTTTAGCTATTGTTTTTATTTTTGCGAGCGGCGTTAAGCCTAATTCTTGAGCTTTATCATTCGTTGTTATTAGAGTAATACAAGCTCCATCGTTTATTCCTGAAGAATTTCCTGCAGTAACTGTTCCATTTTTCTTAAATGCGGGAGAAAGCTTCTGTAACGCTTCCATTGATTGCCCTGGCCTAAAATGTTCGTCCTTTTCAAAAATGTATGTTTTTTTACGCGTTTTCACCTCTACTGGTACTATTTCGTCCTTGAATCTTCCATTATTCGTTGCATTTTCCGCATTATTTTGAGATCGTAAAGCGGCTTCGTCTTGCATTTGACGAGTAATCCCATATTTTTCTGCAATATATTCTGCTGTTATACCCATTATATATGAGTCCTGTGGAGCGAAAACTTTACTTCCTGCATATAAACCTTCTGTAACTCCACACCTCATCTCTTTAGTACCTAATCGCGCCCCAAAACGAGCAGATGGGATGTAGTATGCACCATTACTCATACTTTCAACACCACCTGCTAATATAACTTCGCCGTGCCCCGCTATTATATCAACCATTCCTGCTCTTATAGCTTCCATTGCTGAGGTGCAAACACGGTTAATGGTCATAGCTGGTACTTCTATAGGAATACCTGCCATTAAAGATGCAACTCTTGCTACATTCATTTCTTCTTGGGGCTCCATGCAACATCCAGATTTAATATCTGAAATAATTGATGGATTTATACCAGTAGAATCTACACAATCTTTAATGACAAGACTTAATAGTTTACTTGCATTATAAGGTAAGAGAGATCCCCCAAATGAACCGATTGCTGTCCTTTTAGCATAACATATAACTATATCCTTATTTTCCATGAATTACATAACCTTTTCTTATTTTTCGTATTACGTATTAATATGTTTACGGTATTAAATTTAATATATATTTTATTAATATTCAATTAATTATAGTAGTTTTTTGTATGATCAGGATCATTAAATAATCTTGGACGTGGAAGCGAATGTCAGATAGAAGCATCATTAAAATTGATGAACATGATGTCCAGTATTTCGAAGGATTAGAAATTGGGGCGGTTTCAGTTAAATGGGTTAGATGTACTCAAGATGGGGTGATATTGAGTGAGATTATAAGACATGAGGGGTATCCAAGAGAGAAGATTCAAGATATCTTTATAAAGCATAAAACTTCCCATCAATCTAAAATCGCTATAACAGGGCAGGCAGCAAAAAGTTTTCTAAACTTACCTTATTATTCTGAAGCAGAATGCCTTGAAAGAGCATTATCATATTACAACTTAAAACCAGATATCCTCCTTTCTTTGGGAGGTGAAACTTTCACAGTTTTTCCCATGAAAGATGGAAACATAAGAAATATTATCTCAACATCCAAATGTGCTGCAGGAACAGGAGAATTTATTGTCCAACAATTCCAGAGAATGGGTTTATCAATAGAAGAAGGAATTGATGTAAGTCAAAAGGGAGAGTTCACACCTTTAGCAACCCGTTGCTCTGTGCACTGTAAATCTGATGCTACTCACAAACTCAATAAAGGAGAATGCAAGCGAGAAGATATTGCCAAAACGTTAATTTACGATTTAGCAAGAAAAGTAAACCAAATGATTGAATCAGCCCAGTGGTCAACAAAGTTAATCGTCTTGTCGGGAGGGGTTTCGTTGAACGAAGTCTTTCTAGAAAATTTGCAAAGTTTTCTCCCAAATTCAGAGATAAAAGTCATGCCAGAAAGCCCTTATTTTGAAGTATTTGGAGCCTCATTATTTGCTTCAGATCTTCAAAACAAGATGCCACCTCTAGAAAAATGGTTTAAGCACAAAAGTTTTGAATTTGAAACGCAGAAACCTTTAACGATAAGTGAATCCTTATTAGATTATCGAGTAGACTTAAATTCCAAAGAGAAAATCAAGGAGAATGACTATTATATCCTTGGAATTGATGCTGGCTCAACTACTACTAAAGCAGTATTATTTAATATCAGTGATAACTCGATTGGGGCTAGTGCTTATTTGAGGACTTTAGGAAATCCTATATTGGCAACAAAATTATGCATTGAGGAACTAGTAAAAAAAGTGGGAGAAAAACAATTTAATATTATCCAATGTGGCACAACAGGCTCGGCCAGAGAGATGGTTTCTGTCTATTTAAATAATTGTAGAAGTTTTAATGAAATTTTAGCTCATGCAAGATCAGCAACGGAAGAAGTACCAGAAGTAGATACTGTATTTGAAATTGGTGGTCAAGATTCAAAGTTCATATCATTTCTAAAAGGTGTTCCAATCGATTATGCCATGAATGAAGGGTGTTCTGCTGGAACGGGAAGTTTTATTGAAGAATCTGCTTCTGTCGATATGGGCATTCCCGTCGAAAATATAAGCGATATTGCTTTAGAGAGTGCTAACCCTATTGCATTTGGTGAAAGATGTGCTGCTTTTATTAATACTGATTTAAGAAATGCTCTCCAACAAGGAGCAGAACAAACTGATGTTGTTGCAGGACTTACTTATTCAATTGCAGATAATTACATATCACGCATTGTAGGACCTCGGCATTTAGGAGAGACAATCCTTTTCTTAGGCGGTGTAGCATTAAACAAAGCGGTGGCTTTGGCGATGGTTAGTAGATCTCAAAGAAAAATAATTGTACCGGCTCACCCAGAACTGATGGGTAGCGTAGGTACCGCGTTGATGACCCGAGATTTAATAAGAGAAGGGATTCTTTCAGAACAGAATATCATTCTAGAAGACTTCTTACATGGCGATATGCGATTGAAAAACACATTTAGATGTAAAGCATGCGAGAATAACTGTGACATTCAAAATATCACTATCAGAGGTAAAACATATCCTTTTGGGGGATTATGCTCAAAGTATAAACTCCAACGCCAAAAAGGTGAAAAAATTAAGGAAGGCAGGGATATCGTAAGTTTAAGAAATGAAATTATCTATGAAGAATTTGGGCCAAAAAAAATTGAAAATTCACTTGGTACTATTGGATTGCCTATGGGTTTGACTTCTTATTCCTTGTTTCCTTTATATTGTAAATTCATTAATACACTTGGATTTGATGTTATCATATCTAAACCTTCAAAAGCAAGAAACAACAAAACTACTGCATCAATCTGTTACCCATGTGAATTAGTTCATGGAGCGGTAAGAGAACTCTTAGATCAGGAAGTAGATTACATTTTTTTGCCCAGAGTGATTGAAATGGAACCTCTCGAGGGATATGCTCAAGGTTATACCTGTCCTTCAACAATATTGATTGCCGATATCGTACGTTCTACGCTTAATATAGATAAAGACAAAATACTTTCGCCTCATATATCACTTACAGATGATCATAGAGTTCTTACACTTAAAGAGTTTGGCAAAACAGCAGCAAAATTAGGATTAAATAGGGAGATTGGAGTTAAAGCTGGTGAGAAAGCGATTGAACATTACTTTAGGTTTAAGGAAAAGTATGTTGAGATTGGGGAGACTTTAATGAAGGAAATTAAAGATGAACCTTCCGTTATAATTGCTGGGAGACCTTATGTTGTTTATCCCTCGGAAATCAACTTAGCACTCCCCCAAAAGATTATTAGCAGAGGATATAATGCAATCCCAGCAGATATATTACCATCTTTGAAAGGAAAAAATATTCTAAAGAGTAACGCTTGGAATTTCACACAACAGATTGAAAAAGCCGTTCAACATTCAAAATCAAATCCAAACTTCTATATTTGTTTAGTCTCTTGCTTTTCATGTGCCCCAGATGCAACAATGTATCACTATTTTCGTCAAACTCTATCCGGATCTACTTTTTGCTACCTTGAAATCGACAGCCATACCGCACATGCCGGCTTTGATACTCGTGTTGGAGCTTTTCTCGATATCGTGGAAGAAAGACGTCGTAAGTTTAGCAATTTTTGAAATAATATGAGGTGAAAAATTATAGTTGAATTAGATATTAACAAGTACATTGATGTTGATCAGACTGAAAAAGTACAATCTGCAAGATTTTCAAAAGATTTCCAATATATAATTGATAGCGATGGACAAAAAGTAGAATTAAATGATCCAAGGATAGTTCATGTAATGCCTGAAGCAAGAAATCCTTATGGAAGACGCATTATACAAAACTTATATCATTATTATGGTTTAAATATAAGGATAAGTCAAGAAACAGAAGCAGATATCTTACAATATAGTAAACGGATATGCTCCGGTAGAGAATGCTTACCTGGCATGTCGCTAGCAGGTGCGATTTTAAAAGATATAGCGGAGTATCGAAAAGAAGAAGAGATTACTATTTATCGAACACCTACAGACATACCCAGTCCATGCCAAAACGGTTCATGGGGTATCCTTTGGAAAACTTTTTCTAATAGGATAAATGTTAAAAATATCATTCTGTCTGGAAGTCCCAGTTTTCGAAATAAATACTTTGGTTTAAATCCAAATCTTATGGGTCTAGAACCGATTTGTATTATGATAGGACATTATTTAACTGAAGCAAGAAATGCCTTATATTGCGTTGCTGATGACAGAGATCAAGCGATTACAATTTTTGAAAATGTTACTAGTGATTTTATCGAATCTCTCAAAACAGAAGGAGAAAAAAAATTAAAATCCGGTTTAAAAGAGTGGGCACAGAATATAAAAATGTTAAACATTAATGCGAAGGTTGATGAAACCCCAAAAGTTCTGATCTTTGGAGGTGTTAACTTAGTGAATGATCATTATCCCGTAGAAGATTATTTTCTTGAAATTGGGATTATTCCTAAAGTTATAGAATACGCTGAGTTTATAGAACTAGTTTTATCTGCAAGTATGGTTAGATTCGGTTTCAAGAGAGGGTATACTACGCCAAAAGAACAATTTGATGAATCTCTTTTTGATTATACCACTTTCAATAAGAATGAGTTAAGGGAAGCTGAAAGAGCAATTCGATATATGAGAACATTAGAATTTTTCACTTCCCAGTGCAAATCATATAGAAAAATTATTGGAAAGACAGGATTATTATTTGATCCTCAAATTGATCTTGAAGATATCCTTGAAAAAGGAAATGAACATGCAAGTGTTAATGGCATTACAGAAACCCCCATGATCATAGGTAGATTTGTTCTATCCCTACAAAGTGGCGTTTATGATGGATTAATAAATTTGAGTACCTTTAATTGCCAACCAGCAATGAATACACAACCAATAATTCGTCCAATAGCGAATAAAAGCGATATTCCATATGCTGCACTGGATTGTGAAGGTCCTTGGTTATCTATAAATCAAAAAAGATTACTCGAAACAATAGCGGTGCAAGCCAAAAGAGTACGTAGAAGAAAAAATGAGTTAGTACTTAATTCTTAAAATATTTCTTTATTTTTTTCTCCTACTTTAATTACATTCGATTTATGGTAAAAAATAGATAAAAACTTATTAGTAATAGAAACTAAAATTACACTTAATCCATAATAATATACTATAATAGGTTAATAATATGACATATACACCAAATAAAAATTCTGTTAGCCGACATGAAGTTCCTGACTGGTATCACGATGCTAAGCTTGGCATATTTATTCATTGGGGATTATTTTCTGTACCTGCATTTGCGGTAAGTGGAAGAGATTATATTGAGTCTAAGGATAAAGAAGATCATTATGCGAATAATCCTTACGCTGAATGGTATTTGAATGCCCTTAGAATTCCAGAAAGTCCTACCCAGAAGTTTCATAAAGAATCTTATGGGAAGGATTTTTCATACGATGATTTTGTAGCAATGTTTAACAATGAAATAGAAAAATGGAATCCCGAAGAAATGGCGGAATTATTTAAGAGAGCGGGTGCTCAATATGTTGTCCTTGTAACAAAACATCATGATGGTTTCGCACTTTGGCCTAGTAAATATCCAAATCCAAAAAAAGAAAATTATCACGCTAGCAGAGATATTGTTGGGGAACTCAGTATCGCAGTTAAAAGTAAGGGAATGAAAATGGGCTTCTATTATTCTGGAGTTTTAGACTGGTCATTTAACCCTAATCCAATAATAAATGAAAGAAATGCATTACTGAACCAAATTATGCCCTCTGGATATGTTGATTACGCGAATAATCATTGGTACGAGTTAATCGATAGATATGAACCGATAATTTTATGGAATGATATTGGGTATCCTTCGGGCACAAATATCTACGAAATTTTCGCTCACTTTTACAATAAGTATCCCGAAGGTGTTATAAATGATCGTTGGATACAGATGAGAGAGGAGGTGATACACACTCTTCAAACCATCACTTCTGAGAGTATAAAAAAAGCGGAATCAAACATGTTAAAATGGAAAGAACGAGCGTTAAAAAGAAAAGGTAAAAAAAGAACTCGGGTAAGGAAGGCAGTTCATTATGATTTCATAACTCCTGAATATACGTCATTTAACGTAATTCTCGATCAGAAATGGGAAACTACACGAGGTATTGGAAATTCATTCGGTTATAATAAATTGGAAACGGCAGATGACTATATGACATCGGAAGAATTGATCCGTATGTTTGTCGATATTGTAAGCAAAAATGGAAACCTTTTATTAAACGTAGGTCCAATGGCAGACGGTACTATTCCAAAAATTCAAAAAGAGCGGTTACTGGATCTTGGAAATTGGCTCACCGTGAATGGGGAAGCTATATATGGAACTCGCCCTTGGGAATATGCGGAAGGGATAACTCTTGATGGGATTGACGTCCGATATACTCAAAATCAAGAAGCTCTTTTTGTTATTCTTTTGGATAAGCCAATAGAAAATAATTTTACGGTTGAATCACTGAAGATTGAGAAAAGTTCACACGTTAAGCTATTAAGTCAAGAAGATGATTTGGATTGGAAACAAGAAGAGGAAAATTTTACAATTTCAATACCTGAAAGTATAGAGGATAGTCCGGCTTATGTGCTAAATGTTTCACCTAAACCAGTCTATTAAGTCGATATAGAAATTAGTTCAGATGAAAATCTTAGATTTCATAAAATTTATGAGCTAGTATCTATTTTTAAAAATATCAAATTTTGTTTTAATACAACTCAAATACTTAACAAATGTAAATAATTGGTGAATAGAGAATAATGATGGCTTCTGATAAAATTTTGAAAGATGGGAAACTTCATGTATACCTAATAGGCTCTGGAGGACCTATAAATAATAAAACTAGAGTAGCTCCATGTATCGCTGTTATGTGTGCTGGGGAATTCTTTCTATTTGATGTAGGACCTGGGTCATATCGAAATGTTGACTTGATGAGACTTCCAACAATATACTTAAGTGCAATTTTTCTTACTCACTTTCACTCAGATCATATCGGAGATTTAGGTGAGGTAAACGTATTATCTTGCGCTAATGGAAGAACTAAACCATTAGATATATATGGTCCAGAAGGAGTAGAAAAAGTTGTGAATGGTTTTATTTTGGCCTACGAGCAAGACACTAAATATAGAAATGACCACCATGGAGATGAAGTTTTTAATCTTAAGGCTGCTATTCCTTTAAGTAAAACTATAAAACTACAAGATCCTAGCGAGAAAGAGCTAGTTTTTGATAAGGATGGATTAAAAGTCTACGCTTTTGAAGTAGATCATGCTCCAGTTGTACCTGCTTTAGGATACAGAATAGAATATGCGGGAAATGTTGTTGTAATCACCGGGGACACAATAAAGACTGAAAATTTAGTTAAACATAGCAAAAATGCAGACATTCTTTTCAGTGAGGCGATATCTTTTGACATGATAGATAATGCTCTTGTTGCCTTAGAAAAGCGAAATCTCACTAGAAACGTAAAAATTATGAAAGATATTAAAGAATATCATATGTCTCCTATTATTGCTGCTGAATTAGCTAAAGAAGCAGAGGTTAAAAAGATTGTATATGTCCATGTGGTGCCTGCTCTTCAAAATGAAAAAATTGAACAAGTGTTTTTAAAAGGCGTCAGTGATGTATTTACTGGTGAAGTAGTCTTAGGCAAAGATATGATGAAATTTAGGTTAGCTGCAAAAGAATAATTGAGCTTTTTTTAATTTTTTTTTATTTTTCATTTTCTGGAAAAAAAAGAGATTTTAATATTAATTTTTAGGTTTATAGATGACCCCCGCATCTATTACTGACTTATAACCCTCTTTTTTGTCCTTCATAGTTGGACCGCATACTAATTGACAATGGCTACAAGTTAGAAAGTATACATCTAAAGGTTGATTATGAAGGCCCTCAATCATACCTCTCACAAATTTAAGCATATGTTCAGCATCTTCAGGATCTGGACTCAATATCAAGTCTTTCTGTAAATCGAAAAATAGCTCATCAATTTTATCTTCCGAAGGAAGAGTTATCGGAGGATAAGGTGACCATGTCGAAAATTCGGGGAATCTATTTTGACATGCCAGTCCCCCACATATAGTGCAGCAATAAGCAAGGCTCTTCCTTTTTCCTATTGTTTCTTCAACACCCGCTATGGTTATTTGTTCTCCTTCATCACGGGAAAAAAATCCCGATTGACAGACTTTTTCGCAAAGTTTACATTTGTTACATGGGTTTTTTTCCATTGGCGTGTCTGGTGTTAATTTTGCATCAGTGATGACTGAATTAAATAGAACTCGCGCCCCATAATCCTCAGTGACTACATTACCACTCCATCCAACCCGTCCTAATCCCGCAGCTACTGCAGCACATCGATGAGAAAAATCTGGAACATTTTGCTCTGAAATTGGCCTTGATCTTGCCTCTTCATTAAGATTTTTTCTTAACAAATTAAGTCTTTTTTGTTCTTTTCTCGACAATTCATAATTTTCGTCTTTATCTTTAAGTTCTAAATCTCTATGAGCTAGAACTAAATCATACTGGGCTTGATTTACTCTATTGCGATAATTCAAATTAATTTCACAGTTATAGGCCTTATAACCTTTCTCCTCAAGGAAATTCTTAATTTTCCCTCCAATCCTTCTTAAATCTATAGTCATCTGTCCTTCTTCTAGATTTAAGGTTTCCGATTCTATTTTCGCGAGGAAGTTTTTTGCAGCTTTCTCCGAATACGCAAGCGCAATACTTATTACCGATTGCGCTTCTGGGAGTAAAAAACTCGCATCTGAGAACTCTTTATCATTAATGCTTTCAGCAGAACAGATTCCTACCAATACGGCACCTTCGTCTTTTGCCAATTGTTTAATTTGGGCTTCTAATGAAACTGTTTTTGTTACTGTCATTTTTAATTTCTCAATTTATTTTAATACAATTAGAGTTATTCATATTACCATTAATATTTGATTTTTTTATAAAATAATAAAAAAAGTAGAGTCGTAATATTAATTTTTAGGCTTATAGATAACCCCAGCATCTATAATAGATTTATAGGCTTCTTTTTTGTCTTTCATGGTTGGACCGCAAACTAACTGACACTGGCTACAAGATAGACGGTATTCATCTAAAGGTTTGTTATGAAGTTTAATAACGTTATGTCTAGCAAATTTAAGCGTATGTTCAGCATCTTCCGGATCTGGACTAAAGAGTAAATCTAGCTGTTTATCGATCAGAAAATCATCAATTTTATCTTCCGAAGGAAGTGAAACCGGAGGATAGCGTGACCATGTCGAAAATTCGGGGAATCTATTTTGGCAAGCCAATCCGCCACAGATACAACAGCAATAAGCAACATTCTTCTTTTTACCTATAGTTTCTACAACACCTGCTATGGTAATTTCTTCACCTTCATCTCTGGAAAAATATCCCGATTGGCAGGCTTTTTCACAAAGCTTACATTTATTACATGGATTTTTTTCCATAGGTGTATCTGGGATCAATTTTGCATCGGTGATGATTGAATTGAACAAAACTCTTGCCCCATAATCCTCAGTGACTACCATACCACTCCATCCAACCCGTCCTAATCCCGCAGCTACTGCGGCACATTTATGAGAAAAGTCTGGAACGAGCAGCTCAGCCATTGAGATTTTTTGTCTACTTTCTTCCAGATTTTTTCTTAACAAATTAAGCCGTTTTTGTTCTTTTCTCGACAATTCATAATTTTCGTCTTTATCTTTAAGTTCTAAATCTCTATGAGCTAGAATTAAATCATATTGGGCTTGATCTATTTTATTATTACGCCAATTAGAATTAATTTCGTTATTAAACGCTTTATATCCTTTCTCTTCTAGAAAATTTTTAATTTTCTCACCAATTCTTCTCAAATCTATCGTCATCTGTCCATCTTCTAGATTTAAGGTATCCGTTTCAATTTTCGCAAGATGGTTTTTTGCGGCTTTATCGGAAAAAGCAAGTGCAATACTTATTACTGATTGAGCCTCTGGAAGTAAAAAACTGGCGTCTGAAAATTCTTTATCCTTAATGCTGTCAGCAGAACAGATACCCACCAAAACGGCACCTTCTTCTTTTGCCAATTGTTTTATTTGGTCTTCTAATGAAATTGTTTTTGTTACAGTCATTTTTAATTTCTCAATTTTTATTATTAATAGAAATATTTCTCCTATAATTTAAAGATAATTTTTCTATAATATAATTCAAAACATAAAAGTTGCAAAACCATATAAGTTTTCATAAAATAGGTGCTAAATTAGCATTTAAATATATTATAACGTTTCTAGCTATGCAAGACAACAAAGATTAATAATCAAATTAAGTAAAAAATAGGAAAAAAAAGAGATAATAGACAATATTTATTTTAGTAATGATTTTGCAAATTCTTTCGCTTTAGCAAGATCATCAGCATTAGGACGACCTTTGATCTCTTCAAAATGTTTTATTGCAGCTTCTCTTTGATCAGGTCTCATCGAACTTAAATATTTCTCTCCCATTGCACCCTCCAATGCTAAAGCAGCTCCTATACACTCAAATTCACCCAATACTTTAATATTGCCTTCTTCTTCAAGTTTCTTAGCAATTCCACCAAAAGCCTTTGGATACAGTTTATATTGTTGATGAGTGTAAAAAAAAGCGATTTTTGGAGGTAAATCCCCTTTAGTTAACAGTGCTTTAGCATGTTTCCCAATATTTCTAGGCCCATAAATTGGAGATCCAATAACAACTAGATCATATGACTTTAAACTCGAAGGATCAACATCTTTAGCATGTATTGCCGATACCTCTTGACCTTCTTCTTCTAAGGCCTCTTTCATAGACATACCGACTTTTGCGGTATTGCCAGTATCCGAGTGGTATGTAATTAAAATCTTCACATTTTTCACTTCGTTTTTTATTATTTATTTCCAATAACAATTAAAAAAGAATTTAGTTTAATTAAAACCTTCTCTAATCGTTTCAAAATAATAAAAAACCATAAAAAGATATGAAAATAATGAAAAAACGACTTTTATTTTTTAGGTTTATAGATGACACCAGCATCTATTACTGACTTATAAGCCTCTTTTTTATCCTTCATGGTTGGACCGCAAACTAATTGGCAATGGCTACAAGTTAGAAGGTATACATCTAAAGGTTTATTATGAACTTTATAAACATTTTGTCTAACAAATTTAAGCATATACTCAGCATCTTCTGGATCTGGACTCAAGATCAAATTTCTCGATAATTCGAAAATAAAGTCATCAATTTTATCTTCCGAAGGTAGAGAAACCGGAGGATAAGGTGACCATGTCGAAAATTCGGGGAATCTATTCTGACATGCCATTCCACCACAAATAGTGCAGCAATAGGCAAGGCTTTTTCTTTTACCTATTGTTTCTTCAATACCAGCTATTGTTATTTGTTCACCTTCATCTCTGGAGAAAAAACCTGATTGACAGACTTTTTCACATAGCTTACATTTATTACATGGGTTTTCTTCCATAGGCGTGTCTGGGATCAATTTTGCATCAGTGATGATTGAATTAAACAAAACTCTTGCCCCATAATCCTCAGTGACTACATTACCACTCCATCCAACCCGTCCTAATCCCGCAGCTACTGCGGCACATCGATGAGAAAAGTCTGGAACGAGTGTCTCTGCCATTGGCCGCCCTTGTCTTGTTTCAATTGTTTTTCTTAACAAATTAAGCCGTTTTTGTTCTTTTCTCGACAATTCATAATTTTCGTCCGTGTCTTTAAGTTCTAAATCTCTCAGTGCTAACATTAGATCATACTGTGCTTCGTCTACTTTGTTATTACGGTAATTATAATTAATTTCGTTATTAAACGCTTTATATCCTTTCTCTTCAAGGAAATTTTTAATTTTCTCACCAATCCTTCTTAAATCTATATTCATCTGTCCTTCTTCTAGATTAAAGGTATCCCTTTCAATTTTCGCAAGGTGGTTTTTTGCGGCTTTATCGGAAAATGCAAGCGCTATACTTATTACTGATTGCGCTTCTGGGAGTAAAAAACTCGCATCTGAGAAC
>Ga0209976_10001773_pt1 | contig 12563 bp, 12 predicted proteins | sample SumtaG_FD_182806 | JGI IMG/M metagenome (GOLD analysis project Ga0209976, IMG submission 182806) | Deep subsurface microbial communities from Indian Ocean to uncover new lineages of life (NeLLi) - Sumatra_00157 metaG (SPAdes) (version 2) | ecosystem: Environmental > Aquatic > Marine > Oceanic >...
ACAATCATCGACATTGCCGGCACCGCCAATTTGCGCCAATGTGCCCTGCCCGGCTTCTTTAACATACTTTTCCAAACCGGGACGCGGTTTCTTGGGATGAAATTCTTTCCGGCCGGTTCCTAAAGAAACGGTATTGTAACCGGCCGTCATATATATTTTACGTCTTAATTTTTTCATTTTACACCTCTTATCCTTTCTTAAAATAGTCGTTGATGGGACCATACGCATGATAAAAACCGGTCAGCAGCACCGTGTTGACGTCCCCTTCACTATGCGCCACGTTGTCCGCCACCAGCTTCAAACCGATTTCCCGGGAGCGTTGGCCATAAGCCCCTACAAGTTTTGCCCCCAGGGTATCCATGCCGTCGAGTTCCTTGAAATAACCGTCCAGTATGCTGTTTTTATCGGGACTGCCGATGACGGTTTTCCACGGTTGGGCCGATTGGGGCAGCGGTCCCAGTTTCTCATCACATTTCGCTTGAATTTGGGAAACCGGGACATACTCCTTCTTCTCCGGGTCATAAATGCCTGAAGGACGGCCTTTTTCATATTTTAAAAACCCGTCTTTCTGGGAAGCGTCGGCATACTGACCGCCCTTGACTCCCATCTCAATATATTTATCCAATAGATCGCTGTGCAGTTCTTCATCCGCTAAGAAAGGATTCATGACACTCATAATGTATTGACAAACATCCAGTCCCACATAATCGATCAATTGAAAAATGCCCATGGGCCGGATCAAAAATTCCTGGCTCACTTTGTTGATCATATATAGGGCTTCTACAAAAGGCATCTCTTCAGCCAGCCGCTGCACTTCGGATATGGCGTGCAGCGCGTCGCGCATGAAATGACCGTTGCCGATAAAACCGGCAAAATCATTGGAAGGTACGATTTTTTTCCTAAGGCTCTTGGCGTAAGCATAAGCAAATTCTGCCAGCTCCTTGTCCGTGGCCTTTGCTTCGATTAACTCCACCAGCTTCTGGACCGCCGGCGGATTGTAAAAATGAAAACCGATAATCCGTCCGCCCAACCCCGCTTTCTCATCCAGGGAATGAATGGGAATGGATGATGTATTGGTAAAAAACCAGGGAGATGTTTCACTGTTTTTGTCGATCCGGGAGAGCAGCTTCACTTTAATATCGGGATTCTCTATAATCGCTTCAAATATCACGCCCGATTGATAGGCCGGTTCCATTACCGTCACCGGGCGTACAATACTCATCACATCAAAGACATACTGGTCGATAATTTCCTTGTTTTCGATTAAGTCTTCCCTGTCTTCATATACTTTGCGCAAACGCACGGTTTGTTTTTCAGCGGCTTTTTGCACCTGTGCTTTGAGAAATTTCATCAAACCGCCCAATGCCTGGTGCGATACGTCCACTGCATTTAACACAAAATGCCGGTCTTTGTTTTCCGGTTTCAGGCTGAGATTTGCCATTTCCATTGCGGTCAACAGTAAAATACCGCTTCCCATTTTTCCAGCGGCGCCAAGCACCGTTACATTTTCAAGTCTCTTTGTATAGTCCATATGATACTCCTTTTTCTACCATTTGGGGTCACGCTTTTCCAAAAAGGCGCGCATGCCTTCGACCCCTTCATTGCCAAAGGGATCGCCGAAATGTTGGGATTCCAGGTCACATCCTTCCTGGAAATCCACCAGGGATCCTTCCCGTGCTGCCTTTTTCACCAAGCGGATGGCCTTGGGTCCTTTGGAAATAATGTCCCCGGCAATTTTTTTCACTTCATCCATTAGTTGGTCCGGCTCCACTACTTTCTGCACCAATCCAATCCGCAGTGCTTCTTCAGCATCGATCATTTCAGCGGTGAGCAGCAAGTAGAGTGCATTACCCAATCCCACCAATCGAGGGAGTCGCTGCGTGGCTGCATACCCGGGTATAAGGCCCAGGCTAACTTCCGGCTGCCCGAATTTTGCTTTAGAACTGGCAATACGGAAGTCGCAGGCCAGGGCAAACTCACATCCACCGCCCAACGCAAAACCATTGACTGCTGCAATCACCGGTTTTTCTAAAAGTTCCAGGTTGCGGAACGTATTCTGACCGGTTTTTGAAAATTCCCTGGCACGTTCCGAGGGCATATCTACCATTTCGGCAATATCCGCTCCTGCAGCAAAGGCTTTGCCTTCCCCGGTTACGATCATTACTTTGACATCATCTCGTGCTTTTATTTCTGCCGTCATTTCATCCATTTCCCGGAAAAACCGTGAATTTAGCGCATTTAACGCTTTGGGCCTACTGTTGGTAACGACAGCAATACCATCTTCTACATTTAATTTTAAAATTTCATAGTCCATTATCATTCCTCCAAAATAAATAACCGTCTATTTTTTACCCTGAATCCTTAAACAATTGCCTGGCAATAACCATCCGTTGAATTTGGTTGGTGCCTTCGTAGATTTGAGTGACTTTTGCGTCTCTCATCATCTTTTCCACCGGGTAATCTTTCATATAACCGTATCCGCCAAAAACCTGGACCGCATCAACGGTTACTTTCATTGCCATATCGCTGGCAAATAACTTGGCCATGGCGGATATTTTTGTCAATTTTTTTTCTTGCGAATCCGCTGTCCGTGCGGCCTGGTAAACCAAAAGCCTTGCCGCTTCAACCTGGGTGGCCATATCCGCCAGCATTAGTTGAATGGCCTGGTGCGAACTGATGGGTTTCCCGAATTGTTCCCTGGTTTTGGCGTATTTTAACGCTTCATCCAGGGCGCCTTGAGCAATACCCAACGCTTTTGCGCCGATGCCGATGCGGCTCCTGTCCAATAAACCCAACGCAATATAAAATCCCCTGCCCACCTGGCCCAGTATATTCTCCCCGGGTACTTCGCAGCCGTCCAACAGCAGCTCATTGGTAACAGAGGACAGGATTCCCATCTTATCTTCTCTTTTGCCGGCGGAAAAACCGGGAGTACCTTTTTCTACGATAAACGCAGTTTGGCCTTTATATCCTTTTTCAGGGTCAGTGGAAGCGATCACCAGGGCGATATCGGCGATTTCGCCGTTGGTGATGAACTGTTTCACACCATCCAGTACATATTTATTTCCTTTTTTGACTGCTTTTGTTTTAATGGCCGCGGCATCGGAACCGGCCCCCGGTTCGGAGAGACCGAAAGCAGTAATTATTTTACCGTCGGCAATCCCGGGGAGGTATTTTTTCTTCTGTTCTTCATTTCCATAAAGGACAATGCCATTGGTGGCAATGGCATCAACAGCAAAGGAAACCGCGATACCGCCGTCACCTCTTGCCAGTTGCTCGATCCCCAGGCTGAGCTGCAGTTGGGAATCATTCAGACCACCGTACTCTTCAGGCACCATTATCCTGAAAAAGTCCTGCTGCGCCATCTCCCGGAAAATCTCCCGGGGAAATTCGTGTTTTTCCTCAAGCTCTTTTCGTAAAGGGATTATCCGTTTGTCAACATACTCAGAAAAAAGATTTTTTACCATTTCTTCTTGTTCCGATAAGAAATAATTCATTCGGACCTCCTATCGCATATTAGAATCTATTCTAACAAAATTGGATTTTTTATTCAACTCTGTCCCCTGTCCTCTGTCTATTGTCCTGCCAGTGCTGCTCCCAGCACGATGGAATAATACTTGGAATCTTCATCATCTGCCCGTGAAATTAATACCACAGGGAAAGGTGCACCGGTAACAACACCTGCCAGTACTCCATTTGCCAGCAGTGTGGTGGTTTTAAAAAAAACATACCCGCTTTCGATGTTGGGAAATATTAAGATGTCGGCATAACCGTCTACCGGGGATTTCAATCCTTTGATTTCACAGGCTTCTTTGGATATCGCCACATCCAGGGTCAATGGCCCGTCTATAATAGCTCCCTCGATCTGCTTCCTGTCCGCCATTTTAGCGATGATTGCCGCGTCCATAGTGGCCGGCATCTTCTCCGATACCTTTTCATTGGCCGCAATCAACGCGACTTTTGGATTCTTAATGCCCAGTTTGGCGGCAATGGCGATGTTGAAACGAATCATTTGAATTTTTTGTTCCAGCGTGGGTTCCGGTATCATTGCCACATCAGATACGATTAAAAGTTTATCATAGGTGGGCACATCGATGAGGGTGGTATGGGAAAGCAGGGACCCTTTGGGTATAAGGTTGAACTCTTTGGACAGGATCGATTTCAGGAAATAGGGGGTTGATATGGTACCTTTCATCAACACATTGGCTTTCTTCTCCACGATCATCTGTACAGCCAGGTCACCGCTTTTCCTCTCATTGGGCTCGTCGACGATTTCAAAGATACCCGGGGAAATATTTAACTGTTTGCATTTTTCAATAATGATCTCTTTGTCACCGATTAAAATCGCATTGACAATATTTTCTTTAACGGCCCGTTCAACCGCAAGTATTGTATCTTCATCCTGGCCATAGGCTACTGACATTTTGGGAGTGGAGATTTCTTTTACCAGTTTTTCCAATTGTTCTAAATCCCTGATAAGCTTCATTAAATACCTCCTCTAAAAAAACTTTTTTTCCTGTTGGAGCTAAACCTGGATGCGAATGCAAAATGCAATGTTAAAGTGCATATATTTTTACTGTGCATTGTATATCATACCACTATCATGGACGTCTTGGCAAGGGGTAAAATTCTCCCCCATCTAGCAACTAAAAAAACGGGGACTTATTACGGCTTACCTGTTAAGGGTTTCAGGGTAGAGGGATATAATGGTTAACACAAAATTTTTTGTTAAGTTTTTAATTTTTTTAAATAAGGTTCTTAAAAAGAAATCTTAATGGCCATAGGGAGCCATACTTTTACTTTAACATCATTTTTTGTGGCCGGTTTGTATTTCCATTTTTTGATGATGCGAAGGATGGATGATTTTATGTCCTCCGGCGGTTTACTTAACAGTCTCACTTCTACCACGTTACCGGTTTCATCGATTAAAAGAATCATTCGCACCATTCGTTCAGTGTCCCGGTATTTTCTTCTTATGAAAGGGGTAAAACTGGGGTCTCTTCCCTTTATCCTTACCGGTTTCTCGGTGGTTTCAGTTAGGGCGACAAGCTGCCCTTCTGTTACCCGGTTTTGTTCTTCTTGCAATTTTTTTCTTATCTCTTCTTGTTTTTTCTTTTTTTCCGCTTCCAATCGCTTTTGCTCTTCTAACCGCTGCTTTTCAATTTCCGCCTCTTTATTTATTCTTTCTTCTTCCTCTTTTCTTATTTTCGCCAATCTTTCTTCTTCCAGTTTCTTTTTATCCAGTGCTTTACGGGTTTGTTCTTTCTGCCACTCTTTCAGTTTTTTCATCTTATCTTCCTGGGCTATTTTCTCTTCTTCCGTGGTAGCGACTTTTTCCTCGATGGCTTCTAATTGTTCTTTGTATTTTGCTTCCACTTCACCCAATCTTTGTTCCATACTGCGTCTGATGTCCTGGGCTGTTTTTATCTGTTGTTCCTTCTGCTTATCCACCTCTTTTTGTTGACTAATAATTACAAACGCACTTATTGCCACCACCACCACAATAATAGCAATGAGCGGCGCCAGCAATTTTAGCTTTGAACTTTTTCGCTCATCCAACCCGGTTAATATCTCTTCCACTAAATGTTCTTCTTTTTTGTCTTTTTCAATGGCTTTTTTCTTTTCAGGAATGGTATAGGCCAATTCTTCCGCTAATATCCCGTTTTCCACTTCCATTTCTTCCAGGTAGAGTGAATTCATAAAGTAGGCCAGGTTAAAGGTTACGGAGGATAATTCTTCAATTTTGAATTTATTGGAAATATAATCCTTAAGTTCTTTGACGTTTGCGAACCGCTGCGATGGGATGGGGTGCAGTGTTTTCTTGAAAAAGGTGATGATACTGGTTAAAAACTCTTTATCCGATGAGGGTATGTGCTGCGTGAAACTAATGTTAGAAAACTTTGCTTCAAAATCTTCCCCGGGGGAATAGGAGAAATATTTACCGGTTAATATTCGATAAACAATATAACCCAGGTGATAAATATCCGTTTGGCAGACCAGTTTTTCTTTTCTTAAGAATTCCGGGGCGATCCAGGCCCCGTATTTTTTTACCATTTCAGCAAATATTTTTTCTTCCCTGTTGAGATAGGGATATATACCGTAATTTTTCAAATAGATTTTCCCATCGTAATCAACGATGATATTATCGGGTGTTAAAAATCCATGAAAGGATTTTTCCCCGCTCACCACAATAGATGAACCGATGTCTATTAAATCCGCAATGGAAAAGGTGATTGAAAAGGCCAGGTCAAAATTAATCAGGTTATCTTTCTTAAAAGAATCTTCGAGGATTTGCTCAAAGGTTTTCCCCCTCAGGAGCGGGTAAACCAGGTAGGTTTTATCTCTTTCCGTTATTATTTTGCTGGGCGAGTACAACTTGGGGATATTTGATTTCCTTACCCCTTCCAGCAAAATGTTTACCCTTTTCCATATATGGGGGGAGCCTAACAGGACGGGATATACTTCGGTAACCAGGTGATGTGTTAAGGGTTTTCGAGTTTTACTTTCAATTTCACCTGCCCGGTAGTTTACACCCAATGAATCGGTGCCCAGTTCCTTGAAAAACAGAAAATTACCGACGGCTTTGTATTCATCTTTGCGATCACTCATCATTGACCTCTTTTTATTTTATTGTCCAATAAGATTATATAAGATATCTCAAAAATTTCAATAGAAAAACGATTATTTGTGATGTTTTTTTTTTATTTGAACCTGTTTCCTACTTTTTACTCCAGGGGAGTTGAAAAAAACAAGAATTTATGTCATACTTAAGGAATGAAAAAGAAAATGATTCCGTTAACTGTCCTGATTTTGGGGTTTATTTTCTTTGGGTTCAGTTTCTGCAAAAAACAAGTTTTTTTTGCGGATGAGGATGCGGTAATCCGGTTAAACGCCGCCTCCATTAACATAGACCTGAACGGAAGTGTCACGATTGTTATTTTGGGATATAATAGTGACGGTTCTTATTTATGGGACGGCACGCGGATTGATTTATCCATCGAAAACGGTACCCTGGATAAGACATATGTCGAATTGGAAGATGGAGCCGCATCCGTAGTAGCGACTGCTAATCTGCAGCGGGGCGAGATGAAAATCTCAGCCAGGTCCGGCAATGCGTTGGTTGAACCCGACCCCCTGGTTATAACTGTCGGCAGTATTCCTGGAGTCAACCAGATCGTGGTCAGCCTGAATCCCACTGTGCTTCCTTATACCGGGGGCAGAGTAGAGATCATTGTTACCATCTATGATTTTTATCTTCAACCCATGCCGGGGATAACAGTCATACTGGCTGCGGATGCCGGTGTCCTGGATTCCAGGGGCACCCCCTTAACCACCGATCAGTCCGGCCGGGTGGCGGACTACCTGCAAACCGACCGAGACAGTCTCATCACTATATATGCCGGCGATAGAGAACAAACGGTGGCGGTTCAACTGGAAACGCCGCCGGACCCCAATATAGACCCGGTGGCCGATTTCTCTTATTCCCCGTTGAACCCGGTTTCCCGGGAAACAATCTATTTTAACGCCCAGGCAAGCTCTGATTCGGACGGTACAATAAACAGTTACGTTTGGGATTTCGGCGATGGAAACAGCGGCAGGGGAAAAAAACCGACCCACCAATACAATGTGGACCCGTTTTCTTACAAAACCTATACGGTTACTTTAACGGTATATGATAACGATGGTGCCCAGGGTTCCGTTTCAAAAGAAATTACAGTGACTCTTAAGTGATGATATAAATATGAAAAATAACGGCTTTACACTTTTTGAAATTATCCTTGTTTTTTTTTAATCGGATTACTGGCGGCCTTAATATTTCCCTATTTTTCCAATTATATCGGCAAAGCCCAGGAGAAAAAAAAAATAGTGGCGGTTTTAACGGCAATTTCCGATTTGAAAAAAAAGTCCATCTCTTATATGAAAGTAGGCGAAATCGAAGCAGAAGGCGATGAGCTGGTCTTTTTCCTGGATAACCGGGAAATTAACCGGGTTTATCTCCCCCGGTTAACCCTGCTTAACGGGAGTATTTATTTTAACCGCTGCGGAATTACAACAGGAGGTGAAATTATCATAAAATTCAACAAAGTATACAAAATCGTGATCGAAGAGGTATCCGGCAAGATTTATTTAGAATAGGTTGGGGATTGTCCGACTAAAAAGAAGAAAATATGAAAAGTAAAGGTTTTACGTTAATCGAGGTAATTATATCCATTACCGTACTTTTCCTGGCAGTTGCTTCGGTTTTTTACTTCTACTCCAACTTAATGAACAACCAGGAAAAGTTAAAAGAGAAGTATACGATTTTGCGCATTACCAGGGAGTTTGTGGATACCCTTATCTTTTCCAACGACCCGGATATGACGGATAAGAATTCGGGACGGCTGGAATCGGAAGGTTTTATATTGAAGTGGGATATTTACCCGGCAGGTGAAAAAAGGGACGTCCTTTTTACTTCGGGGCTGCAGCCGCAAGCACAATTAAAACGAGTCTACCTGGAAGTTATTAAAAAAGAAACCGGGAAAAAAGTGTTGGACCTCCACTTTTTAAAAAATACTATCTCTATGCCGGGGCTGTGAAAAAATGCAAAAAGAAACCAAAACAGGCGGGTTTACCCTGGTTGAGATCATCGTGGTGATTGCTTTAACCTCTATTATAATGGTAATGATTTTTCAAGCCCTCAACCGGGTGAAAACCACCGAAGCAAAATTTGAACGGCAAAGAGATGATGAAAAAGATATTTACCTCCTTTTTATGCGTCTGACTAACCTCTTCAAAAATACCTCTTCGTTCGAAGTTTTCAATAACCGGGAATATTCGGTCTATTTTCGCGGTGCCCACAAAGGCATGGTCTTTTTGTCGCGGGTACCGCTTATCTCTCCCTATGGGGGCGTTTATTTTGTCGAAATCCGCTTTGAAAAAAAAGTGATTTTATACCGGGAAAAACCCTTCAGGGGCAAGGGAGAAGGAGATTTTATCTCCTTTGATGAATTGGCAGGGGAAACCTTTTATCCGCTGCTGGAAAATGTGGAAAATATCCAATTCCAATACTATTTGTGGGACAAGGGGGTGGGAGATTTTGTCTGGAAAAAAGAGGTGAATGCCTTTGAGAAAGACCCGCTGCCCCTTAAGGTTTGGTTTCACCTGGTCTATGAGGGAAAGGTGTATAATTTACTTTTCCCTAAAGTAATAAAGGATAAAAATGAACAAATCCCGGCTGAATTATTCAGGTAAACGTACCGTGGATACCGCGGGTACTGCCGCTGCACCAAAGGGCAGCGTTATTTTTATTGTGCTGATCTTTATCATCTCTATCACCACCCTGGTGTTGATCAGTACCCTGCAATTGAGCTCAGAAGCTGATTTTCTCGAGAACGAATTCTCAAAATTGAAGGCTTATACGTTATGTGTCAGCGGCCTTGAGTTTTTAAAAAACCGCCTGGCCACCGGCACCAACAGTAACGTCGAGTTTTTGGACGGCATGCATACGCCCCATTCGCCGCGCTTGTTCCTGGATGGCAGCGATATCCCCTTCCATTTCCTGGATATTATTAAAGGAAAATATCGCAAACTCATCCGTTTCCAGGACCCGGACAGTATGGGGTTTATTTTTAATCTACAAGACAGTGCCGGTTTAATTAATGTTTTTAAAATCGACCGGGTCCTTTTTAAGAAAATCGAATATCATAACATCCCCTCTGAAAAAGCGGATATAATCCTGGATTCTCTTTACGATTGGATGGACTCGGACGGTTTTACCCGGGCCCACGGTGCGGAAAGCGAATATTACCTGGGGCGATCCGGTTACACGGCGGCCGACCGGGTCATCGAATCCAGGGACGAGCTGCTGTTGATCCGGGGAATGGATAAATATATTTTTAATAGCATCGGCGAAATCCTGGACTTCTCCATCGAGAACCGGGGAATGAATCCCAATACCATGCCCCCGGAGGTATTCCACCTGTTCAAAGGATTGAATCCGGGAAATATTGAACGGATCATAGAAAAACGTCAAAAGCAACAAATCGATGGGCTTGCCGGCCTTACCCTGATTTCAGGGTACAATTTTTCGGCTTATCCCACGGCATTCCAGTTTTTTACTTCTAATACAACTTATGTTAAAATCAAAGCTAAAATGGGAAAAAACAAAGACAGGTTGTTTTATATTACCTTCAGGCTGGACCGCGTGGGCGGCGGCGGGTCCATGCGCAGGGGAAGACCCGGCGGAGGACCAATGACCAATAAACGAAGGAACCCGGATGAAGATTTTAACAGCTATTATCACATCTATTATTGGCAAGAGGGAACGCAGTACCAATACGAAAACGAAATAGAAACAGGATACCGAAATGAGTAATTCCCAACACCCGATTTATTGGTTTAACCCGGTAAGCGGGGAAATTCATCTCTCCCAGGAAGAACTGCCGGCAAAAAAGAGCCGGTTGTACCTGGTGATCAACCGGGAAAATTTGTTTTTCGGTGCCTTTGCCCTGCAAAGCAAAAAGAGGGTAAAGGACAGCAATATTTTAAACATCCAGAGCCATTTTATCCCTTTTAAAAGCGATTTTATGAATATTATCTACAGTGCCGAGAAACGGGAGGAAAAACGTTTTTTTTCCTGGGTGGGCCATTTAACCTCTACCATGGACGTTAATGTAGAGAGTTATTTTTATGATGAAATCCCCGAATCTCTTATGTTTAAAGGAGACCCGGGGGCGCTGCGGAATTACCGTCTCTTTGTTTTTAAACGGGTCAGCGGCTTTGAAATCATCTATTTTAATGGTGGTACCGATGATTTCTATTCGATTTTTGAAAAAGATGAGTCTAAAATTGTTGAAAAAATAATACTCTTAACCAGGAAATTCTCAATAGGCAAAGGGGAAACGGTCAGGATGCTTGCCGATAGGGATATTTCATCCCTTCACGATTTTCGCCGCTTAATGGACGACTATTCTTTTAATATCGATATCGATGTGATAAAAAGCAATGAAAACAAATACTTTTTCCTGCCTGATTTTTTTCCTGTAAAGAAAAAGTTCTCAAATTTGTCTCAGAATAAACAGATGCGGAGTATAAAAAATATCATCCGGCAGTGGAACAGGAACTTAACGATTATTATGGCCTTATTGCTGGTGGTGATACTTTTGAATATCCTGGGATTTATTGTCTTTAAGCAAGACAATGCCCGGTTTCACGAAAAATTTGCCACCATCGGGAAAACCCTCAGTGCCGCGGAGACGATTGAGTTCAATTTAAATAAGATCAAGAGAAAAATTGCCCGATACCCGGATCACCTGCTATATTTGAAAACCATTTCCGAAGCCCTGGGCCTGGAATCTTCATTGATTGCCTACTCCCTCGATGAAGGGAAAATTATCATCGAAGGTTACTCCACCGACAGCCTGGGAATCCTGACACAACTGCGAAAAAGCAACCGATTTAAAGAGATCCGCTTTAAAACCACAGTCACCAAAAATGTCTATTCCCAACGAGAGAAATTCGAAATCGAGATTATATTAAAGGAAGCAAAGGTGTAACAAATGGTGAAAGGCAACGGTTTTAAAGGAATGATCATCAAGATTGCGGCGGCAGTGGTGTTGGTGGTTATCGCCGCGGTACTCTTTTATGTGAATAAAAGCCTGATGCGGGAAAACAAAAAAATGATTAAATATATAAAAAATGAGGAGGCCTTTAAACAAGATTTGGATAATCTCAGGAAGAGTGAAGGCCTGTTTTCCCAGTACATCGTCAGGATTAAAAAAGGCAATAAAGCAGACCGGGAAAAAATCAAATCCGACTATATTAATGAACTCCTTCAGCTTGTTGAAACCAGCAACTTGAAGGTGGATTCCTACCGTTCGCAGATCGAGGAAAAAGATGGGTTTGTGATATTTAAATACAATATTACCATTGTCGGCGATTTTGTCCAGGCCATCCGTTTTTTTTCCCGGCTGCAAAAAGAGGCAAAATATATCTACATCGCTAAATATAATATCGAGTTATATTTGGAGAAGTCGACCCGCATGGCCCTGACGGTTGAAATTGTCGGGGTCGAGACCCAATAACAAAAACCGATGAAAGTTTCTAAAATTTTAAAAAAGATCGACCTGGGAATCATGCAAAAGCTGGCAATGATTTTGATTGCCGCGATTTTTATTTATATTTTTTACTATTATTACGGGCAGTTTACCGGGTACCGGGTGGTACAAAAGAGTGAAAAGGGGCGAAGGGTTGAACGTATTCCTGTCTCACCGCCGGCCTTTTACAATTTCACTCCCGGTGATAAAGAGCACCCGGAGATCGAGAAATACCAAATATTCACCTTTAAAGAGAAAAAAGCAAAAGCAGGGAAACCGGCGACACAGGGTGTCTTCGACTCCGACCCCGGTAAGGGCAGCGGTTACCGGATCCTGGGGGTGGTGAAAAAAGATAAATTATTCCTGGTGGTGCGGTTCGATTCCGATAATAAGATCCGCTTGTTTTCCCGGGGGATGACGATTAAAGATAAATCCCGGGTAAAAAAGATAACGCCCCGGCAGGTTATTATCACGGACCCTTCGGGCGAG
>Ga0209976_10001777_pt1 | contig 12536 bp, 5 predicted proteins | sample SumtaG_FD_182806 | JGI IMG/M metagenome (GOLD analysis project Ga0209976, IMG submission 182806) | Deep subsurface microbial communities from Indian Ocean to uncover new lineages of life (NeLLi) - Sumatra_00157 metaG (SPAdes) (version 2) | ecosystem: Environmental > Aquatic > Marine > Oceanic >...
CTTCAGGGAAAGTTGCTTGGCTTCTTTTTGTTTGTGCTCATTGATATGAATTGGGTCGCCAAGCAACTTTCCCTGAAGAGTGCCAGGGTGTTGGTAGCACGCATAAGATACTAATGTGCTTAAGATAAAGATGACCGAGGCAAACAGTTTTGCTTTTTTCATTTTTACTTTCTCCTATTTTATGCCAACAACATCTGGTATATTTATCAGCGGTGATCTTCCATACAGACTACCTCTGGGGATATTATTAAGTATATGGATGGTCGCTAACCAATCCACTTTCCATGAGATGTTCATTTTAGAACCACTTTTTTCTCCAGCCACCTAAATTTCCTCCTATGTCCCCTACACACAAAAGAAATGTCAAATAGTGCTCAATACTCTACAACCAAATGAAATGTAATCAATCGTGGTAACTACGGGATTCTCAAACTTTTTTCCATCTTTTTCGCATTTTAATCCGCGATTCTGGGCTTTTATTGTTGATTCTTAACCTCTCGTTGTCCCCCCAGACAAAAAAAGGCCGCAAGCATCTAACCTGCAGCCCTTTGTTCAAATTCGATTATTTATTCTTGGCGTGAACCAAAATGTTTCCGCCCTGCAATACACCACCAGCAAGTTCATCATAATCTCCATCGATGTTGGAGCCAGGGTTCCAGATTTTGATTTCAAACGTGTCGTTGGTTCCAGGTTCGCCATTATCTATGGCTTTGACAAAGAACCAATGGCCAGCCTCACCGTTGACCGAAGCCCAACCCTTAAACTGAGCAATCTTGCCACCTGTAATTACCAATTGCTCTATCGAGGTGCTTTTCAGGTCAATATAGCCATCGGTATATCGGAACTCAATATGACCTGTTGGATCATCTTGTTTGTACTTGGCATTGAAACCAAAATTGGCTCTCACGTTGGGATAAGTGTTTAGTCCATCGGTCTCTGGAACGATCCAACCTCCACCAGTGGCGAAACCACCCTCTGGATTGTAAATCACTATTATGGCCTTAGAGACAATATCTGAACAGTCCAAAGTCATCTGAATTTCGTAAATGGCAGTTTCCAGTGCTATGTTCATTTGGGCAAGACCATCTTGCGAAATAGCGTAAGCCACGATAGTTCCAATACCTTCAGCCGTTAACGTACAGGTAATCTTTGCATTATCAATGTCGAGCACATTGTCACCAATATCCCTTAGGCTGACAATCAGATTTGCGTCCACCGTGGGATTACCGGCTGTGGATAGCAGCGTATCACCGTCATATGTCACAGCAATTACAGGGTCTTGTACAGTTACCACAACCTCGTCAGGATTTGAGTCCTCAGTTCCCTCGTTAACTACTAGCGTAATTACATAATCTTCCGGGCAACCAGGTGACAAAGTGACCGTTGGAGTCGCTCCATGGGCTGGACTCTCATCAAAGGGCCCAGTCCAGGTATAGGTTAACGGATCTCCATCAGGGTCGCTGGAGCTGGTACCATCCAGAGCGATTTGTGTTCCTTGTTCCATGTTGTATGCACATGCCACTGTCTGGTTCGGCCCGGCATCTGCTACCGGAGGCCTGTTCGTCGGAGGTACACCAATACCCATGCACTTGTAAGTAGTCTCAGCTCCCCACGAAAAACCGGCTACGGTTATCATAATCTCAGCGTCGCCGTAGCCCTCGTAACTACCTGTGGAAGGACATCCGTGTTCATAACAGTAGAACCTTATGGTGTAAGTTCCGGGCAATGCGTCTAACGGGATTTGAAAAGCATAATCATACGTGCCAGCCTGGACACCTCGGTAGGTGCAAGGCGTGCCTTCTATCCAGCTGCCACCAACATAGATATAACCCCTTAGCCTATTATCATAGTAGTCAGTGTTACGGTGATACACACTTACGGTTACCACTTCACCAGGCGAGGTCACTGAAGGAGTGATGGACTGGATCGTAACTGTCGTGCAGCACGCTCCATTAGCGTCACCTGCACTTGCTGGCTGATTGGGGGCGGGATACTCGACAGGGCAAAGCTCGAACGAGTCTGGTGACGTAGGAGGATGTGGGTTGAAACTCCCAATGTAGTTTAAGATCCACCTCGACTCATAAGTCGTGAATAGTACGTCGAGTTTTTCATCTTCGTCGAAGTCATAGCAGTCAACTGCACCATAGTCGCCTGTGGTGAGAATGTGTACAGGAGGATCGAAAGTCCCATCGCCATTGCCTTTGATAAAGTAGTAATACCCATTTTCCCCATCGTTCGCGATTATGTCCAACTTTTTGTCGTGATCGAAATCTCCTGCGGTCACACCGTAGGGTTGATCTCCGACATCGGCAATGAACTCTGGACTACAGAACGTTCCATCGCCATTTCCCCTCAGAAGGTAAACATGTCCGTCAAAAGCGGTACCAACAACTATGTCCACGTTACCATCTTTATCGAAGTCACCCGCATCTTTGCCCAACAGAACGATTCCGGTGGCAGTTATCATAATCTGAGCATCGCCATAGCCCTCATAGCTACCTGTGGAAGGACACCCGTGTTCATAGCAGTAGAACCTTATGGTGTAAGTTCCGGGCAATGCGTCTGACGGGATTTGAAATGCATAATCGTATGTACCGGACCTGGCCCAGTCGCGATATGTGCATGGGGTACCTTCTATCCAACCGCCGCCGACGTAGATGTAACCTCTTAGCCTGTTAGGACCAGCACCATCGCTATTGTAATGGTACACCCTTACGATTACTACTTCTCCAGGTGCGGTCAATGAAGGAGTGACGGACTGGATCGTAACTGTCCGGCAACAGGTGGCGTTAGGGTCGTCTGCATACTCACCGGCGCTGGCTGGCTGATTCGGAGCGGGATACTCAACTGTATAATCAGCTGAAGAAGCAGAAGAGACAAAGCCGAGAGGATTCGAGCTTTCTTCAAAAGTCACTATTGTCCCTTCATCAACGAACGTTCCATCTCCACGACCTGAGTACAATTGCAGATTTTCATTGTAACCCGAGACGACGAAGTCGACATTACCATCTTTGTTGAAGTCTGCAGACGCCATATCCATTACCCATCCAGACGATGGGAGTGTGCCGATATGCTCCTGTGTGAATCTGCCGGTTGTGTCATTCAGAAAGATATACAGCTTGGATGTCTCTCCGTCACCCGTCACGAAGTCCAGATGTCCATCGTCGTTGAAGTAATCAACAGCTACGCCCCAGGTGTCCTTTCCGACATCTGCGAGTCCCTCGAGCATTCTGAACTCACCATCAACATAGCTAATTCCAGAGATCCAGCCTTGGTCATCAGTAAATATTGCAAACGGCTCTGGCAGAGGCAGTGGTTGCTGAGTGAAATCCACCCATGTGGTTTCGCTGAGGTTTACTGTGACACTGGTCGAATAGTAAATTTTCTGGCCGCTTATATACGAACCATCAATCAAGATATACCAGGGCCCCCATCCTGGAGCATCAATGTTTAGAGTATGCGTTCCAGCCCCAAGCCTCGGGATAATGTACTCTCCCTGCTCATTCGTCGCAAAACGGGGGGTTTCATAGCCACTTAAATAGAGATGAACGTTAGATACTGGATTCCCATTAACGTCGGTAACCGTCCCACCAATACTTCCGGCGGCATTCAAAACGAAATCCACAGTAGCAATTTGGCCAGCGGACACACTAACGCCTGCTGAGGCGAACATAAGGTTATCATAAGGATCGGGTGTAACGGCAACCGTATAACCGCCAAGTTGCAGGTCTACAAGCACATACTGACCATTTGCGTCGGTAAAGGTAGAATCTTCCTCGGCTCCGCCTACTTGGACGAACGCATTTAATACGGGGAATCCATCATAATCCGTTACTGTCCCGGCGATGCCGGTTTGTGGGAGCTCCGCGGTCTCGAAATCTCCTGAACCATAAGCTGAAGTAGTATACGCATCTAAGACAAAATCAACTTGGGGACTCCCACTGAGACTGAGGTACCTCAAGTAGTACGGCCCATCAACTCCGTTTTGATTGATCAATAAGCCGTTAAAGTCCAAAACCACTAACTGACTACCGAGGGTAAGGTATGTCGACGTAAACACAATTTCTATCGCATCTCCCTGCCCATCATACAAATCTCCTTCTATGCTATAATTTCCGTCTGCTGCCACCTCGATCCCTACCTCTACTCGAAGGTTATCATATAGACCGTCGCCATCGGTGTCTGTCCCATAATCAGAATAAGAACCTGTAAATTCTACCAGTGGTCTCTCGAAGTCTGTGTAGCTGTAAGCTGAGGTTGTATATGCAACTTCTCTCTCGTCGGTTATATCCTTCCCAAATAGTCTAAGTGGTCCCAGATAGTACGGGCCGTCTACTCGACCCTGCCGAATACTCAGTCCATCAAAGCTGAGTATCACTGATTGACCTCCAACATCAAGAAATAGAGAGTTCTCTGCCCACAGCATATTTCCTGCACCATCATACAGATTTCCAAATATTCTATAAGTTCCAGCGGACTCCACATTTACGCCCACTTCTATTAACAAAGATTCATACAATCCATTGCCATTTACATCTTTCCCGTAGTCACTATATACGTTACTTAATGTTGCTGATGTACCGGTTTCTGTTATAATCCTTAAATATTTTGGATCAGATCGCTTGCCCGGATTTGCCCAGTCACTACCATGAATCCCAGTCTCCCCTTGTGCTATTCTAGTATTATATACTTCTTCATCATCATGTCCCCCATAAAAAAAACCAGGGAAGCTAACGGCATCACAAGGATCAAAACCATCAATAGAATCTTCAACCTCATTGGGTAGTTCATCGTTGTCTCTATCGTTTCCTCCAGGCCCTGTTGTTCTCGGCCCATATGCAGTATGCCACGCGCCTCCAGGTAGCCACCTTGCCTCCACTTCTCGATGCTCTCTTTCGTGTTTTAATACAACCTCAACACAATCAATCCCTCTTTGACTAATACTTATACCAGCCGGAGCATGATTAAGAGGACTGCCATCCATAGTGGCTCGATTATATATCGTATATACAGGATTACTTACACTTCCGTTGAATGCACCCCAGTCATTCCCGTCATATTCGCCCCCACCATATCTGTACGTCACAGTAGTCCTATCATATGAACATGCTGCATCGTCAGACGTTGACCAATACTTATACCAATTTGGTGGTTTGCGGTGCCCATCCTCATGTCCTGTCTTTCTAAAAAACAACTCAAATTCCTTGCTTTTTGTATCGGTGCCAGTAGCACCAGTAGCTTCTCTTACATAAGTCACCGTGCATGTAACACCCTTGTTTCCATGAGTTCCCTTGCCAGCTAAGTATTTGTAAGGATTACCGTCGCCGGGCACAATGTCCCCAGACCAGGCTACCTTCGTCACTTGGAAACCTTGTGGCTGAGTTATCTCAGCTTCTAGTTGGACCTGTTCAGGTCCGGCAGTTGATGGATCATTTGTCATTGGATTATTTGCATCTGGAATTCCAGTCACATTAATCTTGTCTATTTTTACTGGTTCTACCACGTTTACTGTGATGTCTTTATGAACCTCATAGCTATTATAAGTAGGCCAATCCGGGTCGCTTAGGGCACAACTTCCAAAAGAGCCCCTTCCAACTGCCCTTATCATGTACGTATTTTCGGTTCCCGGAGGTGCAGGTATAGTGACTTGTAGATTGAACGAGTGGGGGCCGTTGTACACATACTCACAGTGAGGATCTAAGAATTTCCACGCTTGTCCTGAGTATTTGCCGTAGGCCCGGAAGCGGTAATGCGGACAATAGACATTAGAAGTATATGTCACGCCTATCGTTATCGTTTCAGTTACCGTGGCCTCGCTTGGCCCCGTGGCATTAAAATTGGTTATGTAAGCGGTAAAATGGCAGATTGAATCTAATGCTGAGATTTTTGCACTATTGCCTTTAACGTAATCCAAGAATGCCGAAAGCGCGCCCATGCCTGCTTCATCTGCCCCGGTAATTTCCGGATGGATAACGATGATAAGGGGGTCCTTTGCCTCTGTCTGCTGGATGTATTTTTGTATAGCATAATCAAAGTAAGCCGCGCCGCTGCTGAAATAAGCATCATCTAAGGGAACATCATTCGGATCTATCATAATTTCAGAAATTGGAACCGCCCAGAACTCGGTGGTTACAGGATACGGAAAAGTAATTTTTCCTAAGCTCTGTGCATACCAACACTGACAGTCCAATTCGCCACAGGGGAAAAGACCGCTTATTGACCTTGCTCCAAAATCTTGGAGAGTTTGGATTGTATCAGCATCAAACCTATATCCCTGAGGCTTGAAGTCTACCACATTCTCCAGCTGGTCGACAGCGCTTCTGACCGCATCAAAGGCACTCTGAATCAGCCCGGCCTGCTCATCGGGAGTCAAAAGAGTAAGGTCTTCCCCGCTTTGCCACCCGTGGACTCCAATTTCATGCCCTCGGGCCTCAATGCCTCTGACAACTTCCGGATGCAAAGAGGCGAATTCTCCCGTAACAAACACAGTGGTCCTTCCGTTACGCTGTTCAACCTCGCTTAGAATATTGTCAAGTCCCTGCAGACCACCCTCATCTTCCAAGTCTATCTGAATATTGATTGTTACAGGTTTTGATTCCCAACCGACCAAGGTCTCGTCCACTGCAGAGCTTGTTCCAACTAAAGCGCTTATCACACATATTAGTATTACAGCTCCCAACAAAAACATTGCCCCAAATTCATACGCCAAACTACTTACCGGTTTTTTTGATTTCCACGATTTCATATCTTCTCGTCCTTTCAAATTTTTACTATCAAGAATCCCAACGATATAGAATGTTTTATTTAGTTAACGGAGCTCCATAGCTCTTGTAAAGAATGTCACCTGTAGTAGCACCCACCCCTATGATATATGCAGGTGACGCTTTCTTTATATCTGGGGGAGAATCACCCTCTGGATAATAAGAAATCTCCCAAATCAATAAATTGTCACTAATTCTCTTTCTTCGATCTGAACTCTTTGAGTATTCGGGGTCATAAGACTGAAGCGTATAACCGATCTCTTTATATTGCATTTCTCCATATTCTTCTATCCACTCTTTTCCTCCTGCTTCGTTAGCCTTCACAATAGCTATATCACTGTCTATAATCCATTTTTCCTCGGGAATTGGCCGATAAGGAATTTTGTATGCCAAGCTCTCCTTTGCTAAAAAGACATTCTTAGAATTTGCCTCTACCCGGAAGGCAAATTTAGAAAAATCAGGTTCAATTGGGCTCTCATTCCCATAAATAAAAGTGTAAGCCCAATTTTCAAAAAGCTTGCCATCGAGATCAAAACCTACTAGATTTCCTGGAAAGGGATAATTCTTTACCTCCACTAATCTAGCATCAGGATGCAATGACCTTGCTTTTTCTAAGACCTCAGCATATCTTTCTTTAGCGGTTATTTGCTTTGAAAAATTCTCCTTCAGCTCAATCTGTTTTGTCAGCTCTCCGCTTTTTTGCCGGCATTGACAAACGAAGATTCCGGCACCGACAAGTGAAGCAAGAAGAACTATTCTTAGCCAAGTTGTTTTAGAAGACATTGCCATGTTAACATTCATCCTCTCACATCTATTCGTCAGACTCTTTCACAACGAACTAAAGTATAATCCGATACGGTATTTACCGCCCGGCCGGCCATAACACTACAAAAACATACTTTACCAATTGCCTATTAGAGCGCAGAACTTCATCGAAAAGATTATCAGGAACGTACACTTGCTAAGGAAGGGAGTTACTATCCTCTGTGAACCGCTTTTTTCTCCGCGCATCTAAGCCTCCTCCAATGTCCCCCACATACAAAAGAAGCAGACAATTATGCTCAGTATTATAAAACCAAATGAAATGTAGTCAATCCGTATAACTACGGGATTTTCAAACTTTTTCCCCCTCTCTTCTATCTGTTTTTAGTGAGGAGTTTTGTCGCATATGCAAGCCTTAATCACAAATATCCAGCCCTCCTTTTTAACGCGGAGCTTTTCTCGGATACAAGGCTTAGCCAACAGCCAACCGGAGGTGTGCTCTTGCACATTGAGGATTGGCTGGAAGGCGTACAACGCAGTAGCCGACAAAAGAACCCGCTAAAAAGTCCCATATAACTAAGTGTCCAATTTAAAAGCCCTCATGTAACAACCACCCCAAAACTGCCCAAAATTGTCATAGAAAGCGCAAAAAATACGAATTTTTACCAAAAAATGACAAAAAGTGTGCGCTTTTTACAAAAAAATACAAAAAAATACCAATTTTTCACCATTTTTTTGACGCAAATAACCCCCAAATCCACCACTTTGCGACACACCAAATACTAAATTACGATACGCGATATCCAATATACGCCCCCAAAACCATCAAAGACTGATAATATCCACGCACAAAATCGCCAAATCAAACTTTTTCAATATTTTTTTATCCTTGACAATAACAAAATCCGACAGTTAAATTAGGACAATAAGGCAATTTGGGAGAAAAACTATGCAAACGGATTTGGATAAAGAAGGGATATAGATAAAATGAAGGATTTATTTACCACCGGCGAAGCTGCCGAAATTTGCAGCGTCAGTCAGCAAACCATCATTCGTTGTTTCGATTCAGGCCGACTTGAGGGCTTCAAAGTGCCAGGCTCAAAGTTCAGAAGAATTCCTCGACAAAGCCTCGTAAAATTCATGAAAACAAACAAAATACCCCTCGACAACCTCGACTCCGGAAAAAAGAAGGTACTAATCGTCGACGACGACGCCGAAATTGTCGAACTGATGGTAAATGTCCTCGCCCGTGATGGCCGATTCGATATCGAAACCGCTTCAAGCGGTTACGAAGCCGGAATTGCAACCGAGCAGTTTCGTCCAGACCTGATTCTCCTCGACTACATGCTCCCAGACGTCAACGGCAACATTGTCTGCCAGACAATAAAAAGCAATCCCGAATTCGAGGACATAAGAATTATCATCGTAAGCGGAGTGGTAAAACAGGACGAAATCGACCAACTGCTGAAGTGCGGCGCCGAAGATTTTATTAAAAAACCCTTCAATATTGTCGAGCTTACCGACAAAATCGCCGGCGTCCTGCAGGTCGCTTGAAAACCACTAAATAACGCAAAACCAGAAACGCCAGGAGAAGGGAAAAACTAAATGCCGCAAACACCTCCTGATAAAACTATCGCACCTCAGATAGAACTCGCCGTTCGTCAGCTCGATGCACTTTCAATCCTGCCCGCAACCGCCGCAAAATATTTTTCCAAACTTCTTCAGCCCCAGGCTTCACCTCTTGACATGGCCGAAATAATAGAAGCCGGCCCCGCAATGACCGCAAAGGTCTTCTCGCTTGTACACGAGAAGAAGATACGTCCCGCTGATATAAAATTCTCCATTCGTAACGCTCTTGAGAAGCTACCCGAAGATATTGTTCGCAAAGCGATTTTTTCCTTCAAACTTTATCAAACTCCCGACAACCAGCCGCGTCTGGAGTTTAGAAAACAACTACTGCTGCACAGCCTCGCCACAGCCTGCTGCGCCGCCGAAATCGCCAAAATCATCTCCCCGCAAATGGAACCGAATCTGGCATACTCAGCAGGCTTGCTGCACAATCTCGGAGCACTGGCCCTCGACCAGGCAATGCCCAGAAGCTTTGAAACAATTGTCGAACAGGCTAAATCGCAAAACACATGCCTCTGCGAAATAGAGCAAAAACACCTCGGCACAGACCACACTATCCTCGGCAAGCGCCTGGCCAGGAAGTGGCACCTGCCCGAACAGGTAATCCTTGCCATCTGGCTGCACCACAGCGACACCACAACCATCTCTCAGAAAATGCCCCAGGCAAGAATCGCTCAAATTGTACAACTCGCGGACTTGATCGCACGACAAGGCGGTATAGGCCAGTCCGGCAGCTACGAACCGACTGACTCGGCAGAACAAATCGCGACCTCGCTCCAAATTGCCCCCGCCCAGCTTGAACAAATCCACAACGACCTGCCAGGCAAAACACAAGAAAAGGCAAAACTCCTTGGCCTGGATTCACAGAGGCCTCAATCTTATTACCTTGATGTCTTCCACACTGCCGCTGCACAACTGGCCCGCAGCAACGCAGAAATCTCACAGGCCAATCGTCAGTTGCAAACAACCGCCACCCATCTTCAATTCGTAAAAGACTTGTTGCTCGATATGGACGCCAACACCGCACCAATAGACACAGCTCAAAAGCTGGCCGTCCACTGGCAACGGTTTTTTCAAACAGGGATGGTTTGTCTTTACCTAACACCTCTTAGCATTTCGCATGTCCTCGAAGCTGTCCTCGCCCAGGACCCGAGAACGGTTAAAACAATCTGCCTTAACTCACCCATAGAAAACCCTCCAATACCACAACCTATGCAGGAAAAATTCGCGGTCTTAGACGCAAACCAATACTGCGACTGGCTCTTCGAACAGCTCGACGTCGATTTTGACCCCGACCAGACCAAAATCATACCGCTGTTTCCAAACGGAAGGGCGGTAGGGGCAATCGTATTCGAACTTCGCTATCCGACAAAAACAGAAGACCTGAATGAAAATTTCAAACTGGCAGCCTCAATAGCAGGGATTATTCTGGATATGGCTTTTGCAACTGCGAACCAGCAGAACCTTGCAGAAAACTTCGCACAACTTCTAACTGCCACAAAACAATCACCTCTGCAAGTCTCCGAAGAAACCGCACCTCCGGAACCGCAACCAACTGCCGACGAAGATATCAGCCCTGCCCCGACCACTTCTGAAATACCCACAACAGACCTGCTCAGTGCTCTGGCCGAAGTGGCAGCCGGCGCAGCACACGAACTCAATAACCCACTTTCAGTCATATCAGGCCGGGTCCAACTGCTCGCTAAAAGTCTACAGGACCCGCAGGCCAAACAAATGCTTCAGCAGATTCAGCAAAGCGCCGCCGAACTCTCGGGCATCATTGATGACATGATGAACTTCGCCCAACCACCGCAACCAAAACCCCAGATGTCAAACATCAAAACAATTATCGACGAGGCCATCCAGCTTACAGCTCAAAAACAAAACAAAGAGCAACTCGATATCCAGATTGAAATAACCGAAGGCCTCGAAGATGTTTTCGTCGATTCGGCGCAGGTCGTTTCAGCTCTTTCAAACATCTTGTGCAATTCGCTTGAATCCTACGACCAGGGCACCGGCCCGGTAAAAGTCACTGCCGAGCCCGAAGACTCAGGCAACCTTATACAACTGCAAATTACAGATTCCGGTTGCGGAATGGACGCTCAAACCCTCCAAAAGGCCGCCCAGCCATTCTTCTCGGCCAGACCCGCAGGCAGAAAACGCGGTATGGGCCTTGCACACGCACAGCGAATTATCCAGCTAAACGGCGGTTTTCTGACAATTCAAAGCTCCCCGGACATCGGTACCATCGTAACAATTCTCCTGCCTCGCAGGTAAAGATATCATTCTGTTTCTTTTCCCCTTGAATCCTGCCATGAAAAACTATATAATTCTTGTTCTCTGCAATTTGCTATATCAGCATGGTGAACAAAACTAATTGACACAAAATTATATCAGTGCCATAAAAACTAAAGAGGAGACAAATAAATGGCTACAGTAGAAGAACGTATTAAAGCCGTAACCGCTCGAATACTAAAGCTGGACCCCGAAACAATCAAATCGGAGCACAATTTCACCGCCGACCTCGGAGCCGAAAGCGTACAATCCATCGAACTGGTAGCAATGTTCGAGGAGGAGTTCGGTATCGAAATGGACGAAGACGCCGCTCTGTCGGTGGAAACCGTCAGCAAGGCTACAGAATACATTACAAACGTTTGCAAAGAGCAGGGCGTTGACCTCGAAAAATAAGCCCCGACGCGAAGAAGGAGAAATATTTACATGACCAGGGAAAGAAAAAAGCATCGGCTCGCTGACTCTACAAAACCCAACCTGCTGGAAGGTACCTTCCCATACAGCCTGCCGCCAATGATTCGCCTTGAAGGCCCGGTTACCGAATACATCGACGGCAGGGCGGTTGAGTTCGATTTTGCCGCTGTCAAAGACAGAAACATCCTGATTAGCGACACCACTTTCCGCGACGGCCAGCAGGCACGCCCGCCTTATACCATCGACCAGATGGTGCACATCTACGATTTGATGTCACACCTAAGCGGCCCCAACGGAGTACTACGGCAGACTGAGTTTTTCCTTTACACAAAGAACGACCGCGAAACGCTTGACCGCTGCCGAGCCCTTGGCCACAAATACCCCGAGTGCACCGGCTGGATAAGAGCTTACGAAGGCGACTTCAGACTCGTAAAAGAAGCCAGTCTAAAAGAAACCGGAATACTCACAAGCAGTTCCGATTACCACATCTTCCAGAAACTCAAATTCCGCAGCCGGAAAGAGTGCATCGAAAAATATTGCAGGGTGGTAGATGCCGCTTTTGAAGCAGGTGTTCGGCCTCGATGTCACCTCGAAGACCTCACAAGAGCCGACATAGAAGGTTTTGTCCTGCCATTCGTCGATAAGCTGATGGAAATGAGCCAACAGGTACCCGAAGAA